>JAEEGL014594319.1_pt1 | contig 14497 bp, 24 predicted proteins | sample 9134231 | NCBI WGS metagenome assembly JAEEGL01 (sample SAMN16246548, study PRJNA631951) | gut metagenome | biome: gut microbiome; feature: rumen; material: fiber-attached | host: Bos | place: Iran: Karaj | collected 2018-10
GCTTCCTCACCCTTGCGGATGGCTTCCGGAATTTCAACAGCCTTACCCAGTCCGAAACCTACATGACCCTGCTTGTCTCCGACAACGACAAGAGCCGTAAATCTCTGATGACGTCCGCCTTTAACCGTCTTGCTGACGCGCTTGATGGTTACGACGGTAGATGTAAGCTCACCCAAAGCATTGGGATCGATTCTATCCTTCTTCATTAAACTGCCTCCTGTTATTGAAAACTCACGTTAAGACTGACGGAGCCTCAGAACTTGAGACCGGCTTCTCTGGCCGCATCCGCAAGCGCCTGTACGCGTCCGTGATAGAGGAATCCGCCGCGGTCAAAGACCACTTCGGTGATCCCCTTGCCGGCTGCGCGCTCAGCGAGGACCTTGCCGACAGCTGCCGCTGCCTGCGTGTCGTTTGTCTTTTCGATCTGCGCCTTGACATCCGCGTCAAGCGTGGAGGCGGATACAAGTGTCATGCTCTTGCTGTCATCAATGATCTGCGCATAAATGTGCTTCTCACTGCGGAAAACGGAAAGTCTCGGACGAGCCTCGGTTCCAATAATATGGCGGCGCATTCTGTAATGCTTCTTGTTACGTAAAATGTTCTTCGCACTTTTCTTAATCATTACCAGTCACCTCTCCCATTATTTACCGGTCTTGCCGACCTTGCGCAGAATGTGCTCATCCGCGTACTTGATTCCCTTGCCCTTATAGGGTTCCGGGGGACGCTTGAAGCGGATGTTAGCCGCATACTGGCCGACCTTCTCGCGGTCGATACCCTTGATCGTGATCTTTGTCGGATCTTCGACAACAGCCTCGACGCCTTCCGGATCTTCCATCTCTACGGGATGAGAATAACCGAGTGTCAGGATCAGCTTGCTGCCCTGCTTGGCCGCACGATAGCCGACGCCGTTGATCTCGAGCTTCTTCTCGAATCCCTGTGTAACACCAACGACCATATTGTGCAGCAGAGCGCGGGTCAGTCCGTGCAGGGATTTCTCCTGCTTCAGATCACTGGAGCGCTCAACTACGATGTGGCCGTCCTTCTGCGAAATCTTCATTCTGGGCGAAAGCTTCTTCTCAAGAGTCCCCTTAGGTCCCTTAACGGTAACGAAATTGTTCTCGTCGATCGTAACTTCCACACCGGCAGGAATTTCAACAGGTAATTTTCCAATTCGACTCATTGTATTGTTCCTCCTGCTTACCAGATAAAGGCGAGAACTTCGCCGCCGACATTCTGCTCTCTGGCTTCTTTGTCAGTGATGATGCCTTTGTTGGTAGAAATAATCGCCGTGCCAAGTCCGTTCAGAACCTTCGGCAGTTTATCCTTGCTGGCATAAACGCGGAGACCGGGCTTGCTGATCCTCTTCAGACCGGACAGCACGCGGTCGTTCCTGTCTTTGCCGTATTTCATCGTGATACGGATGGTCTCAAAGTTGCCTTCCGTAACGATCTCATACTTCTTTACATATCCTTCACGCACGAGAATCTCGGCAATAGCCTTCTTCGTCTTGGAAGCAGGCACATCAACCGTCTCATGTCTCGCTGTATTCCCGTTCCTGATACGAGTCAGCATATCAGCAATCGGATCGCTCGTCATCATATTGATAGACCTCCTTAATATTCAGTTTGCCGGGCTTACCAGCTGGCCTTTTTCACGCCGGGGATTTCACCTTTGTAGGCCAGTTCCCGGAAACAGATACGGCAGATCCCATACTTGCGAAGTACGGAATGCGGACGTCCGCAGATCTTGCAGCGTGTATACGCGCGAGTGGAATACTTCGGTTTTGCGAGCCCTCTCTGCTGCTTGATAATCATGGATTTCTTAGCCATTTAAGTTATCTCCTTCATTCCTTGACAAAAGGCATGCCCAGAAGAGTGAGCAGCTCTTTTGCTTCTTCGTCGGTTTTAGCCGTCGTGACGAATACGATGTCCATGCCGCGGACCTTGTCAACCTGATCATAGGAAATCTCAGGGAAGATCAGCTGCTCACGGATGCCCAGCGCGTAGTTGCCGCGTCCGTCAAAAGAATTGGCGGAAACGCCGCGGAAGTCACGTACACGGGGCAGAGCCAGGCTGATCAGACGGTCGGCGAAATCATACATCTTGGTTCCGCGCAGCGTTACCTTGCAGCCGATATTCATTCCTTCACGAACCTTGAAGTTCGCGATGGACTTGCGTGCCTTCGTGATGATGGGCTTCTGTCCGGAAATGATGGTCAGATCGCTGACAGCGCTCTCAAGAGCCTTGGGATTCTCCTTGGCCTCGCCTACACCCATATTGATGACGATCTTCTCGATCCTCGGAACCTCCATGATGTTCTTGTATGAGAACTTCTTGACCATGGCAGGTACAACATCATTCTTGTAGAAATCTCTCATTCTGTTAGTACTCACAGTGTTATCCTCCTTTATGGGTATAATGCGCCTTAATCAATGGCTTCCTTGTTTTCGGACTTCTTGGCAAATCTGACCTTCTTGCCGTCCTCAACACGGATACCCAAACGGGTGGGAACGCCTTCATGCAGATACATGACGTTGGAAGCGTCGATCGGAGCTTCCTGATGGATCAGTCCGCCCTGCTCCGCTGCGGTACGCGCCTTCTGATGCTTGGTGATCATGTTGGCACCTTCCACGATAACGCGGTTGTTCTTGGCGTCTACAGAAAGGATCTTACCTCTCGTACCCTTGGATGTACCGGCGATGACTACGACCTCATCACCCTTTTTTAACTTCATCTTAGCCATTACTTTGCCTCCTTACAGGACTTCCGGAGCGAGAGAAAGGATCTTCATGTACTTCTTCTCGCGAAGCTCACGGGCAACGGGTCCAAAGATACGGGTCCCGCGCGGATTCAGATCGTCCTGAATAATAACTGCCGCGTTGTCGTCGAAACGTACGAACGCTCCGTCTTTCCTGCGGATTGGCGCTGTCGTGCGAACGACAACAGCCTTAACGACATCGCCCTTCTTGACAACGCCGCCGGGTGTTGCATCTTTAACCGCAGCTACGATCGTGTCGCCGATATGAGCGAATTTATGTGTGGAACCGCCTGACACGCGGATGCAGAGAAGCTCTCTGGCGCCGGTGTTGTCGGCCACTTTCAATCTGGTTTCCTGCTGTACCATGACTGATACCTCCTTATTCGTTTACAAAAGTTGACGCCGGCTCAATTATTTAGCCTTTTCCACGATCTCGACCAGACGCCATCTCTTGGTCCGGGAAAGAGGTCTTGTCTCCATGACGCGGACACGGTCACCGACATGAGCCTCGTTATTCTCGTCATGAGCATGGAGCGTATAGGTTCTCTTAACGATCTTGCCGTACAGCGGATGCTTTACGTTATCCGTTACGCTGACAACGATCGACTTATCCATCTTATCGCTGGAAACGATTCCGACCATGGTCTTTCTTAAATTTCTTTCAGCCACTTAAGTTTCCTCCTTCTGCCGGACCTTACTGCTTGTCAGCGCTCTTCTGGGTCAGAAGAGTCTGGATCCTGGCAATATTGTGACGGACCTCTCTGATCCGAGCCGTATTGTTCAGCTGATTGGTGGCATTCTGAAAACGAAGGTTGAAAAGCTCTTTCTTCGCGGAAACAAGTTCCATCTCCAGCTGCTGTGAAGTCTTACCCTTCAGTTCGTCTAAAATACTATTCTTCAATGTGATTCACCATCCTGTTCTGATCCGGATCTCAGTCCCCGGCTTTAGCGTCGACAACCGCGTCCAGATCCGCTTTGGAATAGATCTTGCAGCGGACGGGAAGCTTGTGCATGGCAAGACGCAGAGCTTCGCGAGCCTGTGCTTCTCCGATTCCGGCGATTTCAAACATTACACGGCCGGGCTTCACAACTGCTACCCAGTACTCAGGACTTCCCTTACCGGAACCCATTCGGGTTTCAGCGGGCTTAGCCGTAACAGGCTTGTCCGGGAAGATCTTGATCCATACCTGACCGCCTCTTCTTGCAAAACGGGTCATGGCAACACGGGCTGCCTCGATCTGTGCAGAAGTGATCCAGGCGGGATCCTGAGAAACGAGACCGAACTCGCCGTATGTGATCCTGTTTCCACGCAGGCACTTGCCGGCCATGGAACCGCGGAACTGCTTGCGGCGCTTTACTCTTTTAGGCATTAACATTATTTGTCGCTCCCTTCCTTGACGGCATGTGTGGGAAGGACTTCCCCGTGGTTGATCCAGACCTTGACGCCGAGCTTGCCGTAAGCGGTCTGCGCTTCAGCAAATCCATAGTCAATGTTGGCGCGCAGCGTAGCCAGCGGAATGTTTCCGTTGATATAATGCTCGCTTCTTGCGATTTCAGCGCCGCCTACACGACCGGTCAGCTTGGTCTTGATTCCCTTTGCGCCGGCTTTCATCGTTCTGCCCATCGCCTGCTTCATCGCGCGGCGGAAGGACACACGGTTCTCCAGCTGCTGCGCGATATTCTCGGCAACCAGCTGAGCGTCCATCTCAGGACGTCTGACTTCCACAATGTTAAGGATAACCTTGTCCTGCGTCATCTTCTGGATCTCGGCCTTCAGCTCGTCAACAGCTGTGCCGCCCTTTCCGATAACAACGCCGGGCTTGGCAGTATATACCGTAACCTTTACACGATGCGCCGCGCGCTCGATATCCAGCTTGGAAACGCCGGAGGCGTACAGCTTCTTCTTAAGGAATTTACGGATCTTGTTGTCTTCCACCAGTACTTCGCCGAAAGAATTGTCATCAGCGAACCACTTAGAACTCCAGTTTTTAATGACCCCGACACGCAGGCCTTCTGGATTAACTTTCTGTCCCATCGAAGTCCTCCTTATCTCTCGTTAAGAATGATGGTAATATGACTTGTCTTCTTCAGGATCCTGTCTGCACGGCCCTGGGCACGCGGACGGATTCTCTTAAGCGTACTGCCCTGGTTTGCGAAGCATTCCTGGATGTACAGCTTAGACACATCATAACCCATATCTCTCTCGGAAGAGGCATACTGCGCATTGGCTACTGCGGAATCCAGCAGCTTCCCGATGATGCGGGCACCCTCACGGGGCGTAGCTGCAAGGATAGCGGACGCCAGCGTAACGTCTTTTCCTTTGATGGTATCCAGTACGATCTTAGCCTTGGAAGGCGCGATCGGCGCGTAAGTTACCTTAGCCCTCGGACGCAGGTCCTTTTGCGCGTTGCGCTCTCTCTTGATTCTGGTTCTATGACCTTTAGCCATTGCTTAAATTCCTCCCTGCGTCATCTTCCACCGGACTTCTTCTCGGTATTGCCGTGGCCGCGGTATGTGCGGGTCTGTACGAACTCTCCGAGACGATGTCCTACCATGTCTTCAGTAATATATACCGGAACATGCTTGCGTCCGTCATGAACTGCGATCGTGTGCCCTACAAATGAAGGGAAAATCGTAGAACGGCGAGACCATGTCTTGATAACCTGTTTGTCATTGGCCGCGTTCAGAGCGTCAATCTTCTTCAGAAGATGATCGTCAGCAAACGGACCTTTCTTTAATGAACGTCCCATTCGTTAATCCTCCTTCACTGCCTTAATGCGCTCTGCGGACAATCAGCTTGTCAGAAGCCTTCTTGCCCTTGCGGGTCTTGAGACCGAGAGCCTTCTTGCCCCACGGGGTCATCGGACCGGGATGTCCTACAGGAGCCTTACCTTCTCCACCGCCGTGCGGATGGTCATTCGGGTTCATCGCCGAACCGCGGACTGTGGGACGGATTCCCATGTGACGTGTGCGGCCTGCTTTACCGATCTTGATCAGTTCATGATCTCCGTTGCCGACAACACCTACTGTGGCGCGGCAGTCAACCGGAACCATGCGCATCTCACCGGAAGGAAGACGCAGCGTCGCGTACTTGCCCTCTTTAGCCATCAGCTGAGCACTGGTGCCTGCGGAACGGACGATCTGGCCGCCGCGGCCGGGCAGAAGCTCGATATTGTGAACAGCTGTACCGATCGGAATGCTGCGCAGCGGCAGGCAGTTGCCTACGCGGATTTCAGCATTCACGCCGCTCATAACGGAATCGCCGTCCTTGAGGCCTTCGGGAGCGATGATGTAGCGCTTCTCTCCGTCGGCGTAAACCAGAAGAGCGATATTGGCGGAACGGTTCGGATCATATTCGATACCGGCGACCTTAGCCGGGATATCATCTTTGTTTCTCTTGAAATCAACGATTCTGTACAGCTTCTTGGCACCGCCGCCGTGATGACGGACAGTGATCTTGCCGTAACTGTTGCGGCCGGCTGTATTCTTGACCCTTACGACCAGGGACTTCTCAGGCTCCGTCTTGGTGATCTCCGTGAAAGCGGATCCTGTCATGTTTCTCCGGGAAGGGGTATATGGCTTATATGTCTTAATGGCCATTTTAAGTCACTCCTTTCGATTACATTCCTTCAAAGAATTCGATGTCCTTACTGTCTTCAGTCAGTGTGACAACCGCCTTCTTTGTTTTCGCGGTCTTGCCGACGATCATACCTCTGCGCTTGTTCTTGCCGATATGATTGGCCGTCGTAACGCTCTTGACCTTTACGCCGTCAAACATCTTTTCGACCGCTTCGCGGATCATAACCTTGTTAGCCTCCGGAGCAACGAGGAAAGTGTATTTCTTTTCACTCTGCAGGGTCAGGCTCTTCTCAGTGACGACCGGCTTGAGAAGCACGTCATAATACTTAATGTCAGCCATTACGCAAATACCTCCTCGATCTTGGAAACCGCATCCTTAGTAGTGAAGAATGTATCATACTTGAGGATATCATATACATTGATCAGTTCGGCAGGAGTCGTCTTGACATCCGGGATATTGCGGGCAGAGAGGATGACGTTGCCGCCGTTGTCTGCCAGAACGACCAGTGCTTTCTCAATGTGGAAAGCATCCAGAACCTTCTGCATATCCTTTGTCTTGGGCTGATCGAATGCAAGAGTGTCGAGAACGATGAACTTCTGCTCCTGAACCTTGCTTGTCAGAGCGGACTTAAGAGCCAGTCTCTTGGCCTTACGGTTCATCTTCTTGGAATAATCGCGGGGCTTGGGGGCGAATACGACGCCGCCGCCGACCCACTGAGGTGAACGGGTGCTTCCCTGACGGGCGCGGCCTGTTCCCTTCTGGCGGTAAGGCTTCTTGCCTCCTCCGCTGACTTCGCCGCGGGTCTTAGCACTCTGCGTACCCTGACGGCGTTCTGCCAAATGTGCAACGACCGCTTCATGCATAACAGCCGCGTTGACGTCAACATTGAAAATGCTGTCGGCAAGCTCCAGCTCTCCGCACTGCGTGCCGTTCATATCATAAACAGCTACTTTCGCCATGATGCTTATCTCCTTTCAGGTTTATGCCTTCACGCTGCTGACGATCGTGATAACGGCTTTCTTGGGTCCCGGAACGGAGCCTTTAACCAGGATCAGATTCTGCTCAGCGTCAACACGGACAACTTCCAGATTCTGAACGGTGCGCTCAACTGCTCCCATGTGTCCCGCGAGCTTCTTGCCCTTGTAAACACGACCGGGCGATGTGGATGAGTTCAGAGAACCTGCGGAGCGATGATACTTGGAACCGTGCTTCATCGGGCCTCTGCCGAAACCATGGCGGTGAATGGCACCCTGATAGCCTTTTCCTTTGGATACGCCGCTGGCGTCGATCTTGTCGCCGACCGCGAACATATCAGCCTTGATCACGTCGCCGACCTTGTAGTCAGCGGAGTTGTCAAGCTTGAGCTCCTGCAGAAGTCTCATAACTTCTACACCGGCCTTGGCGAACTGTCCCTTGTCCGGCTTGTTGACAAGCTTTTCACGGATCTCGCCGAAACCAACCTGTACAGCTGAATATCCGTCGTGATCAACGGTCTTCACCTGTGTTACGACACACGGTCCCGCTTCCAGAACCGTTACCGGGATCTGCTCGCCGGTCTCCTGATCGAAGATCTGCGTCATTCCGATCTTCTTTGCAACAATCGCTTTTTTCATTTGTGTTGCCCTCCTAATAATCTACAGCGGATCCGTCCCTCTGCGGGATGGATCATTCTAGGTCATTAGACCCTGCCGCGCTGCCGGCAGGACTCCTGCCTCGGTACCGCAACCCTGGTACATGCAGGCGTTGATCTTTATATCAACTGCAATGCCCTTATTCTGTGTGTAAGCCCCGTACATGGCGCGAATCAGAGGTTCCGGCTCAGGCCGGCTTTTCCGAATGCCCAGAGGTGCGGTGCATAGAGAAGAAATCTCTGTGCCGGACCGCGGTCCGGCTGTCCGTCCTTACTGCTTTAGAGCGACTTTGATGTCGACGCCTGCCGGAAGATCCAGCTTCATCAGCGCGTCAACGGTCTTGTCGGACGGATTCAGGATGTCGATCAGGCGCTTGTGTGTGCGCTGCTCGAACTGCTCGCGCGCATCCTTGTACTTATGCGTCGCGCGGAGGATCGTAATGATCTCCTTACGGGTCGGCATGGGGATCGGTCCGCTGACGGAAGCGCCGGAACGCTTCGCAGTATCAACGATCCTCTGGGCTGACTGATCGATCAGCTGATGATCATAAGCCTTAAGCGTGATCCTGATTTTCTGACTTGCCATAAAAAAACAGCCTCCTTTTCTTCGCACTTTTGCGTACGATGGGTGACTGTACACATACCCGTGTGTGTCGCGCCCTCTCAAAAAAGTAAGAGTGCCGCACACTCATATCCCTGTACAGTGACGTCATCGTCGGTTTCTATGAACCAGACATTTGCTCCGCGGAAATTCCCGGCAGCGCCGCAACCTCCCGCATCATAGCTCTCAATGTCACAGCAGGAATCAGTATACTACACTCTTTCCTGAATTGCAAGAACTTTTTTAAAAAAGTTTAAATATTTCGAATGATCCAGGGCAGTCCATAGGACAGGAAGCTCATAATCGCCGCAGCCATGCACAGCCCGATCGCGATCGCGATGACTGCTTTCTTCCTCTCGAGTCCGAGGAGCGCCGCAAGCATGGAACCGGTCCAGGCTCCCGTACCCGGCAGCGGTATCCCGACAAAAAGCACAAGTCCCCAGAATTCATACTTCTGGATCCTGTCTTTCTTGGAAAGCGTACGGGCCTCGAGCTTCTCCACGACCCCCTTAAGCCTGGTCTTCTCTTTAAGCCAGGCGAAGATCGGGATCAGCAGCCAGAGAATGAACGGGATCGGCAGGATATTGCCGGCCATGCAGATCCAGAGCGCGCGGAAATACGGCACGCCCAAAGCGCTGGCCGCGATCAGACCGCCTCGCAGTTCTATGATCGGAAGCATAGAGACGATAAAAATCACAGCTTCTTTGGGGATCCCTGCGAGCAGCCCGGTAAGCCAGCTGATCAGTGAGCTCATGTATCGCTCTGTTCCTGATCGCGGTTCAGATTCAGCTCTTTGCGGTTCTGCTGCAGGATCTGTCTCTTCTGCTGCAGGCCGGTCGTAAATGTCTCGATGTTCTGCTGATAGGATTTAAGGAAATTCTCAGCCTCTGCCTGATAGTTGGCAGTGATCGTCTCGGCGGACGTCGTCGTGAACTCGCCCATGCGCTTCATCTGCTCGTCAAGCTGTACCAGCAGGCTGTCGGCATATTCCTTGGCAGCGATCTTCATCTCGCGGGAGACCTTCTTGGAAGCTTCTACGATCTCTTCCGCCTGGGTATAGGCGCGCTTGGTGATCTCATGCTCGTTGATCATGCTGCTGCGCTCTTCCTCAGCGGCCGCGATCTTGTCGTCCGCTTCCTTCTGAGCTTCGCTCAGGATGCGGTTCTTCTCCTCGAGAACATATTTGGACTGCTCGAGTTCCTTGGGAAGACGCAGGCGGATCTCCTTCGTCATCTCCATGATCTCGTTCTTCTCGACCATGACTTTCTCACTGAACGGGACTGATTTAGCCTGGTTCAGTACGTCATCGATCGCGTTCAGCAGATCCATGATCTCATTCTGTTTGTCAGCTGCCATTATTATTTCCCTCCTAAAATTGATTCTATAACTTCAATAGACGCCTTCGGCACAAGATGACGGATATTGCCGCCGTACCGGAGGATCTCTTTCACAATCGTGGAACTGATAAACGAATACTCCACCTTGGTCGCCAGGAACATCGTCTCCATATCCGGATACAGATCCCTGTTGGCCTGCGCCATCTGCAGCTCATACTCAAAATCCGAAACCGCGCGCAATCCGCGGATCACGGTCTTGGCGTTCTGGCTCTTCATGAAATCGACAAGCAGCCCGTCGAACGAAATGATCTCGACGTTCGGCAGATGGCTGATCGCCGCCTGCATGATCGCAATCCTCTCCTCCAGCGTAAACATCGGCGCCTTGGAGGAATTCTTGAGAATGCCGATAACCAGTCTGTCTGCGAGCTTGGCTCCTCTTTCGATAATATCCAGATGTCCGTTGGTCAGCGGATCAAAGCTGCCCGGATACACAAGTGTCGTCAATCTCTTCTTTTCTCCTTAATATCGTAAATTTCGTAACGCGGTACTTTTTCTCTTTAAGTTTTACGAATCCGTCCGGAATTTCAAATACCGTATCCGAAGCGGATTCCAGTACCACGAGAGCTCCGTCCGTTCCGTCCCCGGAAGCAGCGAGCCCGTTCTTCGCGATCATGGTAAGGATCTTGCCTTCATAGGAGCGGTGATAAGGAGGATCCGCATAGATAATGTCGAATTGTTTTCCTTCCTTACAGAGCCTGTCCATCGCGGTGAAAATATCCGTTTCAAGAACCGTCCCTCCGGCAAGCTTAGTCTTCGTCAGATTGCGGCGGATACACGCGGCGGCCGCAGGATCCGAATCCACAAGGACCGCCTCGGCGGCACCCCGGGACAAAGCTTCCAGTCCGGCCGCGCCGCTCCCGGAAAACAGGTCCAGGAACCGGCTGCCCGGTATCTCAAACTGAATTGAAGAGAACACCGCTTCTTTCCGGAAATCCGCCGTCGGGCGAGTTCCCGGTCCCTCGGGTGTCTCGAGTATGACACCTCTTGCCGTACCTGCGATGATTCTGGGCATAATAATATCACCTTACCTATAGAATCATTGTACAGAATATTCGCGAATTGTCAAGATATTTTTCTTATTCCGGGACCTTCGCAAACCGGACGGGAGCAACCGTCCGCTCGAGCAGCAGAGTGAACGCGTTGATCCTGCCGGATCTCTCATCATAAGAGAAAGTCATCGGTACTGTCATATAGACTGTATCCTCTTTCAGGTCTCTCACACGGAACGTATCATAATGGAAATGCTCCAGCGGCAGCTTCCATTTCTTATAGGCGAGCAGCAGCTTCCCGTCCTCCAGCAGCACCTCATAGCGCCCGTAAGCCGGATTCTCATAAACTCCCGCGTATTCCGGAAGTTCATGCGACAGATGAGTCCCCTGTACCGGTTCTTCCTGCATCAGATTCCTGTCCCAATCCTCACACGATCCGCCGTAAGTCTCCGCATAGGCATGCAGCCGTGCGGCCCAGTCCACCTCCGGATAGCCGAAAAGCCTGTCGATCAGCGTATAGGCGATCTCCATGATGAATGGCGTGACCTGCGCATGCCGGTTTGCAAGCACAAACATTCCTGTCCCTTTTTGCGGAATAAAGAGCTGAATGCAGCTGTATCCTTCGATCTCCCCGCAGTGGTAGTGAATCGGAAGATCCCGGTAAACCATGGTTTTCCAGGCCATTCCGTACATCCCGAAACCCGGGACCTCAGGGAATCTCCACGGGAAAGCCGACAGATTGACGGCCGGGCTGTGCATCTCCTGCATAACATCTTTGGAGAACAGCCTGCTCCCGCGGGAAGGTCCGTCCTGACTGACACCGTCCGCCAGATGCAGCCGCAGCCATTTCATCATGTCTTCTGCCCCGGCATTAATCCCGGCTGCAGGGTTGCCGATATCCATCTCCCATGCGTCCATTTCTTCCGGTTCGGATGTCCTGGTTCTGCAGAAATATCCGGCCGCATAGTCCGGATCCTGCCGCATTTTTGCCACTTCAAGGCTCGTACGGTTCATCCCGAGCGGCTCCAGTATCCTTGTCCTGACAAGCTCCTCATAGGGCATCCCCGCCGCCCTCTCCACGATACATCCGATCAGATTATAGATCGTATTGCTGTACTGACTCACGCTGCGGAAAGGCTTATTCGGCTCAAGATACCGGCATCGCCGCAGATACTCGTTCCTGGATAGTCCCGGATCCGGCCACATGGCATCGTGGCCGGCGATTCCGGTTCTGTGATACAGCATATCGCGCAGTGTACATTCTTTCGAGGCCACAGGATCCATCAGCGCAAAGTCCGGATAGATTTCCTGTACCGGCCTGTCATAGCTGAGCTTTCCTTCATCGACCATAAGAGCTGCAGCCGCAGAGGCAAAAGCCTTGGAACAAGACGCGATGCACCCGATCGAACGGCCTGTCATCGGTTCGTCCGCCGCCAGATTCCGCTTGCCGAAACCGTCGAGCCAGACGGAATGGTTCCGGTCCGTAATTCCGATCGTCACTCCCGGAATGCCCCAATAAGACAGTTCGCTCTCCACCCATGCCCGGTCGAGTCCCCGGAAACTGTCCCCGGCAGCCTCTCCGCGCCACTCTTCTTTTGTCAGAATATTGACCTCTTCCTGTTTGAGCTCCCCCGTGATCGTCCTGTAATCCGTATAGGCATAATGGCGGAAGCCGCATTTCTCCTGTACTCTCGCCGACTGCAGATTGCTGAGAAAATGTCCGCAGAATATCACGTCCAGCTCCACTTTCTCAAATAGATACCGGATCACTTCGCCGACCGCTTCCGGCATCAGTCCCTGTCCCCAGTAATCTTTCGCAAGCACATATCCGATCTCCCGGCAGCGTTTATCCGCAAATTCCGGAAAGCTCTTCTCGTCATATTTCTCGATTCCGAGGGAACCGATCGCTTTGCCGTTGTATTCCACGGCAAAGACCTTTTTCTCCTGCATAAACATATCAAGAATCCGTCCGGACGTCTCGATACTGCGGTGCGGCTCCCAGCCGGCCATCTGGCCGACTCCGTCGACAGACGCGTATTCGTACAGATCGTCCAGATCATCCGGTCTCCACGGACGCAGGACGAGCCGCGGCGTCCTCAGTACGGTATTTGAAATATCGATCGCTGTATTCATAATATTGCTCCTTCAGAAAAAACTATAACCCTATTATACCAAAAGCTGTCAAGAGGCGCCGTGCAGAACAAAACCCCGGAAACCGCCTGTTCCGGGGCTGATTGCTGACGTAGACTGTCGTCTGCGGATCACAGGGATCCGTTCCTTCTCCTGTAAAGTTTCACGGCAATGAATACGATCACAGCGGTCCATAAAGCGGTCCATACCTCAACCGTCCAGAGCGTTACGATGTTTCTCTGATACAAAGCCGGGAATGTGTCCACCAGCATATGCAGGAGTACTGCGATCGGCAGACAGGCCTTTTTAGCATTACAGACACCGTAATATACGATTACCGCGAGTCCGATATGCACAAGCATCGCGAACAGACGCTCAACGACGTTCATCGCCGCCAGGGCATAATCAAACGATGCCGCTGCCCGGACAGACGGAAGCGCTGCGGCAGCGTTCTCTTCCGTGATGTTCAATGCCTTGAGCGCACTTCCTGTATCTCCCGAGGAAAACAGTACCGCAACAGCAAGATACGTGATCATCGAAGGCAGGATTACCGCCAGTATTTCGATTCCACCGTGCCCGATCCCGTACAGAATCGCGTTCTCACGGGTACGGTTCTTTTTCATGATATACTTCAGAATGATATGACGTCCGCATTCTTCAAAAACGCCTGCCATAATGACGCCGTAAAGGACAAAGGCAGCAGTATTTCCGTTGATGAACCGGGAGACCGGATTATCCGCAACAATACAGAAATAGTGTGCTCCGAGTTCCAGCACCCTGGCGGAGACAATAAATCCGGCAGCACCTGCAATGAGCCAGCTGATCCGGGTCTGCTCTTTATGTTTCCGCCGCCACCAGACGCAGAAGACAAGCGGGATCACGATCATCAGAATAACCGTGATGATCAGGGACGGAATGCTGCTTTTGCCGATGACGATATTCTCGAATTCTGTCATTTCCCGTCACCTCCCCAGACCTCTACGCAGAAGCCTTTATGACCGCAGGCAGTACATGTCAGCCTGCGTGCTGTAGGAGTATGGGCTGCCCAGAATGCTTCTTTTAAGGTAGGCTTGAATACCGTGTGACACTCCGGGCAGAGATATTTGACATGATTGAAGTAATACCGGCTAATCAGGATTCCCCACGAAACAGCGGCCAGCACCCAGATCACGAACGGCCACCATATACCGCTGACAATCCAGAAGATAATGGAAAACCATTGCAGTGCTGTTACCGGGATTCCGGTCAGAAGCATCATCCAGCGCATTCTTTTCAGTTTTTTCTTGCTTTCCATAAATACGGCTATGTCACCGATGGATTCGAGAGAGATATTTGTCTGACTCTTCAGCCCGTTTTTCAGTTCCCGCAGCTTATCAAGCTTGTCCTGTTTCTCAGCGATCTCTTCTGTAAGTA
>JAEEGL015583923.1_pt1 | contig 14497 bp, 12 predicted proteins | sample 9134231 | NCBI WGS metagenome assembly JAEEGL01 (sample SAMN16246548, study PRJNA631951) | gut metagenome | biome: gut microbiome; feature: rumen; material: fiber-attached | host: Bos | place: Iran: Karaj | collected 2018-10
ATTAAGCTCCCTGCCGTCATCAGTTCGAACAATAAGCTCTCCCCTGTCGTTTATCCCCAGGGCATCTGCTTCATAAGCCCCTTTCGGATCGAGCACGCATACCCTTTTTCCGGAATTCACACAGATGTCATTGTACTTTCCCGACAATTCACTTAAGCTTCCGGTTTTCCTGAATATATCATAAAAGTTTTCAAAGGAGTTTATTATTTCCGCCGTGATCAGAGCCCTGTTCTGCCTTTGCCTGGTTTCAAGAAAAAGGGAGGTGGCAGTACTTACCAATTCTCCTGAAAATCCGGTATTGTTGACATTTATCCCGGTGCCTATGATCACATATTCTATCTTCCCGTTCTGCGCTGTCATTTCGGTAAGGATGCCTACACATTTTTTCCCGGAGGATACGATATCGTTCGGCCACTTTATTTGAGGGGAAAGTCCCGTAACCCTCTTTATGCCCTCCGCACATGCCAGGGCCATTACTATCGTAAGCATGGGTGCGGTATCGGGAGAAAACCGGGGCTTCAGCAAAAGACTCATTGCTATATTTACCCCTTTGGGATTTTCCCAGCTTCTTCCTCTTCTGCCCTTTCCCTTATTCTGAACATCGGCGATAATTAACAGTCCTTCCCCTGCGCCTTTATCCGCCCTTCTTTTCACCTCTGTGTTGGTCGAGTCTATCTCATCAAAAAAAACCGTTTCTTTTCCGAGATATTCCGTTTTCAGCGCACTTAAAACCGCATCCTTCCCGAAGACATCTCTGTCCATATCTGTTAAATGCCCCAGTCATCCTTTAAAGTTGCCGCCATAACCGCCTTTATTGTATGCATCCTGTTTTCCGCCTCGTCAAACACTGATGCCTCATATTTACGAAATACATCATCGGCAACTTCCATTTCCGTAAGACCGAATTTTTCATACACTTCTTTTGCAATCCCGGTATCCAGATTATGAAAAGCAGGCAGACAGTGTAAAAATATTGCATCGCTGCCGGCTCTGTTCATTACATCCATGGTAACCCTGTAAGGCTCAAGATCTTTTATCCTCTCTTCCCAGACTTCTTCGGGTTCTCCCATGGAAACCCAGACATCGGTATAGATAACATCTGCATCCTTCACTCCTGTTTCTACATTGGAGGTAAGAGTTATGCTTCCGCCGCTTTGTCCTGCCCAGGCTTTACATTCCTCAACCAGTTCCTTCGACGGGAAATATTTTTCCGGAGCAACAGCCCTGAAATTAAGACCCAGCTTTGAACAGCCTATCATAAGTGAGTTTCCCATATTGTAACGGGCATCTCCCATGTAAACCAGGGTCTTACCCTTATAGTCTCCAAAATGCTCCTTTATCGTCAGCATATCCGCAAGTATCTGTGTAGGATGATATTCATTCGTCAGTCCGTTCCACACCGGTACACCGGAGTGCTCGGCAAGACATTCCACTATATCCTGCCCGAATCCCCTGTACTCTATTCCGTCATAGATACGTCCAAGGACCTTTGCGGTATCCTCTATGCTTTCCTTTTTTCCTATCTGTGAACCGGCCGGATCAAGATAAGTCGTACCCATTCCCAGATCGTGAGCTGCCGTTTCAAAAGAACATCTCGTTCTTGTGGAAGTCTTTTCAAAAATAAGAACGACATTCTTTCCCTTTAATTCATCCGTGGGAATCGCCTTTTTCTGTTTATCCTTAAGACTGGCGGCCAGCCTTAACAGATATTCTATCTCTTCAGACGTAAAATCCTTAAGTGTAAGAAAATTTCTTCCTTTTAATGTCATTGTATAACTCCTCTCATTATAAAATTCCTTACTTTGCTAAAACAGCAGGTCCAAAAATCAACGAGCCGGCATCCGCTTGAGGATCCGGCTCATTATCATACCATTTTTTCAAACACATTAATATGATGTCATTAATATTCTTTACCAGAAAACATGATGTCCTACTACCACACCGGAATAACCCGATTTGGAATTTCTGAAATGAGTAGCCGCTCCGATATTTGAAATTCCGCTTATCGCATCCTGTGCAGCCTGTCTTGAGGATCCGCTTATCGCCCCTGTCTGAAGAGTCAGCGCCAGTTTTCCGGATGATGCGGGACCGAACTGTCCGGGAGCATATATCGCTTTTGAAATACTTCCGTAAGAACCTCTTGCCCTGTTCATAACAACCGCTCCGACAGCAAGCTTTCCTTCGTAGGAGTCGTTACCGCATTCGCACTGTATAAGCGCGGCAAGAAGAGTTTCATCATCCACACTTGCCGGTGTTGCACCGTTATTTGTTATATTTGTCTGGGTAGTCTGATTTGCCGGCTGGGACGAACCTGATTTGGAGGATTTTTCCGAAACCTTTTTGGCTTTCGCCGCTGCCTCCCTTTCTTCCCTGGCCTTCTTTTCTCTTGCCTCTACTTCACTTACGGTCTCGCCCTCAAGGAAAGAATATCCTATGGAAATATATTCACTGGAAACATACCCTTCCTCGCGGCCTTCCGTTCCGTCATCATAATTAATCTTTGTCCATTCATCACCTGCGGAAACGACATTTACCTCGGCACCTTCACCGAGCAGCGCCGTACAGGTTGCATTTTCATCCGCATCCGAACGCACACGAAGCGTTTCCGTATTAACGGTAGCCACCATACTGTTGGTTTCTTCTATGCGGGTTCTGGCTTCATCATCAAAAAGAAGGTAATCATCATTCGCCCATCCTTCAAGGCTTCCGGATTTAATATGCGTCCAGCCGTCCCTGCGTTCAATTATCTCACCCACACAGTTCTTGTAAAGATATCCGGCAACAGAAGCATCCTCCGAAGGCTCCGTTCTAACATTCATGAGATTATCCACTTCGGCAAGACACAGATTCGAAAGCTCGTCTTCCTCCTCCGGTTCCTCCGTTTCTTCAGAAACGGTACTCACAAGATTATCGAAGCTGACCGTGACCATTTCGTCATTATCCGTAAGAATACCATTTCCCGCTCCCGCGGCAGTGACATAAGTAACTTCCGGGGCTTCACCAACGGGAACCATCGCCGAATCGTCGTCCGTATCGTAAACGCCTGCATTGTATTTGCCTTCACCGGCGGCAAGATCCTTAAGAATATTGTCAGCCCTGACACTGTATACGGTTGTAAGACACAACAAAGCCGTCAACACAACGGCTGCTGCATTTCTTATACGCTTCATACTCATGGTGGTATTGTAACAACTTCGTAACAAATTGTCAAATTTCGGGGTTGTAAACAAACAAATGTTGGAATATTACTACAGTTGAGGTAGACATAAAATTTAGTGATTTTGTAACATTTATGTATAAATACCCACAATATATTGGTAATTATGTCCTGAAATACACAACAAATTGTATAAAAAAGCCGGAGACCAAAACGATCTCCGGCTTTTTTTATTGATTCTTTTCTCTTATTAAGCGAAAGGATTTTCCGTAGGATATCTCATTCCCTTAGGCTGATTGAATCCGATCTCCTTAGGATCAACACCAATGTATTTTAATACTTCATAGAACGGCTTGCCGTAATGTCCGAACATAACTGCTCCGTGATGAGGGAAATTCTTCTCAATGAGCCAGTGTCTGTAGAAGCGTCCCATCTCAGGAATGGCGAATACTCCGATTCCTCCGAAGGACTTGGTTGCAACGGGAAGAACCTCGCCTTCAGCCACATAGGCACGAAGAACATTGTCTGCGGTGGACTGAAGTCTGTAGAAGGTTATATCGCCGGGAGCTATATCGCCTTCGAGAGTTCCGTTCGTAACCTCTCTCGGAAGATTTCTGGCCATTATCTTCTGGAACTTCATCTCGCATGCGCCAAGCTTTGATGAACATGTGTTGCCGCAGTGGAAGCCCATGAATGTATCGGTATGTGTATAGTCGAATTTGCCCTTGATCGATTCATTATACATATCCGCAGGTACGGAGTTGTTGATATCAAGAAGGGTAACAACATCATCCGAAATGCAGGTTCCGATAAACTCGGAAAGTGCTCCGTAGATATCAACCTCACAGGAAACGGGGATTCCTCTTCCGGTAAGCCTTGAATTTACATAGCAGGGAACAAACTTAAACTGAGTCTGGAATGCAGGCCAGCATTTTCCTGCGATCGTAACATATTTTCTGTAGCCCTTGTGTTTTTCGATCCAGTCGGTAAGAGTAAGCTCATACTGTGCAAGCTTGGGAAGGATCTCGGGTATCTTGTTTCCGGTGCCGAGTTCCTTTGCCATCTCATCAACAACATCCTTTATTCTGGAATCATTCTCATGAGCGTTAAACGACTCGAAAAGATCCAGCTCGGAATTTTCTTCGATCTCTACATCGATATTGTAGAGCTGCTTGATCGGAGCGTTGCAGGCAAGGAAGTTAAGAGGTCTGGGTCCGAACGAAATAACCTTGAGGTTCTTAAGTCCGTCTATCGCTCTTACGATCGGAACGAATTCATTGATCATCTTTGCGCATTCTTCCGCTGTTCCCACGGGATATTCGGGAATATATGCCCTGATATTCCTGAGAGCCAGGTTGTAGCTTGCATTAAGCATTCCGCAATAGGCATCTCCTCTTCCGTCGGAAAGATCATTCTGGCTTTCCTCGGCTGCCGCAACAAACATTGCGGGTCCGTCATAGTGCTTTGCAAGCAGGGTCTCGGATATTTCCGGTCCGAAGTTTCCGAGATAAACAACAAGTCCGTTACACTCATTTTTCTTTATGTCTTCAAGAGCCTGAACCATATGGATCTCGCTCTCTACTATACATATCGGACATTCATAGATGTCCGCAGCATCGTATTTTGCTTTATAAGCCTCTACCAGAGCCTTTCTTCTGTTTACGGCAAGAGACTCCGGAAAACAGTCTCTGGATACTGCTACGATACCGATTTTCGCTTTAGGAATGTTCTGCAATTTTATTTCCTCCTTCTCCAAAACATGTTTTTTCAGACAGTATTTCTGTCATCGCTTATTATATTTTATGACCTGACGGATAAAAATTCAATCAAAATCTTAACGGATTTCTGACACATTTAACTTTCACATGAAAATGTGTTATTATTGCGCTATGAATATTTCAGTGATGGGAATCGAAACTTATTATGATATCATCGGAGATGAGGGTGAATATGTTCTCATGCTTCCGGGATGGGCAGCAAAACGCTCCATATACAGAAGTGTTGCCGACACCATTTCCTCCGGATACCGTGTTATACTCGTAGATCTTCCCGGTTTTACCGGATCCACCCCCGAACCTCCCGAAAGCTGGGATGTGGACGGGTTCACCGATTTCGTAATAGAATTCATTAAGGCTCTTAAGATCAAAAGCCTTTGTCTTATAGGTCATTCTTTTGGAGGAAGAGTGATAATAAAGCTTATGAACAGGCCTGATCTGCCTTTTGAAATAAATAAGCTTGTGCTTATAGATGCCGCCGGGATCAGACATAACACCGGGACTTCGGGTCCCAAACAACAGCTGTTTAAGCTTGCCAAAAAAGTATTATCGGAAAAGCAGCAGGAAAAATTCAGAAGATCTCTTGGTTCGAATGACTACAGAAATGCCTCTCCCGTTATGAGGCAGTGCCTTGTAAAGGCCGTAAACGAAGATCTGACAGACCTCATCCCAAATATCAAGGTTGAAACTCTGCTCATCTGGGGTACTGCCGACACCGCCACTCCGATATCCGACGGAGAGACCATGGAAAAGCTCATCAAGGGCTCAGGTCTGGTGCGTCTGGAGGGAGCCGGTCACTTTTCTTTCCTGGACTCCCCCGTTATCTTTGACAGGGTTATGAAATCCTATTTCTTGACTCCCTTAAAGGAAGCCTGATTCAATATATTTGTTTCAAACGAGAAGGTAACTCTCTTTTCATTTCTGGAACGCTTCAGTGCCAGATCTATCAGCTCATCGAGCATTTTTGTGTAGGATACTCCCGCAGGTTCCCACAGATAAAAGGACAGAGAACCGGGAATTGTATTTACTTCATTTATAAAGAATTCACCTGTGTCCTTATCTATCATGAAATCAAACCTGACAACCCCGCAGCAATCAAGAACCTTGAAAGCCTTAACGGCCATATCCCGGATCTTTTGTGTCATATCATCCGAAATATCCGCCGGTATCTTCCTTGAAACCGAAGCCATTCCTTTCGATGCTCCCGTTTTTTTACTTTTTCCGCCGCTTAAATACTTATCCTCATAGCTTAAGATATCATCCGTATGAAAAGGCTCCTCACATAACGATGCACGCGCTTCTTCCGCATCCCCTATCACGGAGCAGTTTATCTCCTGAAGACTTTTGATTGCTCTTTCTATGAGAATGTTGTTTGCGAATGTATATGCCATGTCTATGCTGTCGATAAGCTCATCCTTATTTTCCGCAACACTTATTCCGACAGACGATCCTGAATTCACGGGTTTTACTATTACGGGATAACTGAATTTCTCCTCTGTTCTTTTTACTATGTCCTCAACATCCCTGTAATCGCCCATATTAAATCTCAGACATTCCAGTATCGGGATACCGTTATCCTTAAAAACCGCCTTCTGGATATATTTATCCATTCCGACAACCGATGCGGTTATATCACATCCCACAAAAGGAATCCCCATAGTCTTAAGATATCCCATGATCGTGCCGTCTTCCACATTGGTACCATGAACTATGGGAAATACGAGATCAATTTCTTTCTTATATCTTCCCAACAGCCTTTGAGGATAATTAACGATATAGAATTTATCCTTTTCATTTATCAGCGTTGCTCTTGTTGAGTTTATGAGCAGACGGTCAATATTTCTGTATTCTTCTATATTCCAGATATATTCCCCGACATAAAGCTCGTTTTCCTTGGTAAGATACATCGGTGTTATATCGTATTTTTCAGCATCCATATTCGACACAGCCTGAAGCGCGGAAATTATCGAAACCTCATGCTCAACAGACCTTCCTCCGAATATTACGGCTACTCTTATCTTCATAAAAAGCTCCCTTCCTCAAAGATCCCCCGATGTCTACGCTCCGCTCGGGATGACATTGCTGCCTAATAGTTATCCGGCAGATCATTTTCCAGCAAAATAACCTTATGCTGTTCCCCCGGTATCGAATATACATTACTCATGGCATCATTAAAGCTGTCTGCCACAATAAGCTTTTCCTTATCAAAGCCCTCTTCTTCCACGCCCTTTTTAATGGCTTCGGTCTGTTTTTCACCGACAAGTATGATATAATCCGCTGCCTTTGCAGCCTGACGGCCAAGCTCGGTATTCAACTCATCTTCCTTTTCGCCAAGCTCCACCATACCCGGAGTTATCACTATTTTTGTGGAATCCTCAAACATGGCAAGTGTTTCAAGTGCCGCCTTTGCACCCGCAGGATTTGAATTATAAGCATCATCTATTATGGTCACTCCGTTTTTATCGATCATATTAAGCCTGTGCTCAATCGGCTTTAAAAGCCTGACCGGAGCCTTAAGTTCGTTCAGTCTGATACCCAGGGTGTTAGCTACAGCTATCGCACCCAGAACATTTATAACATTATGCGAGCCGATAAGCTTCATCGAAAATTCTTCCTTCTCCCCGTCCGGTGCGGTAACCGTAAAGGTGGTTCCCCTGATAGAAGTCTTTATTTCGGATGCATTATATTTGCCGTTACCCTCTGCTGAATAGGTTACGGCTTTTTCATTCTTATTATGTCCGCAAATATACTCATTATCATAATTAAGAAACAGATGCCCGTCTTCGGGAAGCGCATCCGCCAGTTCAAACTTGGTATTTACAATGTTTTCCTGGGTTTTGAAAGATTCCAGATGCTGTGCGCCTATTGATGTGATAATACCGTGACGGGGATGGACTATATCGCATAATTCCTTTATATCCCCGACATTACGGGCTCCCATTTCACATATGAACATATTATGGGTGGGCTTAAGGATATTATTGATGGTTTTGACCACTCCCATGGGCGTATTATAGCTTTCCGGGGTGGCAAGTACCTCATATTTGGAAGAAAGCAGTGTATTTAAGAAGAACTTAACGCTGGTCTTTCCGTACGAACCGGTCACACCTATGATCGTAAGATCCGGACATTCTTTAAGGGCTCGTTTTCCCTTTCTTATAAATCCGTTACTGATGGATTTTTCCACCGGCGAATTGATGATATTTGCGATAACAGGCAGATAAGGGCCGAGTATAAAAGTATATACCAGAACAAAAATAAAAAGAGTAAACCGGTTTCCGAAAAATCTGTTGATAACGCACCCGGCAACAAACAAAAGAACCGTCGTCACTAAAAGCCTGATCACCCTCGGAGTATATACCAGAGGTTTCTTTACAGGCTTCGTGCTCAGCGCATCCTTATAGAGCCTTAATCTGTTTTTATTGATCCATTTGATGTGAACCGCATTTTTATATCCGTTCTGCTGAAACATATGGATCCCGAACCGTATCAGCAGATATGCGTACATTGTTATTATTAGTGATATGATAAGTAATACCATTACCCAAGCTCCGAAATAAAATCTTTTATTCTGTCTATCGCGGTTTTAAGATTTTCTATGGAATATGCATAGGATATCCTCAAAAATCCTTCACCGCAGTCACCGAAAGCAGTTCCGGGCACCACAGCCACATTCTTGCTTTCAAGCAGCCTGATCGCAAATTCGTCCGATGACATATTGAACTTCTGTATGCTCGGAAAAACATAAAAAGCGCCATATGGCTCAAAGCACTGCAGCCCCATTTCCTTAAATTCATGCATCAGGAATCTGCGGCGCTCATCATATGCCTGCCTCATCATTTCGACATCCTTATCCCCGTGCTTTAAGGCTTCCACCGCAGCATACTGGCTCGTCGTAGGAGCACACATTATGCAGTACTGATGCAGCTTTGTCATCTGGCTTATAATTCTTTCCGGACCGCAGGCATACCCCAGCCTCCATCCGGTCATTGCATATGCCTTGGAAAAACCGTTTATAACGACTGTCCTGTCCCTCATTCCCCCGATGGAAGCTATCGAAACATGCGGCTCTTTATAGGAAAGCTCGGCATAGATCTCGTCACTTATAACAAAAAGATCCTTTTCTTCTATGATCTTTGCTATTTTTTCAAGATCCTCCCTTTCCATTATAGCCCCGGTGGGGTTATTGGGGAACGGAAGTATGACAACCTTTGTTTTCGGCGTGATCGCAGAAAGAAGCTTTTCGGGTGTAAGCCTGAACTCATCCTTTTCTTCAAGCTCAAGTATCACCGGAACTCCGCCTGCCATAACCGTACAGGGTTCATAAGATACATAGCTGGGCTGCGGTATGATCACCTCTTCACCGGGTTCCAGCATCGCTCTTAACCCGATGTCTATCGCCTCGCTTCCGCCAACGGTGATAACAACTTCATCTTCCGGCCTGTACTGCCCGACTCCGCGTCTTTTCAAATAGGAGCAGATCTCTCTGCGAAGCTCCAAAAGACCTGAATTTGAAGTATAAAAGGTCCTTCCTTTTTCAAGGGAATAAATTCCCTCATCCCTTATATGCCACGGGGTGTCAAAATCAGGTTCACCGACGCCGAGCGATATGGCATCCTTGCGTTCACTGACTATATCGAAAAATTTCCGGATCCCCGAAGGCTTCATTTCCTGAACTCTTAAAGCGATCGGATCTCTCATGGCGTTATCAGCATCCTTTCATCCTCGTACTTCTTTGCCAGAATGGTACCGTTCATTTTGTATTTTCTCAAAATGAAGTGTGTTGCACAGCTTAACACCGATTCAAGTGTGGAAAGCTTTTCCGTAACAAACCTTGATACTTCCTTCAAAGAACTGCCTTCAATTATAACCATAAGGTCAAAGCCGCCTGAAATAAGATATACTGAATCCACCTCGGAATATTTATAAATTCTTTCGGCAATGACATCAAAACCCTGCCCCCTTTGGGGTGTGACCCTGACCTCTATCAGCGCGGTAACCTTCTGTTCGTCAATCTTATCCCAATCGATCAGTGTAAGATATCCGCATATAATGCCTTCTTTTTCCATTTCGGACATCTCGTTTACAACATCGACTTCTTCCACACCGAGACGGACAGCAAGCATTGACGGATCAACCTTGCCTTCATGCTCAATGGCTCTTAAGATCTTCAGTCTCAGCTCCTTAACCTTTTCATTTTCCATATTTGCGCACACCTTTCATTTTTTTTGAGATTCCCGGAGTCTTTTTTCATCCTCTATTCTTGAAACCGGAGTCAGGAATCTTTTTTGATCACCGTTTCGCAAAACCCGCTCATTTTGTCCGGTAAATTTTCCTGTCGTGTCGGTATTTATTCCCATTTCTCTTAAAAAAACCGATAATTCCCGGCATTCATCCCTGTCTGCCGAAATGAGCAGCGAACCTTCCGCGGATATCTCATACGGATTAACATCAAGAAAATCCGTTATTTCTATCGTTTCCTGACGAACAGGTATTGACTTTATGTCAACTTCAAGACCCAGCTCCGCTTCTGCCGCAAAATCCCAAAGTGCCGCAAAAATCCCGTCTTTTCCCACTTCAAATATTTCTGCAGCCATGTTTTTCATTTCATCTATCCGGTCTGCGATATCCGGATTTTCGTCATACAGCTTTTCAGCAGCCTTGATAAATGATCCGGAAAATCTCTTTTTAAGTTCTTCTTTTTTTTCATTGACAAGCTCACAGGTTCCCTTTAGTCCGGCATAGCCTGTCATGAATAGAATATCACCGGATTTACTGCGCCGCATCGGTATTAACAACCTGAGGCTGTTCTGTTGCCGTATTCTCAGCCGCAACCTCAACATCAGCCGGTGCCGCAGCCGCTGCAGCCTGCTGTTGTGCAAGCGCGGATGCCCCTCCGTCCATCTTCACCGAGGCGGCAACTGCTTTGCAATAGTCTATTGACTGTGTGGCTATAGCCGAATTGATGGCGGAAGCAGTCACGGGATTGGCCGTGGCGGTCCCCATTGTAAGTGTAGCAGGAACTGCTTTATATGTACTGGAATTTACCTGAACCTTTTCCTTTTCCTGACCGTTTTCCTTAACGATCTTCCAGAACTGTGATTTATAACCCACATGCGCTGACTGCCCCTTTGCGTATCCAGCCGGCTGTGAAGGGTCGGCTATAACTTTTTCCCCGACAGGCTCGGTTTCCTCCAGATCCACGCTTTCAAATTCGAGGCTTCTGCTTTCCGGTCTTGTCTCCACACCGTATATCGTAAAGGTAATGGTCTTTTCCGGGCTTGTATGACCTTCTATATATATGGGATATTCCAGACTGTTGGTAAACTTAAAGTCCTTTCCGCTGCTTTCGGCTATAGCGGCATCCCCCGAATGATCGACATAGTTAACGACCATGGAATGATTATGTCTTTCATCCACCTGAAGCTCAGCCCTTAACACCGCCTGATAAAGAGTGGTACTTACCTGACATATTCCTCCTCCGAAGCTTTCAACAACCACTCCGTTTAAGTAGGAGCCTGCCAGGGCATATCCGTTTTCTTCGGTAAAGGGTGTGATACATTCCAGAACCGAAACCTGTTCTCCGGGATATACCGTTCTCCCGTTTACGAGAGAGCAGCCGTTTGAAACATTGGTAACCCTGTCTTTTCCGGAAGAAGTAAATTTGGTCGTAAAGGTTCCCAAAACATCCTTTACTCTCGAAAGTGTTTCCGCATCTCCCTTAGGATAATCCGTTTCCACCACCATATCCAGATTTACATCGGATCCGTTGAAAGTCGTATTGAAATAATCTTCAATCAAAGCCGCCGATGCATCAACATTAAGCTTTGTCCCGTTATGGCCTCCCACAACAGAGAATGCACCGTTTTCACGAGTCAGCGTCGAATCCTCGGCAGGTGAATCAAACACCGAGCATTTTTCCGTAAGTATCTGTCTTACAGAAGCATTATCCAATGAAGTCTCTATCTGAAAAACCCTGGTAGTGCGCTTAAGATCGGAAATATCCTTAAATCTTTTTATGATATTTCCGGACTTGCCAAGTCCCATTGCTTCATCAACCAGACCGGTATTAGCCCATGAAAGCCCAAAGTCCTTCACCTTAACATTTGCCGCATTTCCTTCTCCGACATTCAATGTGACATTGACATCACAAAGGTTGTTTATGTATTGATTTATTGCTGTCTGTGCTTCTTCTCCGGTCATTCCCGACAGCTCTACGGGTCCTGCAAACACACCCTGCTTGATCGTATCCGTAGCAGAATATGTTTTCGCATTTGAAGGAACCACCGCAGCCGGACTGTCTGTTCCCTGCATTGCGGAAGAATCTGTATTTAAGCTGTCCGGAACCTGGGTTGTCTGGGAAGGCGTTGAAGAGTTGCCTGCACCTGCCCCCGCTCCGTTTAATATACCCTCCGAAGTCTGCGCAAATGCCGGCAAACAGAACACAGTCATCATCACGAAGCCCATCAAAACACCTGTCAATTTTTTCATAATACTACTCCATTATATTTCACTCGATCACTTATTTATGATACAATCCTTAAATAAGAAAGTTCGCACAAATGGGAATTACCAATGCAAGCACCAGTATCCCAATAATTATACCGGTAAATATTTTACGGTTTTTACCCTGAAACCAGTTAAAGATCATTTTTTCATCCTCCTGAAAGGAATAGGCATGCAGCACTTTCCTGTTTTTATTATAATAGTAGTTGGCGCATTATTTTTCAAGATATTTATGAACCGCTCCATAAAGAAATATGATCCCGAAAAGGAATTCTGGGAAAAGGAGCGCCGGGCCAATCTTACGCCGAGAAAATCTGTCGAGGATCTTCCTTACATATGCGTGGATCCCGAATCACTTCCTCTTGATATCGATTCCGAAGATCCCGAAATAAAAGAAATGCAGGATACGATCCGTATCATGGCGGACAAGAAGATCCTTAATTTCACCGGAATTTCGAATACCGATCTGAAGCTTGAATACGGAGCGGCCAATATTTCTTTTCTGACCTCCTGCGATATGTATTACACAAGGCTTGTCCAGAATATCGCCAGACTTTCCGAAGCCTATATTGCCCGGGGATATACGGATGAGGCTGTTTCTCTGCTTGAATACGGAATAGATATCGGCACCGATGTCAAAAAAAATTACACCCTGCTTGCGCAGATTTATATTGACCGCGGTGAAAGCTCAAAAATATCCGGACTGCTTGAAACAGCCCGGAATTTAAATTCGTTATCCAAAAACGGGATCATCTCATCTCTCCGCAAGATGGAGGAAAAGGCTAGAACTTCTTGATCTCATCTGCCGAGTCATCCGTAGTCTTTTCTATCGATCTTATCACAACATAATAGCTGTAATTGTCATTTACCTTTATCTTCACCCTGCTTCCGGCCTTCTTTCCCATGATAGCCTTACCTATGGGAGACTCGTTGCTAATCATGTTTTTCATGGAATTACCGCGGATAGAAGTCACTATCTTGAAGGTCTGTTCCTCGTCATCCTCTTCAAAATATACGGTTACCATGTTGTTCAAGCCTACTTCATCGGCCTTTGACCTGTCCGATATGATTTCGGCATTTTTCAGCATTCTCTCAAGATAGCTTATTCTGCTTTCATTTTCGTTCTTGGCCTTCTTGGCGGCATAATATTCGAAATTCTCACTCAGATCACCCTGAGCCCTGGCTTCCTGAACCTCTTTTATCAGCTGTTTTCTTATGTTCAGTTTTCTGTCTTCTATTTCAGCCTCTATTTTCTTTACATCGCTTTCAGTAAGCTTTTCATGTTGATTCTGCATTTTTCCCTCGACTCGTTGTAACAATCGGGCAGGGATAAACGACCCGGCTCGTTGTCACACAAAAAGAAGCGGGCTTTTTCAAGCCCGCTTCAACAACTGTTTCTTATTAGTTTGTGATAGTCTTGGATGTTTCTTTATCAAATACATGAATCTTTTCAACATCCATCGCGAACTTAATGGTATCTCCGGGCCTTGCAGTCGTTCTGGGATCAACTCTTGCGGTGATCGGGAACTCTTCAAGATCAAAATACAGGAATACTTCTGCACCCAGAAGCTCGTATACTTTTATGGTTGATTCAAATACAGCTTCCTGAGGAAGGGTATTGATCGTCATCTCGGAATCATAGATATTCTCCGGACGAATACCAAAGGTAACTGCCTTTCCGTCATATCCACCTTCAATAAGCTTCTTTGACTTTCCGGGAGGAAGCGGTATGCTGCGTCCTGCAACCTTAAGATAAGCCTTATCTCCGTTTACTTCACACGTTGCATCAAGGAAGTTCATCTGCGGAGATCCCATGAAACCTGCTACGAACAGGTTTGCAGGCTGCTCATACAGATTCTGCGGAGTATCTACCTGCTGGATAACGCCGTCCTTCATAACAACGATCCTGGTACCAAGTGTCATAGCCTCGGTCTGGTCATGTGTTACGTAGATGATGGTAGTACCAAGTCTCTGGTGAAGCTTAGCGATCTCGATACGCATCTGTACACGAAGTTTTGCATCCAGGTTGGACAGAGGCTCGTCCATGAGGAATACCTTG
>JAEEGL016508040.1_pt1 | contig 14497 bp, 12 predicted proteins | sample 9134231 | NCBI WGS metagenome assembly JAEEGL01 (sample SAMN16246548, study PRJNA631951) | gut metagenome | biome: gut microbiome; feature: rumen; material: fiber-attached | host: Bos | place: Iran: Karaj | collected 2018-10
TAATAGGTGGGCCAGGTACTGGTAAAAGCACGTTAGCAGACAATTTAGGAAGAGACTTAAATTTGCCGGTATGCCATTTAGATGGTATTAATTATTTTCCAAATTGGGTTAGAAGAGATGAAACAGAAAGAGATAAGATTATCTTAGAAAAAATTAATGAAGAAAAATGGATTTTAGATGGTACATATACTGGAACACTAGAAGAAAGAATAAAAAAGTCTGATTTGGTAATTTTTTTGAATTATTCTACTATTGCTAGACTTAAAGGAGTATTTCAACGAATTATAAAAAATGGTGGTAAAGAAAAAAAAGAAATTCCAGGTTGCAGAGAAAAAATGACTTTAGACTTTTTTATGTTTGTTATTAAGTGGAATAAAAAGATGTGGAAAATAACTGACGCAATTAATAAAAACAAAAATAAGCAGATTCTTGAGTTTAAGAGTAGAAAACAACTAAATAAATGGTATGAAAAAGAATTTGGTAGAAAGATAGAAATAAAATAAAATTGTAATATTGTATGATAAACGCATTAAATCTATTTAACACGTTGTAGGGGTCGCCGTCCACGGCGACCCTTAAAAATCCATAAAACATTAGCGGGTCGCCGTGGACGGCGACCCTTACAAATACCAATTAATAATGAATAGTTAATAGTGAATAATAAATGAAGAAAAATTGCACAAAACTGCAATTTTTCAACTAATACTATTAATTATTCATTATTTATTTTTCAATATTCACTGCAATAATGTAAAACATTATTGCACATATATATTACAATTTATTATAATACCATTCCTAATATTAAAATGCCTAAATTATCTCTATAAATTTCATTAAATTGATTAATAGGAAGAGGATTTTGACCTGATCCGGATTCAATAGTATATCCGGGTCTTTTATAATTCTGCAGGAACCAATCTTTATATCCCGCAAATCCCGAGTTATAAACTGTATTAGTAAGTTCATAACCACTAGCAGCAGCAAATTGCTCACCAATTTCTCTAGCGTAAGGTGGAGCATAATTTTGAAATTGCCAATATATTTCTCTTCCTTGTGTATGGTAAGAAATAGTTAAATAAAAATTATGAGAAAGTGTAAAATTATAAAGAGCCAAAGACTCTGGTGCTGTTAAAGGTCTAAGACCAACATAGTCTCGTGGAGCAGGAGAAATAAATCCTTGCTCAAATTTAATCCTTTTTGCTTCATTCCATCCGAGCTGGAAACTGAAGATTTAGGTCTGTTCCAACTATATTTGCTTTCCAACCAGAAGGAAATGGTATATCTGGATAATTATCGGAAATTCTTTTAGCATTCATATAGATTTCAGAGTTATTTTTAAATAATCCTGTTACTAAATCTACACCATCTAAATTTACCATTGGGACAATATATAAAGAAACTTGATTAAATAATTCTTTTGGGTTTACATTAGAAACTTTTGAATTATTTACATATCCTTTTGCCAAAACCTCGGTAAATTTCATTAAAACAGGAGAATTGATCCATTCATTTGCATGTATTGAGGATTGATAAAAAACTTGTTTTTTTCCGATTTCCAAATTTTATATATGGAATGCTTCTACCTAGAACAGTTTTGCCAATACTGCCAATTTCTAGAAAAGGGTATATTGTTTTAAAAGAATATAAATTCATATTTAGTATTTTTGAAGTATAGCTTATATCTGTTGGAACAACCGAACCAATTGGAATTATTAATTTTGAATTTATTAATAAATTCGAAGAATTAATATTTGGATTTGCAGTTAGAATTGCATTTACACTTGTATTAAAATTATTTGCTATTGAATAAACAGAATCACCAGGTTTGGCAATATAATTGATAAATCCATAAATAGTTGGATAAAGCGTATTCCAAGTAATTGGTCCTACAATTCCATCAGGATTTAAAAAATTACTTTTTTGGAAATTAATAACAGAAATTTTTGTATTATTTCCAAAATTACCATCAATTAAACCTCTATAATAACCAAGCTTTTTAAGTAAAGACTGTAATAATTCAACTTCAGTTCCATTTGAACCTATTTTTAAAGTTTCCATATAATCACCTAATAAATAATATTAAAAATAAGATTTTTTGTTACAAAACTATTTATTGTTTTTTGACTAAAAATACTGTAAAATAAACATGAAAATAAATATAGAGGAATAATAATATGAAAAAATTTGAAACATTGGCAATGAACGAAAATAGTAATAATTGGGAAAAGGCAATTGCTAGAGAAGAGGAACTATATCCTTCAGTATATACTACAGAACCAATTAGAGATGAGTTTGAAAGAGATCATACTAGAATACTAAATTGCAATGCATATAAAAGACTAAAGCACAAAACTCAAGTATTTTATGCTCCTGAAAATGACCATATTTGTACAAGAATAGAACATGTAAATTTAGTAGAATCAATTAGTTATAGTATTGCAGATTATTTGGGATTAAACACTGGGCTTACACGTGCAATATCAATTGCTCATGATATAGGGCATAGCCCATTTGGACATCAAGGAGAAAAAATTCTTTCTGAAATATCTGAAAAATATTTAGGTGAAAAATTTTGGCACGAAAAAAATGGTTTATATTATGTTGAAAATATTGGCTTATTAAAAGATTATAGTGGGATTAAAAAGAATTTAAATCTAACATACGCAGTAAGAGATGGAATTATTTCTCATTGTGGCGAAGTAGATGAAAATAGTTTGAGACCACGAAAGGATGCAATATATTTAAAAGAATATAAAAATCCAAATGAATATAATCCATTTACTTGGGAGGGATGTGTAGTTAAAATTGCTGATAAAATATCTTATATAGGTAGAGACATTGAAGATGCAATAAGAATGAAAATATTAACAAATGATGAAATTGAAAAAATGAATACACTTTTTGATTCAATAAGGGTTTCGAATAATAATATTATCAACTATTTTGTGTCAGATATATGTGAAAACAGTAATCCTGAAGAAGGAATAAAACTATCTAAAAAAGCTTTTGACACTATGAATGAATTAAAAAAATTTAATTATGAAAAAATATATATGAGTGAATTTATAAAACCATCATCTAGGTATTTTTCTGTTGTAATAAATGAAGTATTTAATATATTATTTAAACGTTTTGAAGAAGGAAATACTTTAAAAAGAATTAAAGAATTAGAAAAATATTATCCTGAATTGATAAATGATTTTATAAGTTGGCTTAAAAACTACTGTAATTTGGAAGGTAGAGCAAATGAAAAGTATAATAACAAAATCTTGTATGATATTAATAAAAAAGAGGATTATATAAAAGCAATTATAATTTATATTTCAGGAATGACAGATAATTTTATATTAAAAATATATCAAGAGATAATTAGTTTTTAAATAAAAAATAGTGGTTTAAAAACCACTATTTTTTATGTATTTTGTTATTAAAGCAAAGTCATTTAAAGTTAATCGTTCTCCTCGAATCTTTGTATCAATATTTAAATCTTTAAGCATTTGTTCTGCTTGATTTTTATCATTTATAATATTTCCATTTACTAGGCAGTTAACCAAAGTTTTTCTTTTTAGTAAAAAAGCTGATTTAATTATTTTAAAGAATAATTCCTCATCAGTAACTAAAACATTAGGAGTATTTAGTATATTTAATTTAATAACTGCAGAATCAACTTTTGGACTAGGAATAAAACATGAATTTGGAACATCTAGTAAATATTCTGGATTTGTATAATAATTTATAGCATAAGTTATTGCACCACAATTTTTACCACCTGGTGCTTCTGTTAGCCTTAAAGCAACTTCTTTTTGAACCATTATAGTAATAGAATTTAAATCCAATCTATCCTCCAAAAGCTTCATAATAATTGGGGTTGTAATGTAATATGGAAGATTTGCAACTATTTTGGCACTAGTTATCTCTTTATTTAAATTATCATTAATAGTTTTATTTAAATCAACTTTTAAAACATCTTCATTAATTATTTCAAAATTATTGTATAAGGCAAATCTAGATTTTAAAATATCTATCATTCTTTTATCTAATTCAATACATATAACTCTTCCAGCACATTCTAGGAGTTTTGAAGTTAAGGTGCCAAGTCCAGGACCAATTTCAATTACGAGATCCGATTTTGTAATCTTTGAACTATCTATAATTGAATCTACAATATTTTCATCTATTAAAAAGTTTTGACCTAGACTTTTATCTGCTCTAATATTAAATTTTCTCATTAAATATTTTGTTTCTTCTAATAAATTCATAAAATCTCCTTTAGGTGTATTTTACCATAGAAAACCATAAAAGTCTAACAAATACATTATTTTTCTTGATAAGAAAAATATGTAATGATATAATCTAAAAGTGGAGAAATTATATGAAAACTTTTTATGATATATTAAAAATTAAGACTAATGCTTCTGACGATGAAATAACTGAAGCATATAATAAACTTGAAAAAAAATATAGAAATGATGAAGAAATATTAAAAAATATAACAGTAGCGAAAAATATTCTATTAAATCCTGAAGCTAGAAAAAACTATGACAGTAAAATTAGTGAGATGCTTGAAGCAAAAAAACAAAATGAAATTATATCTAATATAAGTAATAATACAGAAAAATATAATCAAAAGCAGCAAGAAAAGGAAAGAAGAGAAGAAGAAAAAAGAGAAAGAGTAAATCAAATTAAAAACAAATCCACACCAGTAAAGGAAAACAATGAGTTAACAGATGATGAAAAAGAAAAACAAAGAAAAAAAGAAATAAGAAAACAAAAAAGAGCAGAAAAAAAGGAAAAACAACGTAGAAAAGAGCTTTATGAAGAGGCATATACCAGATATTTGCAGAGTTTAGGATACACAGTTAAACCAAGATGGACTTGGAAAAGGGTAAAAAGATTAATTATATCAATTATGATTTTAATTATAATTTGTTTAATAGCTTGGATAATACCGGGCAGTAGAAATAAACTAATAGAATTATATCAAAGCAATGGAATAATAAAATTTTTTGTGGATTTAGTAGGAGCAATACTTCGGAGCAATAGTTAGTTTAATAAAATCAATCTTGAAAGTTGGTGATTAGAATTAAAAAAAAGAGAAATGACAATAGAAAATATATGAATGTAAAAATAGTATTTTTGGGAATTATTTTAACATTGTTATTTATGATAGTGTCAGTAAGCTTATCTATAATTATTTTTATTCATGGTGAAGAATATAGCCAAAATGCTGCAAAATACCAAACTAAGAATCAAATTTTAAGTCCCAAAAGAGGTAATATATACGATATTAATGGCGAAACATTGGCAATGAGTGTGACTGTAGATACTGTTTCTATAAATACAAAAAGTGTAAAATATTCAAATGATAAGCCGGTTGAACCAGATGTTTTAGCAAAAGGTTTTTCAGATATATTTGAAAACTTAACATATGAAGAAGCATTAGAAAAAGTTAGTGGTAAATCATCTGTTGTAGTAATAGCAAGAAAAGTTGAAAGTGAAAAAATTGAAGAACTTAAAAAATGGATGAGTGAAAATAAAATTGTTAGCGGTATAAATATTGATGAAGATTCAAAAAGAAATTATCCATATAATAATGTTGCATCTAATTTATTAGGATTTTGTGGTACTGATAATTCTGGAATAATAGGAATAGAAGAAAGATGGAACAATACTTTAACAGGAACTGTTGGAAAAATAGTTGCAGCAAAGGACAATAATGGAGAGATAATTTCAGATGAGGCAGAGCAATATGTGGCAGAAGAAAATGGTAGCAATTTGTATTTAACAATAGATACAAATATTCAAAAAATTGCAGAAAAATATTTAAAAGAAGGTTGTGAAAATATTAATGCACAAAACGGTGGAAATGTTATTATCATGAATCCACAAACCGGTGATATTTTAGCGATGGCGACATATCCAGATTACAATTTAAATGATCCATTTAATATTGAAGCAACAGGGATAACAGATATTTGGGATACACTTTCTTCAGAAGAAAAAAATAAAAATTTAAGTGAGTTATGGTCAAATAGAGCTGTTTCTAGTTCATATGAACCAGGATCAACTTTTAAACTATTAGTTGCTTCAGCTGGATTAGAAGAAAACTTGGTTGAAACAGATACAGAAGGAGAGTTTTTCTGCTCAGGTTCTTACACAGTTGCAGATAGAACTATAAGCTGCTGGAGAAAAGAACCACATGGACATCTTAGTTTAAGAGAAGCTATAGAAAACTCATGTAATCCGGCATTTATGCAATTAGGTCAAAGAATAGGAGCTAAATTATTATACAAGTATTTTGATGCATATGGATTATTTGGAAAAGTTGGAGATGATATTGCTAAAGCATATAAAGGAGTATTTTTTGACTTAAATACTATTGCTGCTCCAGAGCTTGCAACAATGTCTTTTGGACAGAGAATTGAGATATCTCCATTACAACTTATATCTGCAGTATCTGCAATTGCTAATGACGGTGTTTTAGTAAAACCAAAAATTGTTTCTAGAATTGAAAATCCAGATACTGGAAGTGTAGAAACTGTTGATACAGAAAAAATAAGACAAGTTATTTCAAAAGAAACAGCAGAAAAACTAAAAGACATGATGAAAGATGTAGTAACAATAGGTACAGGTAAACCAGCTAAAGTAGAAGGATATGCAATTGGTGGAAAGAGTGGAACTTCAGAGCCAAGAGAAAATCATGAAGATGAAGGATATGTGGCATCTTTTATTGCTATTTCTCCAATTGAGAATACTCAGGTTGTAACTCTTGTTAATATTTATGGAGTACATGGAGATGTTCATCATGGAGGACAAGTTGCACGGGCCAATAACTAAAAGTATTTTAACAGAGATATTGCCATACCTAGGAGTTACTGGAGAAAACTAAATTAAGTAATAATAAGAAGATTAAATCATACAATTAACCAAGAGGTGAGTTGTGTGATTTTTTTTACAAAAATGCATGGGACAGGAAATGATTTTATTCTAATAAATTGTTTGAAACAAAAGTTTAATTATAGCTATAGCGTTTTTAGTAAATTTTTGTGTAATAGAAATATTGGAGTGGGGGCTGATGGCATAATTTATATTTATAGTAGCAAAATAGCAGATTATAAAATAAGAATTTTTAATTCAGATGGAACAGAAGCAGAAATGTGTGGTAATGGAATTAGATGTGTTGGAAAATACATATATGAGAATATTGAACAAAAAGAAAAGCTAAAAATAGAGACAAATGCAGGAATAAAGAATTTGAGCTTATTAATTCAGAATAATAAAGTGAAAAATGTTTCAGTAGAATTAGGAAAAATAATATTAGAGCCAAACAGGATACCTGTATATTTGCCAAAAGAATTAATTAAAAAAGACATAAATAATGTGAAAATTAAAATAGACAAAGAAGAATTTAAATTATATCTTGTATCTATTGGGAACCCACATGCAGTTTGCTTTGTTGAAAATATTAATTCTATTGATATTAAAAAATATGGGAGCATAATTGAAAATTATAAGTATTTTCCCAATAAAACAAATGTTGAATTTGTACAAATTATAGATAAGAAAAGCATTGCAATTAGAGTGTGGGAAAGAGGAGTAGGAGAGACAAATAGTTGTGGAACAGGATCTGCATGTAGTAGTTATGTTGCAATAAAAAAATATAATTTAGATAATAATTTAACAGTACAATTAAAAGGAGGAAAATTACAAATATTTGTAGATAAAGAAAATGATATAGTATTAACAGGTCCAGCAGAAAATGTATTTAAGGGAGAGATAGATTTATAAGAAATTGTAATTTTGTTTAATAAATATGATGTAGGGGTCGCTGGCCTTAGGTGACCCTTAAAAAAACACAAAATATTAACGGGTCGCCGTGGACGGCGACCCCTACAACGTGTTAAATAGATTTAATGCGTTTATTATATAATATTACAATTTTATTTATTTGCTAACATTTCGTCAATTATTTGTGCAATAACTTTTCTTTCATCATATGGATATTTAACACCATTTCTTTCTAGGTATAAATCATGTCCAAGTCCAGGAATAACAATAATGTCTCCAGGTTTTGCAATTGAAATTGCATATCTTATTCCCTCTGTTCTATCTACTACTATTTTATATGGTTTTCCTGTTGGAATAATTCCTTTTTCAATATCTTTTAAAATAGATAAAGGATCTTCAGTTCTTACTTGATCAGACATTAAAACAGTATAATCAGCAAGCCTTCCTGATATTTCTCCCATAACAGGACGTTTAGCTTTATCTCTATCTCCACCAACACCCCAAGCACAAATAACTCTACCTTTTGCGTAAGCCTTAACAGCAGTTAAAATGCTTTCTAAACTAGAAGGAGTGTGGGCGTAATCAATTAAAATAGTAAGTCCTAATTTATTAGGAACAAGTTCACTTCTGCCAAGAACTCTAATGTCTTTTAAGGCAGATCTTATTTCATCTGCAGTAACACCAAATTCTGATACGATACTAATTGCACCTAAGCTATTATATACACTAAATCTTCCTGGAATACCAACTTCAATTTGTTCTTGCTTTCCTTGATAATTAAGTTCAAAGTCAATGTATGAATCAGTTATTTTTAAAGTTTCTGGGTTGGCTTTGAAATTAGCATCATTATCAATTCCAAAAGTTATTATTTTTTTATCACTTAAAATATTAGATATTGTTTTTACTTTTTCATCATCATTGTTAATTACACAAACTTTAGATTGTCTTAAAAGAGCTAGTTTGCAATTAAAATAATCATCTAAATCAGGATGCTCTTTTGGACTAATATGATCTTCTGAAAAGTTTGTAAAAATACTAATATCGAAATCACAACCAGCCACTCTATCAAGTTTCATTGCTTGAGAAGAGACCTCTAGAATAGCAACATCAACATTTTTTTCAACCATCATATTTAAATACTTTTGAATATCCATACTTTCAGGAGTAGTTCTATCAGTATCTTCAATTTTTTCATTATTAATATAGCAAGCTATACTTCCAACAAGACCAACATTTAAACCATGAGCTTCTAATAAAGCCTTAGTCATAAATGTTGTTGTTGTTTTGCCTTTTGTTCCAGTTATACCAATTAATTTTAATTTTTTAGATGGATTATCATAAAAATTACAAGAAACTTCTGCTAAAGCTTTTCTTGTATTTGCAACAGAAATAACTGGAATATCTAAACTTAAATTTTCTATATTTACATCTGGTTCAACTATAATTGCTTTTGCACCATTATTAATTGCATCTGGAATAAATTCAATCCCGTTTTTAGTAAATCCATTTATTGCAAAAAACAATCCATTTTCTTTTATTTTTCTAGAATCAGAATGAATATTGTCAATTTCAATATTTAAATCTCCAATTGAATCCTTAATTTCAATACCAGATAAAAGATTATTTAATTTCATATTTATCACCTCAATTTTTTTCATTATATAGCTTAAATTGTGTTTTGTAAAGAATGAAACTAAAAGAAAAGAAGCTTATTACAAGCTTCTAGAATATGGCCAAAAACAAAGCGATAATCACTTTTGCGTAATAGAACAGAAAGAATGCGGCAACTACTAATATGAAAGGATGAAAATCCCTTATAATGCAGTAACGTATAACAAACCGAAGTCCTGTTACCCAAATAATCACTAATATAATAAGGCCAATCAATAAAAATAAAGATCTCATATGTCTAGCCTCCTGTTGCAATTAATATAAATAATTATACCATAGATAGAACACTTTGGCAAATATTGATATTTGTTCGTTAAAGTGATATATTAGTTAATAATTAATATAGTGATAATAATTTATTACTATAAAAATTCTTTTTTAGAGGAGAATTAAAAATGATAAAAATTAATGAAAATTATTTGAAACTTCAGGATAGCTATTTGTTTTCAAGTATTGCTAAAAAAATAGCAGAATTTCAAAAACAGAATCCTGATAAAAAAATTATTAGATTAGGGATAGGAGATGTTACAAGGCCAATAGTATCTAGCGTTTCAAAAGCTATGCAAGATGCTGCAAAAGAAGTTGCAGTTGAGGAAACATTTAAAGGATATGGCCCAGAACAAGGATATGATTTTTTAAGAGAAAAAATTGTAGAATATGATTATAAAGCAAGAGGAATTGAGATTGATATTGACGAAATTTTTGTTTCAGATGGTGCAAAATGTGATTGTGGAAACATTGGTGATATTCTTGGAACAGATAATATAGTTGCGATAACAGATCCAGTATATCCAGTATATCTAGATACTAATGTTATGGCTGGTAGAACAGGAAAATATGATGATAAGACAGGTAAATATGAAAAAATTGTATATATGCCTGCAATTTCAGAAAATAATTTCGTTCCAGAACTACCAAAAGAAAAAGTTGATATGATATATTTGTGTTTTCCAAATAATCCAACAGGAACTACAATAAGTAAAGAAGAATTAAAAAAATGGGTTAATTATGCAAAAGATAATAAATCTTTAATTTTATATGATTCTGCATATGAGGCTTATATTTCAGAAGAAAATGTTGCACATTCAATTTATGAAATAGAAGGTGCAAAAGAAGTAGCAATAGAGTTTAGAAGTTTTTCAAAAACAGCTGGATTTACAGGAATTAGATGTGCTTATACTGTTGTTCCTAAAGAATTAAAAGGATTTACCGAAGATGGGGAAGAAATATCTTTAAATAAATTATGGAATAGAAGACAAACAACTAAATTTAATGGAGTTTCTTATATTACACAAAAAGCGGCAGAAGCTGTTTATAGCGTAGAAGGCCAAAAGGAAATAAAAGAAAATATTAAATACTATATGAATAATGCAAGAATAATAAGAGAGGGATTAATAGAAGCTGGATTTACAGTTTATGGTGGAGTTAATGCTCCATATATTTGGCTAAAAGTTCCAAAAGGTTTAACATCTTGGGAATTCTTTGATAAATTGTTAAATGAAGCAAATGTTGTTGGAACACCAGGAGTTGGATTTGGACCAAGTGGAGAAGGATATTTTAGATTAACAGCTTTTGGATCAAAAGAAAACACAGAAGAAGCAATAGAAAGAATAAAAAAAATGTAAAAAAATCCTATTGCTAAAGAAAATTTGTAATGCTATAATATTATTGATAATTATGTGCGAGAAAGGAGAGAAGCTTCTAATATGAATCAGATTCTAGTTTCTGAGAAGATATATGTAACACCGGAACTGAAAAAAAAGAAGAAGATTTATAAAGTTGATTTCTTTATATCAGTCTTTTTAGTTGTTATTTTATTTTCATGCTATATATATGCTGAATATGATAAAAACAAAAATGAATCTGTTTCAAGAGAGATTCTTTCTAATTTAAATTTTCAGGAAAATATTGCAGACGATACTACAATTAAATTTACAGAAGATAATATAGTGGTAATTTTAAATACAGAAGATCCATTTGATAATATTATTTCTGAACCAGTTGCTCAAGAAGAACCAGCTGAGCCACAAGAAGAAACAATTAATACAACAGTTTATAGGACGCAAAGTGGTCAAGAATATTATACAGTTGCTACTATAGATATACCTTCAATAGATTGTCATTATCCAATATTAAATACAACATCTGATGAATTACTTAAAATATCTCCATGTAGATTTTGGGGTGTAAAAGAAGATAAAGGAGTAGATGATGCAAACGAAGTTGGAAATTTTTGTATAGTTGGACATAATTATAGAAATTCGAAATTTTTTAGTAAAGTTATTAATCTAGTAGAAGGAAATAGAATTTATTTAACTGATGCTAAAGAGGGAAGAACCTTAGAATATGTTGTATATGATAAATATGTTGTTGATCCTTCAGATGCAACATGCACTTCTCAAAGAACAAACGGATTAACAGAACTTACTTTAATTACCTGTACAAATGATAGTAAGAAAAGGGTAATTATAAAAGCAAGGGAAAATATATAAATTCACGAAACAATTAATTCTCCATAAAATATAATATAGATTATATTTTATGGAGGTTTTTTTATGTTAAAAATATTAATATATAATAATTATTCTAAAAGAATGGAAACATTTAATAGAAATCTAAATGAACCTATGCCTTATAATTCAAATAGAACGTTAACAGTAAAAGAGTTTCGAGGAGCTAGTTTGAGCAATATATTGTGGACAGATTTAAGAACAATGGAGGCTTGGAACAGTTTTAGATATATTTATGCTAAACCAATATTTGTGGGTTTTGCATTTAAAAGACCATGGGAAGGGGGACATCGGAACTTTAAGCCAACACTATGCAGGACTTGCCTTTGATGTTGGACAAAATTTATCTGAAGAAGGAAGAATTGACTTAAGAAATAGAGCTGCAAATTCTGGAATTTGGAATTATGTTGAACCTATTATATATACACCAAGATGGGTTCATTATGATAATAGATGGGTAACATCTGGTTATCCAATAACAAAATATGGAAGTAAAGGTCCATATGTTTGTATAGCACAAGATTGTTTAATAAATCTTGGCTTTAATACTGGTGGATTAGATGGAATATTTGGAAATAATACGTATAATTCAGTTAAAGCTTATCAGAGCAAAAATGGAGTAGAAACAGATGGAATACTAGGCCCAATAACATGGAATTTATTAATGAATCAAGTTGTTGGAAGTGGAAGTAATAATAATACAATAATTTAGTTTAAAAACACTTTACAATATTTTTAATTATTATTAAAATATTATTAGGACTAAAGATGAATTTTAAAAATACAAATAGAGGAGATAAAATGAAACAAAATTCTATTGATAAATTAAATTACATTATTAAAAATATTAAAGTGGATGAAAAAACACGTAAAAGACTTGAAATTGCAATGGAAAATGGAAATTATGATTTCGTAATTAAAAAATTAGAAAGTTTTAATAAAACTAATCAAAAAGATACTGACGAAAAGAATAAGGAAACTAAAAATAAAGAAGAATCAAATCAAGAAGATGAAGAAAATGAAGATATAGAAGAAGAAAACACAAATGGTGGAATTTATCCTGAAAAGCTTAGAAATCCAGAACTTGAAGGGCAATATTTAGGAATGGTTTTAAACGATCCTAAACTAATTACTAGATATTATTTTCTATATAAAGAATGCAAATTTGAATCACAAGAAATGATAAATATTTATAAAAGTATCTTATTTACAGAAGGATCTGAATATTCATCAGAAATAGCTAAAAAATCCTTTAATTTACCTGACATTACAAAAGAGGTAAATGACTTAAAAACAAAACTTATGAGAACAGTTGAAGGGAGAAAACTTGATATTGAAAAAATATATACAGAACTTAGAAAACTATTTGTGCTTAGAAAGAACTATTTAGAAATGCCAATTAAAAGTATTCAAAAACAAGTGGCTGAAATAATTGATTATGAATTATATGATCAAATGAGTATAGAAGAAGTAGAAAGCGCAGTAAATCAAGTTACTGTAACAGAAAAATTCAAAAGAGGTGTTTTAAGTACAGGGCTAACAGCATTTTTGAAAGAAAATGATAACACATTAAGAACAGGATTAGATATGCCTTTCCCAATTATATCGAAAGTATTTAAAGGATTAAGAAAAGGTGAAACAATGTGCTATGCTATGCCATCTAATGCTGGTAAAAGTAGATTTACTATTAATTTGGCAGCATATATGGCTTATATTCATAAAAAGAAAATTTTAGTTATTTCAAATGAGATGTCAGAAGAAAAAATGAAGCTATGCTTAATTACAACAATTATTAATAATAAAGAAATTCAAAAATTACACGGACAAAATTTAAGAAAGACGGAAGGAGAAATATTAGAATTTAAATATAGACCTGATAAAAAAGAAGGAATAGAGCTTGACAAAGATGGCTTTATTCAGAAATTGCCAGAAGAAACTCAAGCAGAATTTGTTGAAAGATTATCTAAAATATCAACAGAGTTTAATATGACTATAAAAGTTACAGACTGGCTAAACGAACAGATTAATAATTCTATTTATTTTATTCATATAACAGAACATACAAATGATGAACTTAGAAAAATAATAATGAATTATTATTATAAAGAAAAAATAGAATATATTTTCTATGACACTCTAAAAACAGATACAGAAAATATTGGAAATAGTGAAGAAGTAAAAAGAACTGCAACAATTTTATCTAATTTGGCACAAAACTTTGAACTATTTATTTGTTCATCATTACAATTGGAAGAAACAGATTCATTACCAATTAACCTTACAGTTAGAGATTTAGCAGTAAGTAAAACGGTAAAGGAAGTACTAGATACTCTTTGCTTGATTAAGCAGATTAATAATGATTCACTAGATAAATATGAATATTCATTAAATGAAGTAGATACTAAATTTTTTGATTTAGAAAAATTTGAAGATCCTGATGTAAGATATTATGCATGTGTAGTAGACAAAAACAGAGCTGGAGCTAAACCAAAAGTAGTTTTTAGATTAAATCTTGCTTATAATGA
>JAEEGL017065192.1_pt1 | contig 14497 bp, 14 predicted proteins | sample 9134231 | NCBI WGS metagenome assembly JAEEGL01 (sample SAMN16246548, study PRJNA631951) | gut metagenome | biome: gut microbiome; feature: rumen; material: fiber-attached | host: Bos | place: Iran: Karaj | collected 2018-10
CGCTGTTTAGCCACAAAAAACACTTAAAAAGAAACGCTCACTTCTTCCCGAATGAAGGTTAAGTCGCTCTTTATCAATGTATTGTTAGCATTTAGCCAGCGCAATACGCACTTTAGCGGATGCAAAGGTACTCATATTTTATTACCCACGCAATACCGCAACGTCCTAAACAGAAAGATTTAAGAATATTTAACTATCATCAATGGATAAAACACCGTTCACCTCCGGTATTTCCGGAAAAAAAAGAATTAAAGAGCACTAAAAAAGACGCCACCTCGAAAGGTGACGTCTCTGTTGTATCTATCCACCTGCTACCCTACCCTGCTGTTCTCTCCAATTAGGGAGAAACGGAGTCGGGTATCGGTTTCTGGTCTTATACCTTGATTTCTACCTCTACGCCTGAGGGGAGTTCGAGTTTCATCAGCGCCTCGACGGTGTTGGCCGTTGAACTGTAGATGTCGATGAGGCGTTTGTAGTCGGACAGCTGGAACTGCTCACGAGCCTTCTTGTTGACGAAGGTCGAACGGTTCACGGTGTAGATACGTTTGTGTGTGGGCAGGGGGATGGGACCGCTCACGACGGCGCCAGTAGCCTTCACTGCTTTCACGATTTTCTCTGCAGACTTGTCAACCAATTTGTGGTCGTAAGACTTCAGTTTGATTCTGATTTTCTGACTCATGATAATGTTTGAATTGTTTGTTAATATTTATTTGGTGGAGGTCGGCTAAAGAGTCATATGCTCAGCCGGAGCCTCCGGTTTGGTTTGCGATTTGAGATTTGGGGTTTGAGGTTTATGATTAGAATGCTCTTGGAGTTTTCCGGGAAGGGCACTCAACCCTAAACACTCAGCCCAAAACCTAATCAAACGAGGTCAACACGTCCTTTCACCTCTTCGAGCACCTCTTTGGCAAGTGAACTTGACAGCGGTGAGTGGTGGTCGTACTCCATCGAACTGGTAGCACGTCCTGAGGTGATGGTACGCAGTGCAGTCACGTAACCGAAGGTCTCTGACAGCGGCACCATGGCCTTCACAATGCGTCCGCCTGAGCGGGCCTCGTCCATGCCTTGCACCTGACCGCGGCGTTTGTTCAGGTCGCCAATCACGTCGCCCATGCTCTCCTCGGGTGTCACCACCTCGAGTTTCATGATAGGCTCCATGAGCACCGGTCCTGCTTTCACGCATGCGCTCTTGTAGGCCTGGATGGCTGCGATCTCAAACGACAGCTGGTCAGAGTCGACCGGGTGGAACGAACCGTCAACCAGAGTCACCTTGAGCGAGTCCATGGGATAACCGGCAAGCACGCCGTTCTTCATGGCACTCTCAAAGCCCTTCTGCACCGAGGGGATAAACTCCTTGGGGATGTTACCACCCTTGACCTCGTTGACGAACTGCAGTCCGCCCTCTTTGAAGTCGGGATCAACAGGACCCACGTTGACGATGATGTCAGCGAACTTACCACGTCCACCGCTCTGCTTCTTATATACCTCGCGCAGGTTGGTGACTGTCTTGGTGATGGCCTCTTTGTAGTTGACCTGGGGTTTACCCTGGTTGCACTCCACCTTGAACTCACGTTTCAGGCGGTCGATGATGATATCGAGGTGCAACTCTCCCATACCAGAGATGATGGTCTGTCCGCTCTGCTCGTCAGTGCGCACGGTGAATGTCGGGTCTTCCTCGGCCAGTTTAGCCAGTCCGATACCCAGTTTATCCACGTCGGCCTGCGACTTAGGCTCAACAGCGATACCAATCACGGGATCGGGGAACGACATTGACTCGAGCACGATGGGATGGCCCTCGTCGCACAGCGTGTCGCCAGTGTGGATATCTTTGAATCCGACACCTGCGCCGATATCGCCAGCGTCGATGCTTTCCATAGGAATCTCCTTGTTGGAGTTCATCTGGAACAGGCGGCTGATACGCTCTTTCTTACCCGAACGGGGATTGTAGACATACGAACCGGCCTGCACCTTACCCGAATAGACGCGGAAGAAGACCAGGCGACCCATGTAGGGATCGGTGGCAATCTTAAACGCCAGGGCTGCAGTAGGCTCGTCTTCAGCGGGCTTGCGTGACTCTTCTTCCTCGGTCTCGGGGTTCTCGCCCACGATGGCCTCGGTGTCGAGCGGTGAGGGAAGGAATGCGCAGACGTAGTCGAGCAACGGCTGCACGCCCTTGTTCTTGTACGATGAACCGCACACCATAGGAGTGATCTGCATGCTCACTGTACCTTTGCGCAGGGCAGCCATGATCTGCTCTTCGGGGATGTCCTCACCTTCGAGGAACTTCTCCATGAGGTCGTCGTCGAAATCGGCGGCGCACTCAAGCATCTTGCCGCGCCACTCCTCAGCCTCGTCAACGAGGTTGGCAGGAATTTCCTCCACGTCGAAGTCGGCACCCATGCTCTCGTCGTTCCACACGATGGCCTTCATCTTGATGAGGTCAATCACACCTTTGAAGTTCTCCTCAGCACCAATAGGAATCTGCACGGGGCAGGGGTTGGCACCGAGAATGTCGCGCATCTGCTGCACTGTCTCGTAGAAGTCGGCACCCGAACGGTCCATCTTGTTGACGTAGCCGATGCGGGGCACATTATACTTGTCAGCCTGACGCCAAACAGTCTCTGACTGCGGCTGCACACCGTCGGCTGCGGAATATGTAGCCACGGCGCCGTCGAGCACGCGGAGTGAGCGCTCCACCTCGGCGGTGAAGTCCACGTGTCCCGGAGTGTCGATCAGGTTGATCTTATATTTATTACTGTTCCATTCCCAGTAACAGGTGGTAGCGGCCGATGTGATGGTGATACCACGTTCCTGTTCCTGAGCCATCCAGTCCATGGTGGCTGCGCCGTCGTGCACCTCGCCAATCTTGTGCGTTTTACCTGTGTAGAACAGAATACGCTCAGATGTGGTGGTCTTTCCGGCGTCGATATGTGCCATGATACCGATGTTTCGTGTCAGGCGTAAATCTTGCTTTGCCATTTTCTTTTTACCTTAAATACGATATTACCTGTGTTAACCTGAATTACTTAGAATCTGAAGTGGGCAAAAGCACGGTTAGCCTCAGCCATGCGGTGCATGTCCTCCTTACGCTTGAAGGCTCCACCCTGGTTATTGTATGCGTCCATGATTTCAGCGGCGAGTTTCTCAGCCATGCTCTTACCTCCGCGCTTGCGAGCGAAGTTGATCATGTTCTTCATCGACACGCTCTCTTTGCGGTCGGGACGGATTTCAGTAGGCACCTGGAATGTGGCACCACCGATACGACGGCTTTTCACCTCCACCTGCGGGGTGATGTTGTCAAGAGCCTGCTTCCAGATGTCAAGAGCGGGTTTCTCCTCTTTTGCCATCTTGGCTTCAACCAGATTAAGAGCATTGTAGAAAATCTCATAAGAGATGGACTTTTTGCCACTGTACATGAGATGGTTCACGAATTTCGACACTTTGGTGTCATTGTACACGGGATCGGGAAGGACCACGCGCTTTTTGGGTTTTGCTTTTCTCATTTTATTAAAAAAATTTATTTCTGCTTGGGGGCTGTCTTTACGCTGTCTTCAACACTCACTCCTGAGTATTTACTCAACCTTGTTTGAACAAATCTCCAGCAAAACGATTAAAAAGTGTTTTTTCCGTTTTTGAAACCTGGGGTTTTTAAGCAGTTGGGCTAAAGTTCTGAAGTTATGTGTCCCCACATGCTTACCAACCGACTCAATGCTTAAAGGCCCCAGGTTGGTGTCCTCGCGGATAGATTACTTCTTCTGCTTCGGACGTTTGGCACCGTACTTAGAACGGCGCTGTGTGCGGTTTGCAACACCGGCGGTATCAAGTGTACCGCGAACGATGTGATAACGTACACCGGGAAGGTCTTTCACACGACCACCGCGAACGAGCACGATTGAGTGCTCCTGCAGGTTGTGGCCCTCACCGGGGATGTAGGAGTTAACTTCCTTCTGATTGGTCAGACGGACACGGGCAACTTTACGCATTGCCGAGTTAGGCTTTTTAGGAGTGGTGGTATAGACACGCACGCAAACACCACGACGCTGGGGACATGAGTCCAAAGCGGGTGACTTGCTCTTGTCTACCAAGTCCTTTCTGCCTTTTCTTACTAATTGTGAAATAGTAGGCATTTTAAATTAATTTTTTTGTTTATATTGTTGTTTATATTATTGTCTTATAATAAGGTATGTCCACAACACACCGATTTGGGCTGCAAAATTACAAACTTTTCCCCAATTACCGACCTCACCTTATCTATATTTTTTCCGCAACCGCCATTAATTAACATAAAATAACAAATTAAATATTATTTAATACGGTTTATGACTGGATATACCATGGTTTGCAGATGATTTTTGGACTCCAGAGCATTCCGGCTTTCATGTCATTCTGAAAGTATCGGATTTTCTGGTAGATATATATAAAAAAATGGCAGACATCGCTGTCTGCCACCTTAAATATATATAGGAGTATGTTACCTCTCCCAGACGTTCAGGTAACGGTAGTTTTTGCTGTAAGCATCCGTTTCCTCTTCAAAGACGGTTTCGTTGCCAAAGGCGCCCTCTTCGCCCTCTTCATTGTGCATGGAGAATGTGGGGAACAAACCCTCGTCGGCAGTGGCCTGCATCACGCTGTCAACCGTTCTCACTCTCACGTTTTTCAATTCTGGCTTGATATATTTTTTCATAATCGTATGCTTGTTTTAAGATGTGAATAGAATAATGGTTGCCTCCGTGCGTCATTTGCGGATTTCTTTCTTTCCGTTGACAATGACCACGCCCTTGTAAGAGCCGTTCACTTTCTGGCCGTTCAGGTTATAAACGGTAGCGTCAGCATTAACGGGATCAACAGCCGTCACAGACTCGATAGCCGTCAAATTGCCCAAGTCGAAGCCTACGATATTGGCTGCCATGTCTTTTTCGATTTTCAGATAAGCCTTGTGGGCGTCAATTTCAAACGCAGCACCATCGGGAGCGCCATAATAGAAACCTACCACTCCGTTTTTCGCGCTGAGCATGTAATAGACATAATTGGCTGTCGGATCTTCAACGCTGCCGCCCTGTTCTGAGCCGTAAAGGAAGCTGTTGTTGTCCACATCGCCATCTTCTGGGCTCTCGGTCAGGGTATAAGTCATGTTGGCTTCACCCTTCAGCACCACCGGTTCACAAGAGGGGATGAACGAACCCGACTCGTAAATCACACTAGGCACTAACTTCGCTTTGCCGGAGTTGTCTCTCTGCAATGTGTAGGTGGCTGCATTCAGGCCTTCAGGCAGTACGAACGGTGTTTGCGCATAGAAGAAGGTGCCCAGTCCGTACTTGTTGAGGGTGATGTCGACTGTCTGAGCAGCAGGCACCGGTTCCACCTTGATGGCGTAGATATTAATACCGCTTTTCTTGCTATAGACATACACATCGGCAACCTCCTCGCCAGTATAGATGGCACTCACAGTGTTCAAATCTCCAGTCATATCACCAGCTGTCTCCTCTCCGGCAATGCTAACAGCCAAAGAGCGCACGTCGTCAGAATTACCTGACACACCGATTACGGTCACCATACAAGCGCCACTTACCTTAAAATGGACATGCTGTCCTGCCGTGTTGCCTGCTCCATTGAACTGCAAACGGCGAGTGTAACTCACACCGTCATAGGTCTTATTGCTGCCATTTATTTTGATTTCCTTTGACGACGCCAAGATTCCGAGGTTGTTCTCAATTACCTCATCAGTTGACACGCTATATATCTTTTCATCGAAATCAGAGAAATTGTAGATGTAGGTTGGAGAAACGGGCACCAGCACATCCTCGCTGCCCTCTAAGATGTAAGTTGCGGAAACGACCTTGCTCCATACGCCATCAGCATTTTGGCTAGCGGCATAAAGAGTCGTGGTCTCAGAAATCGTGATCGGACCGTCATAAAGTGTGCCTGAAGTCTTCACATTCGACTCATTATCGCTATAATAAATGTCGAGGCCATCATCTGCAGTCAAAGTCACGTCGAGTGATTCCGCAAACACTGTACCGTCTTCAGGTGAGAACACCGGAACGCTCACCGTCGGGCCACCAACGGAATAGGTATAGTTGAAACCATAGAAACCCAATTTCGAACCAGCACAATAAAATTTGTAAGATTTTCCTGCAGTGACATCAAACGAATATGTGCCATAGTATTTCTCATTGACTGTTATGCCGTTATAACCACTCATAGCCGTACCGTTCTCCAACACATAAAAGCCCTTATCTGCATTGAGCACAACAGCCACATCAATGGTTCCATCATATTTAGGAACAATGGTATAGAACGTGCCGCCAGCCTTATCACCATTTACTCCGTTTCCCTCTGTATAAGCAGTAAAGTCATCCACGTGATTGTCGGCCTTGGCAGCTTTGAAGCTTGCGCCACCGCTCTCACCATAGGTAATTGTAGCCACGGTCTCTTCACCGTTTGCCACATCAACAGTCTGCCCCGAAGTAAACGTATCGCCTTCGGCCAGCGCATATGTCACCGTAAACTCTTCTGCTTTTGCCCAAGAAGCTAACAGCAACATGGTAAATAAGAATGTAAGTTTTTTCATCATGTTTTTAGTTGATTAGTATTGTTTGGTAATTATGTTTGCAAATATAGAAGAAAAAAACAGAAAACACAAATTCTTGCGTCAAAAAGTAAACAATTGTCCTGAAAAGGTTTACGTAACACAAAAAAATGCCGGACAATGTTAGAAACACTGTCCGGCGGACTATCAGGATATTAGAGCCAATTGGGCCAATGAGGCCAATAAGCGTTCGGGCGAATGCCCTGTTTTAGAATTCTGCCGATTTCGGGGTACGCGGGAAGGGGATGACGTCGCGGATGTTTTGCATGCCGGTGACAAAGAGGATGAGACGCTCGAAGCCCAGCCCGAATCCTCCGTGGGGACATGAGCCGAAACGACGTGTGTCGAGATACCACCACAGATGGGTCTGGTCCATCTGGCGACGCTCTATCTCGCCCATCAATTTGTCATAACTCTCTTCACGCACCGAACCGCCGATAATCTCGCCAATCTGCGGGAACAGCACATCCGTGCCCTGCATGGTAGGACCGGGAGCCACGGCGCCTTTGTAGCCAATGGAACCGCCATCGGCCGTCTCCTCGTTCTGTTTCATATAGAATGACTTAAATGAACGCGGATAGTCGGTCATGATAACGGGCTTCTTGAAGTGCTCCTCAACGAGGTAGCGCTCGTGCTCAGATGCCAAGTCATCGCCCCAATTGCAGGGGAATTCAAACTTCTTGCCGTTCTTGATGGCCTCCTGCAGGATGTTGATGCCTTCAGTATACGGCAGACGCACAAACGTCTCCTTCAGCACACCCTCCAAACGAGGGATCAAGTCATGGTTCGGAGTGATGAATTTATTGTCGTTGATGAACTGCAGATCGTCCTTGCATTTCTCGAGTGCCCAGCGCACACAGTATTTGATGAAATCCTCTTCAAAGTCCATCAGTTCTTCCTGGTCGATGAATGCCACCTCAGGCTCTACCATCCAGAACTCAGCCAGATGGCGCGGGGTGTTAGAATTCTCAGCACGGAAGGTTGGACCAAAGGTATAGATAGCACCAAGGGCCGTAGCACCGAGTTCGCCTTCGAGTTGTCCGCTTACAGTGAGTGACGTCTGCTCTCCAAAGAAATCGTCATCATAAATGATCTTTCCATCCTCGCCCTTCTTCAGGTCATAGAGGTTCATCGTAGTCACCTGGAACATGTTGCCGGCGCCTTCACAGTCGCTGGCGGTGATGAGCGGCGTATGGAAGTAGAAATAACCATGCTCATGGAAATAGGTGTGTATGGCCATCGCCATGTTATGGCGTATGCGCATGACGGCTCCGAAGACATTGGTGCGCAAGCGCATATGTGCATGCTGGCGCATGTATTCGAAGGTCTGACCTTTTTTCTGCATGGGATAGTCGCTGCCGCAGAGCCCGTAAATTACCAATTCGCGGCACTGTATCTCCACGGTCTGTCCGGCGCCCTGACTCTCGACAAGTTCACCTACGGCGCAGATACATGCTCCGGTGGTAATTTGTTTGAGCATCTCGTCATCGAAGTCGGCGGGATTGACCACCACCTGCACATTCTTGATGGTTGATCCGTCATTGAGTGCAATGAAATCGACCGATTTGCTGCTACGGTGTGTTCTCACCCACCCTTTCACACATACCATGGCACCAAAATCCGTGCGCTGCAGCACATCAATGACTTTGGTGCGTTTTATTTGATCTTGTGACATATCTGATTGCTGATTTATTTTTATGCAGTTAAGTAGCTAAGCTGCCACAGCGGTCAGGCTGCATCCTTGGCTTAACTACTTAACTACTTGTATTGTTATTCAAAAGCACCCATTCTGAGCATCTCCACTTCCTTCTCAGTGAGGAAACGCCAGTCTCCGCGGCGAAGGTTCTTCTTGGTCAGTCCGGCAAACTGCGAGCGGTCAAGTTTGATGACGCGATATCCCAGATGTTCGAAAATACGGCGCACGATACGGTTTTTGCCACTGTGAATCTCGATGCCCACCTGACTCTTGTCGGTGTCGGAAGCATATTCGATGGCATCGGCATGGATTTCTCCGTCGGACAGTTCAATGCCGTCGAGAATCTGCTGCATATCGTGAGCGGTCACGTTCTTGTCGAGGAACACGTGATACACCTTTTTCTTCAAGAATTTGGGGTGAGTGAGTTTGCTGGCCAAATCACCGTCGTTGGTGAGCAGGAGCACACCAGTAGTGTTGCGGTCAAGACGTCCTACAGGATAGATGCGCTCAGGGCAAGCGTTTTTCACGAGATCCATGACGGTCTTCCGCTGTTGGGGGTCGTCGCTCGTAGTAACGTAATCCTTCGGTTTATTGAGCAACACATAGACTTTCTTCTCGAGCGATACAGGCTGGTCGTGGAATCTGACCTCGTCGCTGCGCAACACCTTTGTACCCAGTTCGGTAACCACCTGTCCGTTGACGGTGACCACACCTGCTGCGATGAACTCATCTGCTTCACGACGGCTGCAAACACCGGCATTGGCAAGGAATTTGTTCAGACGCACCGGCTCATTGGGATCGATATGTGCCTCGCTGTATTCTATGCGTTTCTTCTGACTGTATTTGGCATTGGGATCGTAGTTAGGGGTATGCTGTTGATAACCACCACGCTGCTGGTAACCGCCACGCTGCTGATAACCACCGCGCTGCTGATAACCACCGCGCTGCTGGTAGCCGCCACGTTGCTGGTATCCACCGCGCTGCTGATAACCGCCCTGTTGACGGGGCTGGTAGCCGCCACGCTGTTGATAACCACCCTGTTGACGGGGCTGATAACCGCCCTCGCGAGCCTGGTAGCCGCCTTCACGAGCCTGATAACCACCTTCGCGAGCCTGATAACCGCCCTGCTCACCATCGGTATTCTCATAACGGGGACGATAGCCCTGACGCTGTTGATAGCCGCCCTGGCGTTGCTGGTAACCGCCCTGACGCTGTTGATAGCCGCCTTGACGCTGCTGATAGCCGCCATTGTTGTAACGGGGACGATACTGACGCGGACCATCCGACTGCAACCCGGCACCGAAACCTTCGGGACGGAAGCCGCCTTCATCATTAGACGAATCAGCGGAATAAGCGCGCTGAGCATGGATGCGTGGACGCTGGGGACGATGTCCTCCACGGTACTCTCTAGAATAATTTCCTGATTCTCCAGCCGGCTGATAGCCCTCTCGGCCATTCTCGTTCTGTGCAGCCGACAACTCTTCCTGTTTGTTTTGATTCTCTTCCATAATTGTACACTGTTTAAGCCTCACGGCATTATTGATATTCCTGATTTTTGTTTCGAAGGAGATAAGAGAGACAAAGAGCATGATACTTACATACTGCAAAGTACCGTCTTTTCTCTACTATCTACTTATACCTTTTTATCTTTTTAAAATGAATAATTAAATTCCTGTGTAATTGGCGGGGGTGATAGCCATCAGTTCGGCTTTCACCTCGTCACTGACATTCAATCCCTTAATAAACTCATGGATGGTCTTCTCTGTCATCTTCTCATTGGTACGAGTCAATGCTTTGAGCGCCTCGTAAGGATGGGGATAAGCCTCACGGCGGAGGATGGTCTGAATGGCTTCTGCCACAACCGCCCATGTGTTGTCGAGGTCAGCGCTGATACGCTCTTCGTTGAGGATGAGTTTGCGCAACCCTTTCAGGGTGCTTTGCAGTGCGATGACAGCATGGCCGAGGGGTACACCCACATTGCGCAGCACGGTGGAGTCGGTTAAGTCGCGCTGCAAACGGCTTACGGGCAATTTCTGTGCCAAAAATTGCAAGATGGCGTTGGCGATTCCCAAGTTGCCCTCGCTGTTTTCAAAATCGATGGGGTTCACCTTATGTGGCATGGCAGACGACCCTACTTCACCAGCCTTGATCTTCTGCTTGAAATACTCCATGGAGATATACATCCAGAAGTCGCGGTCAAGGTCGATGATGATAGTGTTGATGCGACGTACGGCATCGAAGATGGCGCCCAAATCATCGTAATTGCTGATTTGAGTAGTGTATTGCTCACGCTGCAGACCGAGTTTCTCCGAAACGAAACGATTGGCAAACTCGCGCCAGTCATACTGCGGATATGCTACATGATGGGCGTTGAAGTTGCCTGTGGCACCTCCGAACTTGGCTTTGACGGGAATTTGACGGAGAGCCTTCAACTGCTCCTCCAAACGATAGACAAACACCATCACCTCTTTCCCCAGACGTGTGGGCGAGGCGGGCTGACCATGTGTCTTAGCCAGCATCGACACGTCTTTCCACGCGTCGGCGTACTGCCTTAACTGCTCTATCAGTTCTTCGACCATGGGGCAGAAAACCTGCTCCAATGCTTCTTTCACAGACAAAGGCACGGAGGTGTTGTTGATGTCCTGAGAGGTGAGTCCGAAATGCACAAACTCCTTGTAGTGGTCAAAACCGCCGATGGCATCAAGTTTTTCCTTAATGAAATATTCCACAGCCTTAACATCATGGTTGGTGGTGCGCTCTATCTCTTTCACACGGGCGGCATCTTGCTCAGTAAATTGCAGATAGATGTCACGCATACGGGGAATAAGCGTAGCGTCAAGGGATTTGAGTTGCGGCAACGGCAATTCGCATAGAGCAATAAAATACTCTATCTCTACGCGCACACGATACCTAATCAGTGCAAATTCAGAAAAAAAATCCGCTAACTGTTCTGTTTTACCTCTATAGCGACCATCAACAGGCGAAATGGCCGTCAATACGTCAAGACCCATCATCATAAATTATTTAGGCAATACCCTATTGAAAATGAAATATATATCTACACTGAATAATGAAAAGTTGTATGTAAAGATGTATCACTACACTTACTACACTTGTATTTGTGGGCGTTGACGGATTCGAACCGCCGACCCTCTGCTTGTAAGGCAGATGCTCTAAACCAACTGAGCTAAACGCCCTTTACTTGAAAGCGTGTGCAAAGGTACGGGCTTTTTCCGAAATTGCCAAATTTTCGGAAAGAAAATATTATCACCCTTTCCCGGTACGCCTCCAGTTCCGAATTTTAGGAAAGAAATTGGAATAATCCGAACAATTATCCAAGAATTATGTTCTCGGAATCGATTGTAAGAATTATTCAAATTCCTTTCCCGTCAAGCTTATTCTTTCCAACTAATCAGAGTCCGAGTTGCTCCTTATCGAGTTTTCCTACCTGCAATGCGCTTAAGATTCGGGCACACTCATCGAGGTCGGAAGGACGGACAATGATGTTGGCATGGTCACCGAAATTGAATGAATACATGTACTCAATGAACACCCCTTGGTCGGAAAGTTTTCTGAGTATCTTAGCGAGTGAGCCAGGCACATTGGGACATGTGAATCCCACAACATCGGTCACTTTTACTGCGAAATGCTCCTTTTTGAGCACTTGATAGGCTTTGTCGGGGTCGCTGACGATACAGCGGAGGATGCCGAAATCGGAGTTGTCGGCAATGCTCATGGCTGAAAGGTTGATATTCTCAGATGCCAGCACTTCTGTCACCTCGGTAAGTCGTCCGGATTTGTTCTCCAGAAAGACGGACAATTGTTTTGCGAACATATATTTAAGATATAAGGTTGATAGTTGGAAAATGCCTGTCGGCAACCTTTTCCTTATTTTTCTGCAAACTTACACAAAAAAAATGACATGCGTATGTTTCGGCAAAAAAAAATACAAAAAAATCCCCGCCATCCCCGAAGGAACAGCGGAGAATCACCCCTGTGGGCGTTGACGGATTCGAACCGCCGACCCTCTGCTTGTAAGGCAGATGCTCTAAACCAACTGAGCTAAACGCCCTTGTTTTGAAAAGCGAGTGCAAAGGTACTGCATTATTCTGAGATAGCCAAATTTTCTGGAAGAAAATATTTAGGGAGAATGACGGGAGGGATGAGAATGGATGGGAGGAATGGATATTGGCAGGTTCTGTTGAGAGTTGAAGAGTGTATGGAGGCAAATGCCAAAACAAAAAAATCGCCCCCCGAATGGGAGGCGATTATTTGTTGTTGTGTCAGTGCACAGATTACTCGGTGATCTGGACAGTAGCACGACGGTTGAACTCGATGGGAGAAAGTGTATCAACACCACCCTGTCCGACGGTGCGGATCTTTGAGCGGTCAACACCCATATCCTCAAGTTCTCCGGCGACGGTCTCAGCACGCTGCTCAGACAGCCACTGGTTGTGCTCAGCATTACCGGTAGCGCTGTCAGCATAACCTGTTACGAGCACGCCAGTCTTGTTGTCCACAGCATACTTAGCAAGAGCGCGAACGTTCACGAGGTCCTTCTGAGAAGCGATCTCTGTGCGGTTCAGGTTGAAGAACACTGATACCGGTGTGTTCACGAACTCCTTCAAGCTGGGGTTGGTGGGGCACTTGTGGTTCTTGATGATGTCGTTCAGGCGAGCGATCTCAGCGTTAGCATCGTTGAGCTGTGAGTTGAGAGCGTCGATCTGAGCCTGATACATAGCCTTGATAGCGTCCACATCGGGTACTGCATCCCATGTAGCACGACCGAGGTTGTAGGTGAAGCCGATTTCAGCATAGAGTGTGACGTCATGAGCTTTCCAACCCTTGCGATAAGGATCAGCCAGGACTTTATCAACGCCGTCCTTGTCAGCCTCGTTGTACTTTGCACCAAGCTCGAGGTTGATAGCGAACTTTCTGCTGATGTTGAACTCGTTCAGCAAACCAGCGCTCAAACCGATAGAGCTACGGTTGTCGGTCCAGTTACGTGTGAAGTCAGCACCACCGAAGGGGATGAAGTTCCAAACACGGTTGGGGTTGTAACCAAGCAGCATATTGCTGAGGTTGAACATCACCTGCGGGTTGATAGAGAAGAATTTGTAGTGTACGCTTTCTCTCTGATCACCTGAGCCGCGATAGTTACCAAGACGCTGGCCCCAAAGACCCATACCTTTCACGCGGACACCGATGCCCGGGGTGAACCATTTACCGATAGCTACAGAAACGCCACCGCTGGTACGGTTACCTGAGAGGGGGAATCCGTCAAACATATCGGTCTGATCGAAATTCTGACCGTGCTCCTGAGAGCCGATGAACCAATTCCAGTTGGCGCCAACCTGGACAAACCAGTTGCTCCAGAAGGAATTCGTAGCGACGCTGTACTTATTCACAACGTCACTCTGTGCCATAGAGGCGACAGATACGCCAGCAAAAGCCAGCACCATGAATAATTTTTTCATAACCTTTATTTAATTAAACAATCAAAAAAATATTTCTTATAAAAAGAAGCTTCAATACGAATTCGGAGGCAAAGATAATAATATTTTTTAAATCTTATCCTTTTTTTTTCATTTTTTTTCATTATTTGGGCAAAAAAAATGCACAAAAAGGGAAAAATGAGCGAAAAATCGCTCGTTAGGCCAGTATTTGCTCGATTTCTTGCTGTTTTAGGATGTATTGAATGACTTTGCCGTCAGGGGTGTGATTCACGTCTCGGCATGTAAACAATCGATTGATCACCATGTCCATCTCCTCATTGGTCAGCACTTGTCCGTAGGGTATGGCCGCCGCCCTTGCCATGGTGAGCGCCAGCCGTTCGCGTTGTGCAGCCGCCCCACCTTCAGTTTCATCCACGGCATGTTGTACGAACTCTCTCAATAAGTGCTCGCCCCCTACCCCATCCATCTCTGATGGTATGGCATTAACGGCGAAGGAACCGCCACCCAGGTCGGAAACATCGAAGCCCATGGTCTCGAGCGTGGGCAATAGTGAACGCAGCGCCACCGCCTCCGCTGCTTCGAGTGTGATCATTTCCGGGAAGAGCAGTCGCTGCGCCGCCCATGCATGGGCGTCGGTTTTTGAGAGATATTCCTCATAGAGTATACGCATGTGAGCCCGGTGCTGGTCGATAATCATCAGTCCAGACTTCACGGCCGTCATGATATATTGTCCTTTGTACTGATAGTGCACGGGAG
>JAEEGL017293569.1_pt1 | contig 14497 bp, 11 predicted proteins | sample 9134231 | NCBI WGS metagenome assembly JAEEGL01 (sample SAMN16246548, study PRJNA631951) | gut metagenome | biome: gut microbiome; feature: rumen; material: fiber-attached | host: Bos | place: Iran: Karaj | collected 2018-10
AGATGGCCGACCTCGAGACCAAGGTGCAGGCCGCCCGTCTGCTCTGCCGCTCGGCTCACTACAAGAAAGACCACGGCATGCCCTACAGCGCCGACGCCGCCATGGCCAAGCTCTTCAGCGCCGAGACCGCTATGGAGGTGACCACCAAGGCCGTCCAGTTCCACGGCGGCTACGGCTACACCCGCGAGTACCCCGTCGAGCGCATGATGCGCGACGCCAAAATCACCGAGATTTACGAAGGCACCAGCGAAGTGCAGCGCATGGTGATTGCCGGTAAACTGTTTAAATAAAATTTAATGTTTATGGGTTAGAGGTTATAGGTTATAGACGCTGCCGCACCATACCGACGCGCCAGCCCTCCATAACCAATAACCAATAACCAATAACCTTTCAGAGAATATGAACATAGTAGTTTGCATAAAGCAAGTGCCGGACACCACCGAGGTGAAAATCAACCCGCAGACCGGTACGCTCATCCGCGAGGGAGTGCCCTCGATTATGAACCCCGACGACAAGGGCGGCCTTGAATACGCCCTGCAGCTGAAGGATAAATACGGTGCCCACGTCACCGTCATCACCATGGGTCTTCCCCAGGCCGAGGCCATCCTCCGCGAGGCCCTCGCCATGGGTGTCGACCGCGCCATCCTGCTCACCGACCGTAAGCTCGGCGGCGCCGATACGCTGGCCACCTCCAGCGCCATCGCCGGTGCCCTCCGCACCATGGACTTCGACCTCATCATCACCGGCCGTCAGGCCATCGACGGCGACACCGCCCAGGTGGGACCCCAGATTGCCGAGCACCTCGACCTGCCGCAGGTCTCCTACATGGAAGACCTCCAGTACAATGAGGCCACCAAGACCTTCACCATCAAGAAACAGCTCGAGGACGGCTACCAGGTGCTCGAGATGCAGGCCCCCTGCGTCGTCACCGCCCTGGCCTCCAGCGTGCAGCCCCGCTACATGACCGTCAACGGCATCGTCACCGCCTTCGACAAGGAAGTCGAAGTGTGGGGTGCCGACCGCATCAACGTGCCCGAAGAGCACATCGGCAAGGCCGGCTCGCCCACGAGCGTCTTCAAGTCGTTCCCCAAGCAGCTCAAGCCCGCCGGTCAGACCTTCGAGGTCACCCCCGAAGAGGCCGTCGACTTGATTGTCAACAAGCTAAAAGAAAAGCACATTATTTAAATTTAATGTTTATAGGTTAGGGGTTAGAGGTTATAGAGGCTACGCAGTACGTTTTTTGGCAGCAATGCTCCATAACCAATAACCAATAACCAATAACCTTTCAAGAATATGGATTTAGCAGAATATAAAGACGTTTACGTGTTTGCCGAGCAGCGCGACGGCAAACTGCAGAATGTGGCTCTTGAGCTGTTGGGTAAGGCTCGCGAGCTCGCCGACGCCAATAACGAGAAAGTCGTTGCCATGCTCCTCGGCAAGGACATCAAAGGCCTCGCCCCCACCCTCATCGAGCACGGTGCCGACAAAGTCATGGTCGTCGACCACGACCTCCTGAAGGACTACATGACCGAGCCCTACACCGAGGCCATCACCGCCATCATCGAGAGTGAGAAGCCCAGCATCATGCTCATCGGCGCCACCACCATCGGCCGCGACCTCGGTCCCCGCGTCTCCGCCCGCAACCGCACCGGCCTCACCGCCGACGCCACCAAGCTGGAGATCAGCGACGACGAAGCCCACGAGTTCCGCATGACCCGTCCCGCCTTCGGCGGCAACCTCATGGCCACCATCCTCTGCAAGAACAACCGCCCGCAGATGTCCACCGTCCGCCCCGGCGTCATGCAGAAGATGGCCGCCGACAAGAGCCGCAAAGGCGAGGTCGTCGACTTCAAGGTCACCTTCGACGAGAAGAAGATCGCCCGCGTGAAGCTGGTGAAGACCGTCAAGGAAGAGAAGACCATCACCGACATCAGCCAGGCCAAGGTGCTCGTCAGCGGTGGCCGCGGCGTAGGCACCAAGGACGGCTTCAGCAAGCTCGAGGCACTTGCCAATGAGCTCGGCGGCGAAGTCTCCAGCAGCCGTGCCATGGTCGACGCCGGCGTCATGGACGCCAGCCGTCAGGTCGGACAGACCGGTAAGACCGTCCGTCCCGCCCTGTATATGGCCTGCGGCATCAGCGGTGCCATCCAGCACCTCGCCGGCATGGAAGAGAGCGAGCTCATCATCGCCATCAACAAAGACAAGTTCGCCCCCATCTTCCAGGTGGCCGACCTCGGCATCGTCGGCGACCTCCACAAGATCGTCCCGATGCTCACGGAGCGTTTGAAGACCATGCAGAAATAAGCAATTCCTGCATCATTTCAGGGAGGCTGCCGTCACCGGCAGCCTCCCTTTCTCAAAACAACCGCCCATGAACAATCCGAATAATCAGAACAATCAGAATACTCCGATTACTCAGAATAATCAGAATATTCAGAATACTCAGAGTAATCAGAATTCCAAGACCCCTCCCATCACCTTCCTCCCTCAGCATGGGCACTACCGCCACCTCCGCGTCTATCAAGTCACAGAAATCATCTACGACATCACCTACTATTTCACCCAGCACTATCTGAGCAAGGGTGACCGCACCGTCGACCAGATGGTGCAAGCCGCACGCAGCGGCAAACAAAACATTGCCGAGGGTAATCAGGCAGCAGTCACCTCCAGCGAGACAGAAATCAAGCTCACCAATGTCGCTAAAGCAAGCCTCGAAGAACTGCTCGACGACTACGAAGACTACCTGCGGGTGCGCAACCTACAGCAGTGGGGCAACCTCCATCCCCGCTACGAGAAGATGCGGCAGTATGCACGCAGCGAGCAAATCAAGAAAGACTATGCCGACAAGATACGACAGATGAACGACGAAGAGATTGCCAATCTCTGCATCACCCTCATCCACCAAGCCATGTACATGCTCCACAAGCTCTTGGTGACGATGCAAAACCGCTTCGTCACCGAAGGCGGCATCAAAGAGCGCATGTACCAAAGCCGTACCAGCTATCGCAACGCTAGCGACAAATAAGTACTAAAATCGGGACCATACTCCCGAATTTCATAGAAAAATCGGGAGTACAGATATCAATTTTAGGAAGTCTCGCTCGACCCCATCACCCGCAAATCCGGAGAAACAGAGCTGATTTATGTCCTCGACTTTCTGAAGATGTTGTGGAATGGCGAAATATTTTGATCCCCCACGCGCGCCGCGCGAATTATATTTTGCTGTTTTAAATAATCTTGACTCCGTCCACGTTTTAGCACCTGATTTTCATCTACGCTGTTTTCGTTCGGAAAAGAAAATATACTTTCTTTTCTCTCACTTGTTCAGCTTCCGAAAAAGAAAATTCATTTTCTCTTTGCTCGGTTTAAGAAACTTTCGTATCTTTGCAGCTTAAATTATATATATTTTTTTAGAATAAAAATACGACATACAGAAGGCAAGAAAACAGTTAATTCACGGTGTGTTACACCAATATATAAATCCATAAAAGACCAAACATTATGGCTACAATTCAAGACATCAGAGCCCTTGAGCTCAGAATTTACGAAGCCGTGGAGGAGTACCTCAGCGCTCCCGACGCTTACGACAACCCGGTGCTGCACGTCTATCTGGACAAAGACGAGATGGAGTATCGTGCGGAGATTGCCGAAAACATGACCGACAGCGAAGACGACGGAGTGTATGCCGTCGAGAGTGTCGTCCGCGAAGGGGACGAGGGGCTTGAGCCCGACAACGACCGTGCGAGCGACATCGCCAACAGCTGGATATTCCTCGATTGAAAAGTGGTCAATTTCGACCACTAAGAACAAGCAATAATCCATAAAAGACCAGAAAATGAAATGCTGAACGACAAGAACCTTAGGCAACACAGCCATGCGGCGATGGGAATTGGTCTTCCTTTGGACGCCGTATGGTGTTGCCTTTTAATAAATAGAGTCATCCTTTGCCGGTTATGTCGGCCTAATATCTAACAAGCCATATGATAAACTATCAATTCTTTCCCAGATCACATGGTGTGACACCAGAAATACAAGCGGTGATTGATTGCTTCAAGAAAGTGGAGCCCCTGTTGGAACAACCGAATGTCCATAGAGTATCTAATGATGTACTTGCATTGGTGCGTCCATATCTAGAGGCAATTGACTATTCAGTTGAAACGGGAAAGGGAAAGGATGAGAAAATTGATGTGCCAGTCTTGTTTGGCGAAAACAATGAAGTTGATAAATTCTTCTTCGCAGATGCTTTGTCTGGAGACGGAAAGATTGTTATAGAGATTGAGGCTGGTCGCGCAGTTTTCAACAACCAATATCTAAAAGATATATTTCAAGCATGCATGATGTATGAAGTTGAGTACCTAGTATTGGCCGTTTTGAACGAATACCATTATAAAGTGAATGGTGTGGAAAGAATAAGTAACGATTATAACTACATAAAAACCTCTTTAGAGACTTTATATATAAGCAACAGGCTTAAACTGCCCCTCAAGGGCATTTTATTACTTGGATATTAGTAGATTATGATATATGGTATTGACATATTCTCTGGAGCAGGAGGATTGAGCCTCGGAGCTGAAATGGCTGGTATCAAAATTAGTACCGCCATAGAGATTAGTCCACACGCTGCAAAAACATTTCAGAGAAACCATAAAGGGGCAAAGGTGTTACAGGGAAATATTCAAGACATAGATCCAAAGGCTTTGCATGGAAATAAGAAACCAGTCTTTGTGATAATGGGCGGACCTCCTTGCCAAGGGTTCTCCATGTCGAATACAAGAACCAGGAATATGAAGAACGAAAAGAACTTCCTATTCTTGGAGTTTGTTCGCTTTGTCCAAGAGATTAAGCCTGCATGGTTTGTTTTGGAGAACGTATGGGGATTAACTAACATCAATGAAGGGAAGACCCAATTAATGATAGAGGATTGTTTCCGTGCGATTGAAGGCTATGATAATATATCGTCTTCTGTTTTATGGGCTTCTGACTATGGCGTTCCTCAAAACAGAAATCGTTTCTTTATGGTAGGCAACAGGCTTGGTATAGATTTCAAGTTTCCAAAGAAACATTCGACAAAGATATCTGTTGAAGAAGCAATTGGCGACTTGCCTTCCTTGCAGAATGGCGAATTGTTGGACGAAGCACCGTATACCAAGACACTAGGAGAAGCAAGCCCCTATGCTCAATTAATGCGCAAAGGTTCAGACCTAGCAAGACAAAATTACGTTTCCAGAAACAACGACTTGGTAATTGAACGATACAAATATATCGGGCAAGGTCAGAACTGGCGTGCCATTCCTGATTTCCTCATGCAAAACTATGCAGACAAAGGACGATGCCATAGTGGAATTTACAAACGTTTAAGAGCTGACCAACCCTCAGTAGTAATATCAAATTACAGAAAGAGTATGCTCATTCATCCCTACGAAGACAGAGGTATCTCTGTGCGAGAGGCCGCAAGGCTTCAAAGTTTCCCTGATACATTCATCTTCGAGGGTCCTCTTATGCACATACAACAGCAAATCGGTAACGCAGTACCGCCTCTGTTGTCTAAAGCAGTTTTCCAAGAGATTTTAAAGCAAACCAAGGAACATGAGTAAGGATAGAAGACATATACCTAAAGCCTCTACCCTTATGGGGTCGCTTCGCTCAATGGGTTATTCTTTTGAGTCTGCTGTTGCAGATGTTGTTGATAATAGCATCAGTGCACATGCTCAAAATGTACGCATTCTTTTTCCGGCCAACCCTATGGACGAATTGGCCTTGGGTATATTGGATGATGGTGACGGAATGGCAGCAGATGTCCTTTTCGAAGCAATGCGCTATGGGTGTTTATCTGCAGAGGAAGAACGTTCAGAGGAAGACCTAGGGCGTTTTGGTATGGGAATGAAATCTGCTTCATTGTCCCAATGCCGTTGTTTGACTGTTGTCAGTTTTGAAGGTAAAACGTTGAATGGTTTTACATGGGATTATAACCACATCCTTGAAACTCAAGACTGGATGATACAGGAACTCGATAAAAACGAAATAGATAAACTTCCTTATATTGAAAAAATCAAAGAACAGAAGAAGGGAACACTAGTTATTTGGCAAGACTTTGATGTTATTTCCAATTCAAGTGGCGGACAGGTTTATTCTACTTTGGTTGAATTACGCTCTTCTTTAGAAAACACTCTGGCTTTGATATACCATCGTTACCTAACGGGGATAGGAACGCAACGTTTGCATATCTTTATAAATGAACTGGATGTCAAACCACAAGACCCATTCCTCGAACAGCATCCTAAAACCACGATTAAGAAAGAGATAGAGTTAGATATTAAGGACAGTAACGGAATTGAACGAATGATAAAAATTCGTCCGTTCATCCTACCCTTTGCAACCGAATTAAAAGAAAAGGACAAACAACTGATTGGTGGCATTGAGAATCTTCGTGCCAAACAGGGATTTTACATCTATCGCAACAAGAGACTGATCATTTGGGGCACCTGGTTTGGAATGAAACAACGTGCGGAACTAACAAAGAACGCACGTATTCGTGTAGACATTCCCAATACACTCGATGATATTTGGTCAATAGACATTAAGAAACAGCAGGCAAGTATCCCCAAGCAAATTCTTCACAGACTGAAAAAGGCGGTGGAGGAAGCTCTCGATTTTTCTGTTCGCCAACAGACTTATAGGGGGCGCACAGAAAAAGTTAATGATGACATAGATTATATTTGGGATAGAAAAAGGGGAAGAAACAATACATTCTTCTACCAAATTAATCGTGAAAGTAAGCTTTTTAAGTTTGTCCGTGACAAGATGAACGAAGAAGATTATAGCTATTTGGAGATGCTTCTGACAGAAATTGAGAACAACCTACCCATACAGCAACTTTACATAGACAAAAGTAACGAGTCCATTGCTGCACCAGAAGAGACAGATGAACGTCTTGATGATGTCTATCAGATGGCAGTAACATTAGCAACAACCATGATGGGTATTAGAACAGACGGATGGGAAACGATTGTCGATGACCTTATGAATTCAGAGCCTTGGTGTAAATATCCGTCAATTAAAGACAAACTCCTTAAATACGGAAAATAAAAGATGACAGAGAACCAATATACAATCCTAAAACAGTTTACTAGGACTTTCATCGACTTGTCCAAATCACAAGGGAAAGAGTTGAGGCCAGAAGATATAGACACCTATATCAATCAGGCAGTTGCGCTTTCCAAAATGGATTGTGACAATGCAACTAAGACACGTCTTCTCATCGACATGGAGTATGAGTATAAGATTGTCCATAATAAGGGACAAGCCATATTCAATAATTATGATGAAAAGCGTGAATGGTACTCCAACTTGGAGATTCAAGACAACTTTTTCTGGTCAAGATACAAGGATTACCTTATCAATCATTCTTCCATAAGTCGTATCAGCATCAATTTGCTTGACGATGTGACATTGCCAGACATTATGAATTGTCTTGGTAATCCTAACGAGGCTCTGGATAAGCCACGACTCCGTAGAGGTCTTATTATTGGTGATGTACAATCTGGCAAGACAGCGACTTATACCGGCCTTATTTGCAAAGCTGCTGATGCAGGATATAAAGTGGTCATACTACTAACAGGAATAACGGAAAATTTGCGCAGACAAACACAGGAGCGTATTGACGAAGGAATTGTAGGTATTACCCTTAAGAAAGAAGGAAAGATGGAGAAATATCCACGCGTAGGTGTCGGGCTGGACAACAAGCAAATAAAGGCAACCTCTGTCACTTCAACGCTTAACGATTTTGTTGGCAATTGCAATAAAATAACGATGTCTTTGGCAAACAACTCATTAGTGCTGTTTGTCATTAAGAAAAACGTTTCGGTTCTACAACGGCTCTATAACTGGCTGAGAGAACAGAATATCGACCCTATAAAAGGGTGTGTGGATGTACCTATGCTACTTATTGACGATGAGGCAGACAATGCGTCCGTGAATACTCGCAAAGACGAGACTGACCCAACTCGCACCAACAAACTTATCAGGCAGATCTGTAACCTCTTTATGAATTCTACATACGTAGGATTCACGGCCACCCCATTTGCCAATGTCTTTATTGATCCTGATTCGGTGGATGCTATGCAACATGCAGATCTTTTCCCAGAACATTTCATTTATGCGTTAGAAGCTCCATCAAATTATGTGGGGGCAGACAAGATATTCTATCCTAAAGGGGCTTTCTATCGGAATCTGCGTTATATTACTGACATCATAGAACCGGATTATACATCAGAGGACTACAAAGACCTCGTTCAAAACAATCCAGAAGTTCTTAATTCAGGCCCATTCTACTATAAGCACAAAAAGGAATGGGACGGCATTTTGCCCGATTCCCTGCGTGAGTCCATTCTTTGCTTCTGTCTGGCAAATGTTGTCCGTGATTTACGGGGACAGAGCAAGGAGCCAAGAAGTATGTTGGTAAACATGTCTCGCTTTATTCATGTTCAGAAAGTGATAACAGGACATGTTGCAGAGTGGTTCGAAGAAATCTTTAACGATATTCGTGTCAATTTCAATGACGATGCAAGTAAAAATCATCATCTACCTCTCTATGGTGAATTATGCTCATTATGGGAGAAGCATTTCAGCCAAGTCAATGACGTAACATTTGCGCGTGTTTCTCAAAAAGCCACTCTGTTAGCAGCATTGGAAAAGATAGAGGTTAAAATGGTCAACGGCTCCAAACAAAGTGCATCGCTAAATTACAAAGAGAATCCATCGTTGCGAGTGATTGCAATTGGAGGCCTTGCCCTATCTCGCGGATTAACTCTTGAAGGGTTGATGGTTAGCTATTTCTATCGGAACACTGCCACCTTTGATGTCCTGATGCAGATGGGGCGGTGGTTTGGATATAGGCGAGGATATGAAGACCTTTTCCAAATCTGGACAAGCCATACTAGTGCCTTGTGGTATGCAGAAGTAGCAAGGGCATCTGCTGAACTGAAGAACGACATTCGCGAGATGTTTGACCAGCAACTGACCCCGAAAGACTTTGGTATCAAGGTTAGGGATAACTGCGATGATTTGCAAATCACGGCATCAAACAAGATGAGAAGTGCTGTTAGCAAGGATATGATGTATTCGTTCTATGGAAACATCTACGATACGCCATATATCACATCAAAAATAGAGCATAATAAGATAAACGCGCAACGAGTACAAGAACTTGCTTCACATCTTTTGTCACAAGGATATGCTCTCAGGTATGCAGATTATAGGAAAGCAGATAAGGATGTGAACGATACTTCTGATGGGAGTTCGCGTTATTTTACCGATGTACCTAAAGAAGTAGTTGTTGAGTTCTTGCGTGGTATCAAGTATTCAATGGCTAACCCTCGGTTCGATGCAAAAAACATTATTAGCTTCTTGGAAGACAAAGAGACGGAAGGTGTCGATTTATGGGATGTTGTGTTTGAAAGTGGTAAATCTCCTACACACTACGATGTAGAGGGTTTGCGACAGGTGAAATGCATGGAACGTTCCATCTGTAGTACCACCCGCAACATCATTCAGATAAGCACTCGGCGCCGTGTTATGACTGGTAGCATGGAAGGCCGTTTTGCTTTAACGAAGGATGATATAGAGAAAGCGGAAGACGCTCAGCGCAAACAATGGGAAATAGACGGAGAAAATAGTCAGGGAAGAGACATACCTGTTAAGGCCTATTTCAGATTCCTTCCCAAACGAAAGCCCATGCTGGTAATCATGTTTATCAAGCCCAAAGAGGCTTACGGCGAGGAAGAGGATATGCTGCAAAAATACAGAGAAGCACTTGGCAATGACTGTATCGTGGCTTTTGCGGTGGGGTGTCCCGGAGTCAAAGACGAAGGCAAGGCTGTAAAATATCAGGTCAATAAGATTTTCCAACAATTAAATATAGAGGGTGAAGAACCCGAAGAGGAGGACGACGATGAGTAATAACGAAGTTTATAAAACATTCAGGGAAGATTTTCCCAGCCGTCATTTCATCAGGTTTGGCGATAATCGTCATCTGAGCTTATATATTGGCCGTGATGATGATGCACGATATTCTTTTGACTTTAGGGGTAAATACAAACCTGTAAGAATCTCAAGTTCTGATGTTATTGTCGTTGAACAATATAAAGATGGTGATATGCTTACTCTGCGATTCTCACTCGAGAACAATGAATTGCTGGAGTACTTCTGTACATTCTGCCAAGATCTTTTGGATTCAGTTAAGGTGACTAGTGATGATGAAACGGCATATCATACTCTGCGGTCTCGTTACTATTCATGGAGGCAGCTGTTCCGTCCTGATAACGCTCGGTTGACTGAAGCTGAAATTATGGGACTAATTGGAGAACTTTTGTTCTTGAAAGACTACATGATTCCGGAAAGAGGTATTGACGTCGCTCTTGAAAGTTGGATGGGACCAGAGAAAACTCATAAGGATTTCTCTGACCAACAAGATTGGTTTGAAATAAAGACGATAAGTTTTGGCAAAGAGAGTGTTCGTATTTCATCCATTGAACAGCTTGACAGTGATATAGATGGAACACTCATTGTTTATGAGTTGGAGAAAATGAGTCCATCTTTTGAAGGGATTAGGCTAAACCAACTTGTCAATAGTATTATCGAGTTGCTAATGAATACCCATCAACGAGAAACCTTTATGGCAAAGCTGCAATTGTTTGGTTTTGACTTCTCAAATGAGAATGACAATCTGGTGTTCGCCATGAGAAACCAGTATAAGTACAGGGTTGACAATGAAAACTTTCCTCGATTACATAGAGCATTATTGCCAGAGGCAATATCTCGTGCTCAGTATGAATTGTTACTAACCGAAATTGAACCTTTTAAACTCAACTGATATGGAAATAGAGGAATACCGCAAGCAATTTATTGAGGACATTCGTAATGATGCTAGCTTAAACGGAACTGACCCTGAGAGTTTCTTTATTGAGCGAGTTCTGACAGACCTCGAAGAGATAGGAGAACTAAATGACCCTATCCCCATGTCAGTTGAAATCAGAAATTCAAAGAGACAAATACTATCATTTGACGGCTATTCTTATGATGAGGCTGATGGCGCATTGGTATTAATATCTAGTGAATTCACCAATCAACTGGATAATGCTCCCACGCTGACAAATACCAGAATTGAGGAATTGGTCTCTTATATGCAACGTTTTATTGAGGAGGCCGTCAACGGTAATATCCGAAATTTTTGTGATGAATCAGATCCTGCTATTAATATAGCCAACGAGTTTCGAAAAAAAATCGGGAAAGGAATGACGGCCACTGAGATACTACGTTTTAAATTTGTAATTATCTCAAATTACACTCTCAGCAAACAGGTTAAGAATCTTTCTCAACCCGATTTTTTAGACAGGCCTGTTGATTTGAATGTATGGACGTTAGAGCGTTTCTTTCAAACATTTGTATCCAATTCTAGCGAGATACTGGAAATTGATACTAATGATTTTGACTGCGAGGGTATTCCATGTTTGAAGGCTGATTTAGGAGTGCAGAGTAATTATGACGCTTATTTAGGTATTATTCCAGGGAAGTTCTTGGCTGATATATATCTCAAATACGGCAGCAAATTACTTCAGGGTAATGTACGAGCATTTCTTAGTTTTAGAGGTAATGTCAACAAAGGGATTAGGTGTACTATCATGAAAGAGCCTGAGAATTTCTTTACCTACAATAATGGTATTGCCATTGTAGCTCGTGCCGTAAGGTTTTCTCCCGATAAGACAAAAATAGTGTTTTTTAAGGATTTGCAAATAATCAATGGAGGGCAAACAACCGCATCATTAGCAAGTGCCATCATAAAAAAGGAGGCACCCAAAGGTATGGATACTCTATATGTGCCTATGAAATTAACAGTACTTAATGTTGATGATGATATGTCGGAAGAACAGGTGCAAAACTACAATGAATTGACAAAAACCATCTCGGAATGTGCTAATAGTCAGAATGCAGTGAAGCCGGCAGACTTCTTCTCAAATCACCCATTCCATGTAAAGATGGAACAACTATCTCATAAGGTTATGGCGCCTCCTGTTGGTGGTAATCCATATCAAACAGTTTGGTTCTATGAACGTTCACGTGGCAAGTGGGAGCAGGAGCAGATGAAACTAAATGCACATCAGAGAGACCTGTTCAAGCAAAAGAATCCAAAAGACCAGCTTATTACAAAAGAAAAGTTGGCCAAATGCTACAATGCCATTCTTATGCATCCTGATCAAGTATGCAAGAGTTCTGCTGACAACTTTAAAATCTTTGCGCCATATATTGATGGTATTTATGAGAATGACCGAGACAGTATTAACGATGAGTTTTTCAAAAAGTGTGTCTGTTCTATCATAATATTTGACAAACTTGACAAACTCATAAGCAAAGAAGATTGGTACCCCAAAGGTGGTAACAAAGCACAAATAACGCCGTACACCATTTCAAAGTTGATGACTCTTTTGCCAAAAGGAACAGACCTTGACTGGGTGAGTATATGGAATAAGCAAACCCTTTATCCAGCATTAGCGACTGAGTTATTGCGACTGGCTTATTTTACCCATCGATACTTGGAGGAAAAAGCTGGTGGCGGATTGGTGCGTAGTTTATCACGTCTTGTTGGAACATGGAGCGAGTTCAAGTCTGTGGAATTCAACCTTTCTGATGTTTTTGTACGTTCGTTGATTTCAAAAGAAGAAACGAAAGCAACCGAACAAGCTGCCAAACGTGCACACAAGTTCAACTCTAAGATTGATGCTTCTGTCGAGATATTCAAGCTTGGTGCTCCGTACTGGATGAACGTTTATAATGCCCTAACAAAAGAAGAGCTTCTATCATATGGCGATTGTGATTTCATTAGGAGTATAGCAACTTATATCGGAAGAGGCTCTTTGCCGAGTCCGGCTCAGTGTCGTAGACTTCTGAAAATTGTTGAGAAAGCTGAAGACAAAGGGTATATTATGCCATAAAATGAGGATAAATATGATTCATTGAGATTAGAACAGTAAGTGGTATTAAGAAAAACCAGACAATAATAATAACAAAGACAACTCGTTATGAACAATACTCTTTCAATACTAGATGCTAATACTCTAGAATTGCATTATTGGTTCAAAGATGATTCTCATTCAATGGATGCCCATGTTTTCAATCAGTGCGAACGTGAAATATTAGGCATTCTTGATGAATTTGCCACGAAACTGAAAGTACAAGTAGATATAGAGGTTGAACCTTTGGGAGAAGGTGGACTGAGAGCTTGGTTTAAACTTATTGGTGAACAGAAAAATGCTATTAAGATAGCATTTATTATGTTTTTATTTACTGATGTTATTTCAACTCCACTAACAACAGCCATTGATTTTCTCACAACAAAAGCTCTTGATTCTTTTTTTGAAGATCAAGAAATAAAAGCATTGGAAAAAGAAAAGAAAAAGTCAGAATTAGAATATGATATCGCAAAGACAAAACTGGAAACACAGAGATTGTGCGATTCTATTGACGAAAATAAAATAAAAAAAAGAAGGTCAAATTATTATGAAATAGCTGGTGGTTGTAAGAAGATAGATAAGATTACGGTATCAATTACAGATAAAAACAGAACGCCCCAATATAAATCCAGAGATATTTCGTCAAGAGATTTCCCTAAATTTGTATTGACATCTGATGATGTTGAACCCGATGAAGACGAAAATGCAATTATTGAAATAGTATCTCCAGTACTAAAGAAAGGTAAATATTTATGGTTGGGCATATATAATGGGAGCGTCATCCAATTTAATATGAAATCGGCCGAGTTTAAAACTTTGGTTCAAACTGGAGAAGTCCCCTTTAAAAATGGATCTTCAATACAGTGCCACTTGGTTACAAATAAGAAAATTAGTATTGAAGGTGAGGTCAAGATTACAGGTTACGAAGTGCTTGCAGTTGATAAATATTTCGTTAATGATACACCCATAGAAACACCTGAGGGAAAACGCAATCGTCAAAAACGCGAAGCAGAAAAAATGCAATTAAGTTTATTTGAAAATCAATAATTAGACGAAGACCAGATGGTAGGAACCAGTTTTATTAAGTAAAACAAGAATAAACGATGTAACATTTTCGGTTTTTGGATACTATATTGATGTAAGATGTAAGAAGGAAGATGTAAGATGTATGATGAAATAGGAAATATGTGATATGATTTGAGTAACTTTGCAAAAAACAATAACAAAATATGGCACTACCAATAAACATAGAAGACCTGCTAAACAAGCATAAGGTTGAGAGCAACAGGTATCCCGACCATACAGGATGAATTAAGAAAAAATGGATCGTCAAAAGCCACAATTGAGACTGACGATGACGACAGGACTTATTTCTTGATGGACATACCCTGTCATCCATATTGGCATCAAGATGTCGAGAAGGAGAGTTTAAATGATATGGTAGAAAATAACATATTATCCTCTCGTCAAAAACAAATCATTCAGTTGATTCA
>JAEEGL012998110.1_pt1 | contig 14496 bp, 11 predicted proteins | sample 9134231 | NCBI WGS metagenome assembly JAEEGL01 (sample SAMN16246548, study PRJNA631951) | gut metagenome | biome: gut microbiome; feature: rumen; material: fiber-attached | host: Bos | place: Iran: Karaj | collected 2018-10
AAGGCCCGCTACGTCGTCGATCCCATTGCCATGGTGATGCACGAGGACAATTACTACCTCCTCGCGTACAGCACCAAGCACCGCGCCAAGACCACCTACCGCATCGACCGCATGGACACCGTCGAGGCCGAGGAAGCCGACGCCTGCGAGACGGCCCTCAAGATGCGCGACGACGTTGACAGCCACGTGAAGGCCGCGTTCAAAATGCACAGCGGCCCCACCTCCCGGGTGACCTTGCGGTTCGATCAGTCGCTCCTCGGCTGTGTCTATGACAAGTTCGGCGAGGACACCAAGATAGAGCGCGTCGACGATACCACACTCCGCGCAAAGGTCCAGGTCCAGATCAGCAGCGTATTCTTCGGCTGGGTGTTCCAGTTCGAAGGGAAGATGATGATAGAAGGGCCGGGGAAGGTGACTGGGATCTTCAGAAAAATGCTGAACGACCAATCAGGGCTTATTGAAGTTGACAGATAGGTCACTGAGAATCAATACCAAGAAAGAACGAGTGAATCAATATGGAAATCAGACCAGAACCTGCATTACGAGTTGCTGACTTTTTCTGCGGTGGCGGAGGCTTTTCAGAAGGGTTCCGACAGGCTGGATTCAATATCGTATTTGCAGTAGACAAATGGGAACCAGCAGTTAGGACTTATCGAGGCAATAAGCCGGGAGTCAATGTAGTACAAGACGACATTATCAGGATCTCGAACCTGCCAGATGAAGATTTTGAAAGAATAGTCCCTGATTCAGAAGTCATTATTGGTTCACCGCCATGCCAATCTTTTTCTCATTCCAATAAATCGGGCAACGCTGATAAGTCATTGGGTATAACATTGATCGAAGCTTATCTTAAAATCATTGCCCGGAAAAAAATGAAGCAAGGGTCTGTGCTTCGTTATTGGGTGTTAGAAAACGTGCCGGCAGTTAAGGATTATATAAAAGACGAATACGTTGCATCTGACTTTGGACTCGAGGGGGATCTGGTACTAAAGACGAAGGGCGGAGCATCAGGTAAGTATAATGCTAAGTATTTCGGTGCTCCTACGAACAGGGAACGCTATCTATGCGGTGATTTTCCAGAGTTAGTCACAACAAAAAACGATGCAACTGTTGTAACGTTACGGCAAGTGCTCGACTCTTTGGGTGACCCACTATCTGAGGATGAAGGAAATCTCACAGATATCAACTATCCGACGCTTACGTTGAAACGCAGTTTGGTGACGGATCATCGATATGTATATAAATTGGCTGACTTCGAAATCGAGACTGCTAAACGGTTGAAGCAAGACAAAGGGTACATGGGGAGGATGGCTTTCCCAGAAAACCTGGATAAACCGGCGCGAACAGTCATGGCTACAATGTCATGCAGTTCCAGAGAAGCCATGATCCTTCCTTGCAAAGATGGTGGATACCGCCTTCCGACGGTACGTGAAGCTGCATGTATGATGAGTTTTCCGATAGATTACTGGTTCTATGGTAATTCTAAAGGAACTAAGCATACGCTTGTTGGAAACGCTGTCCCTCCAAAGCTATCATATGCTGTTGCTAAAGCTATTGCAAAAGCAGAACACAGGGAAGTTCCCGAGAGATATCCCTTGATTCAACATGACGCTGATATTCAGTTTTATGATCTGAACGGAGCAGAGTTCGATATCAAAGAAGAAAAACCACGAAGGGCAACTGCAAAATTCAAGTATCATATCCCGTATTTGATAATCGATGCATACCGTGTTGAGCTGACGAATTATCATTCGGATTTTGAAAATGAGAGATATACATGGACGGCTGAAATACATCACGGCCAAGGGAAAAATAAAGCTGTAATCTATGTTCCCGTATTGAGGAGAAAGGATCTACCGCGAAAATACCTCAAAAGCATAGATGGCTTTATCGACTCCTTTGAAGGCTCTACTATGAGCATGGATATGTTTCAAAAGGCATATTGCATGACTGCTGAAAAGAGGGAACAACAATCATTGGTTGGGCCTTTTGAGCTGCTGGACATGGTAAAAAAATTCATCGCAGACACCATCAGTGTCGACGATATGCAAAAAGAACAAGCAATCAGCGCAATGCCGTATTCTTTACCTATTGCCATCACAGTAGGTTACTATATCTTGTATCGTATAACTGAAATAATGGGAGGACTCAAATAATGGATGCTGCAACAAGAAAAGCGAAACTGGAAGAATTGAAGACGCAAAAGCTGAATCAAGCAATGACGGGCATCCCTCTGCGCTACAAAGGAACAACGCGAACGGAAATCGTATGGCGCATCCCTTTGGATTTTCTCATTTACAACAAGTATAATGGGAGGATAGGCTCGGAGGTCTTGTCTTATGAAAAGCAGAACGGAGAGCTGAACGCTGAGGCGGACGCTGATCGTGCCCTGATAGAAAAATTCCTATACGAATCCAAAGCAGATCGAAACAAGACAACTATGCAGGACCTGCTTAAGAATGGTCAGCAACGTTATGGAATCGTTACTTCAGATGGCATTATTGTCGATGGTAATAGGCGTGCAATGCTTCTTAACAGATTGTACCACAAGCATGCTGAAATGGGACTCACTTATGCTGAAGTCGAGAAGTGCAAGTATTTTCTTGCTATCATCCTTCCGGATGATGCGGAAGTGAAGGACATTCAGCAACTTGAAACGATTTACCAAATGGGTGAGGACGACAAACTGGATTATAACCCTATCGAAAAATACCTAAAATGCAAACAACTGAAGCAAAGCGGATTCACCGAAAGGCAAATCGCAGAGTTCATGAGCGAAAAAGAAGGCAAAATCAAAGAGTGGCTCGAAATACTTTCGCTGATGGAAGAATACCTGCAGGAGTATGATTATGAAGGTATATACACACGACTTGAAAAAACAGAGGGACCTTTTGTTGACTTAGCGAATTACCTTGATTCCTATGCTCGAAGAGGAGCGAATGTCCGAAATGTCGATTGGACTTATACCGATTCTGATATTTCAGATCTTAAGCTGGTGTGTTTTGACTATATCCGTGCGAGATATGAAGGAAAAGAATTTCGTGATATCGCTAAGACGGGAAAGGAAGGGAGCATCTTCTTCTTCAAAGATCTTTGGGATGATTTTTTGAAGCAACACCAAGAGAAAACACCGCAGGATGAGGAAACCGTCGATGAGCTCAGACAACGTTGTCCGGGAGAGGATCTGAGCGTCCTTCTCAGGCAACGAGATAATGCATGGATCGAACAGGCAAAGGGCCAATTAAAAGGAAACCTTAATCGTTTCTCAAGACGTTTGGATGATAAGAGGGATGCTAACAAGCCTGCTGATCTTATTGAGAGAGCTCTTAACGCACTCCAATCTGTTGATTGCGAGCAGGAGAGCTTTTCGGAAGATCCGCACATCCTTGAGATGGTAAAGGAAATCAACAAAATAACTTGGGAAATGAAGAAAATACTTGAGCGGAGATGAACGCCATGGCTAGTATCTCAATCGACTTTGATCCAACAAAAAACGAGATACATCTGCTCGGGGATATCACGGCGTTGCAAAGGCATCGCTATGCATGGAGATATGTCCGGGATTATTTGCATCCAGAAATAGAGGAGGACCATATCATTATTCCTGTTGGCGAGAACGAGCCGTTTAAAGTGATGTCGGATGTGAGCTCCATGTTGGCAAAATATGGGTTTACAGAAGCTCAGAGCGACAGCACCGAGAGGGTCATACGGGAATATTATGAAGAGGAGCAGCGTTTTAAAGAGTTTTCTGCTAAAGCTTTGCATATTCGCAACAATGAATGTGAAAAAGAGGATTTTGAAAGATTCACGGAGTCTGTTGCAAAGAACCTGCCTGCGCGTTCTTTATACCCGCTCCAACTTCTTTCGGCATATCACATGGCTTTCTCGCAGAATGCATGCAATTTCTCTGTGCCTGGAGCTGGTAAAACGAGCATCGTTTATGGTGCATATGCATATCTTCATAATCTCCCTGAAGACGATCCAAAGCATATCGATAATTTGTTGATCGTTGGCCCTTTGAGTTCATTCGGCCCTTGGGAGTCAGAATTTGAGGAGTGCTTCGGACGCGCACCAAGATCGAAACGATTGATTGGAGGAATCAGTAAATCAGAAAAACAGGACTATCTGATTTCTCGGCATCCAAATGAATTGACGCTCATCTCATACTCTTCGCTGCTAACGCTTCAGGAGGAGATAGGATTCTTTCTGAGAACGAACAAAGTAATGGTCGTTCTTGACGAAGCGCATAAGGCGAAGAATTCATCTGGCGGAGTTGTTGCTCAGGCCGTTCTTGGATTGTCCAAGTATAGTAGATCTCGGATCGTATTGACTGGTACACCTGCGCCAAATGGATATGAAGACATTTATAACATGTTCAAGTTCATTTGGCCGAATAAAAACGTTATGGGATTCGAGGTCAATCAACTCCGTGATATCACAGCCTTGGGGGATACGGCAAGGGTGTCCCGATTGATCGACAACATATCTCCCTACTTTATCCGTATCCGTAAAAGTGACTTGAATATCCCTCCAGCAACGATCCATCCTCCAGTATATGTCTCCATGGGTCCCTTGCAGCAACGCATCTATGATTTCATAGAGAAGAAATACATGGACGAGCTTATGGAAGAGGGCGCTGCAGATACTTCATCACGGTTCAAAGCGGCGTTGGCTCAAGCTAAGACCATTAGACTGATGCAAGCAGCGACAGACCCAGCGATGCTCAAAAAGCCTTTGCGTGAGTTCTTTGAAGATGAAGAATTCCCCGTCGAAGCGTTCCAAGCTATCGATGACTCGGACGTATTGAAAACGATCTTGGAATATGAAACGAGCGAGACGCCGTCAAAATATGAGGCAGTCAAGCAACTCGTTGAGAAGATCCTTTCTGAAAACGGTAAGGTCGTGATCTGGGCGACATTTATCCATACGATACATGGGTTGAAAAACTACTTGGAAAACAATGGGATACCATGCCAAGAGTTATATGGCGCGACGCCAGTAGAACGTGAAGGGATCGATGAAGATGAGTTCGCTCTCACAAGAGAAAAGATAGTCAAAGCATTCCAGCATCCGGATTGTCCTTTCAAAGTGATAATCGCGAACCCCTTTGCAGTCGCTGAATCTATCTCTCTGCACAAAGCTTGCCATAACGCGATCTACATCGAAAGATCTTTGAATGCTGCGCACTTTGTACAGTCAAAAGATAGGATACACCGTTATGGCCTTAAGCCAGGGACGGTCACGAATTATTATTATATCCTGTCCCGAGATACTGTGGATGAAACCATCGATACAAGATTAGCTGAAAAAGAACGTCGCATGACAGAGATAATGGAAAGCATGCCCATCCCTCTGTTCAGTAATGTTTCCGAAGACCTTGGTGACGAAGACATAAAGGCGTTGATAAGAGATTATGTTAGAAGAACTAAAAAATCTTGATTATCATGGGGGAAAGGCTGGGCTCCTTTACTTCATATGCGATGTCGTTGGGTATGGACATATCAGTACTCGTGATGCTGATGTGATTTGTTCACATGCTCCTGGTAGGATGTCTCTTTCAGTCAGCGACCTTGCCACTTACTGCGGAGCTTTCGGATGGATACAAGTTTCTACCGATGAACTATCGGTGTCCCCTGTGGTATTGCCATATGTAGATAATAAAGATGAGCTTAATGATTGGTTGATCAGGTCGACGGTGAACAAGCTGTTCGCAGAACAAGCATTTGACGCGAATATGTTTTGCTATGATGCAGTCAACAGGTGCTATGCTTTCAAAAATGAGCTGTTCCCATTGGCGCTATCTGTGGTCAGGAATGTGCTTATCAGCCAAGGCTTTATTACCACTCTGAGAGAAGATCAAGGGAGCCGGTTCCTGATTTCTATGGAGTATGCTCCGCTTTTAGCCAGTCATTGCAAAACGAGACGAAAGCAGATCTCACTTGAAAGACTGAGAAGACAGATCGAGCGAAACGAAGAAGCGGGCGACTTGGCAGAACGGTTCGCTTTGGCGTTTGAAAAAAGGAGGATAGGCGCACCCCTTTCTGAAGAAATAAGACGCATATCTGAAATCGATGTGGCAGCAGGGTATGATATCGTATCGTTCGATACGGACAAATCAACAGAGCCGGACCGATTTATTGAGGTGAAGGCAGCATCTGACGCCGGCTTCTTTTGGTCTAAAAACGAATACGAGACTGCAAAACTCAAGGGGGAGTCATATTATCTGTATTTGGTTGAGCTTAGCATGATCGATAAAGAAGGGTATGAGCCGGAGATGATAAAAGATCCCGCAAAAAGCATCATGACTTCTGATGAATGGTTTGTGGAAGCTAGATCCTTCTTCATAAAGAGGGTATGACAAGAAGAGAGGGCCAAATGGAATGAAGCATCAAAAGCTTTTGACGACTCCCGAGGTATCAAAGAGGATGGCAAACGTCCATTTGAAAGAGGGTAAGGCAGAGACATTATTGGCTAAGGCACTCTGGAAAGCGGGCTTTCGATACCGAAAAAACTACAAGAAACTACCTGGCTCTCCGGACATAGCCATATTGAAATACCGTATAGCAGTATTTGTAGACGGGGAGTTTTGGCACGGAAAAGATTGGGAGAACAAAAAAGAACGATTGAAAACTAACCGTGCTTACTGGATCGAAAAGATCGAAGAAAACATGCAACGAGACAAGAGAAACGATGAAAGGTTATTTGCGTTAGGCTGGTTGCCTATCCACTTTTGGGAAAAAGATGTCAAGCATGATTTGGGAAAATGTGTCGAGGAAGTGCTTTATACTTTGAAAAACGGCGAAAGGACCGTTAATAATGATGATAAATGAAGGCCAATGAAGAATGTCGATCGGTGCATATGCATATAAATGCATGCTCAATCATGATAACATCATTTCCGAAATAAGCGTTATGCATATCTCGGATTCTCTTGTTTTGGAAACCTGCTATTCTCTAGCATCCGGAGAAGTGCAAACTCACTAACGCTCTATCACTGACACCCATCATGATTTTTGATTGGCAAGGTTTCACATACAACGGTGAAGGCCATTATTCCCATTTATACATATGACTCGAGACCAAGTTCACTAATTATCAGAACTACTATTCGTCTTCCCAATCTCGGGTGCCTATATTCTGTATGTCACTAAAAACAAGAGTCATATAAATCCTGAGCAATAATTGAGAAACCGCTTTCAGACGAGTACTGCGAATACTTTTCCCCAGGTAGCCATACATGACTATCTCTGCGAATCTGTCTTATCCAATCAATTGCACTTCGAACTAAATCGTCAGCTGATTGCTTTTCGAATCTTTTATAAAGGTAACGGTTAATTGCTGTAAAGCCGATGCTTCCTTGGATTATTCTTCTTTGCTCAAGTCCATTTTCAAAGGTATCTGGCCACTTGCAATATATCTCATGCCAGATAGCATCTATATCACGAGCAAGAGTAGTCACTAAATCTCGAATTTCTTCTTCGCTGTTCCACCGGAGAGTTATCAATCCGTTTTTTTCAACAACCTTCAGCAAAGAACGCATTGATTTCACAAATGCATTAAGACTGATTAACTGTAGGGTGCCTTTCGTAGTGCCCTCATAACGAATCTTATCAAACCATAAATCACTTCTTAGTGTATAATCCCCATCTCCGTTAAGGGCTCTTGCTATCTCAACCGCCATGTAATCCCTCTTTGGAATGCTCATATCTGTGCTGTTGGGATTGTTTATTTTGTTTCGAAGGACAAGGGCAAGAGAAGTGTCGACCTTCTTGGATGTTTTATTGATTGTTATGAACGCATCAATTTCCATTGACTCTTCAGCACGATCGAGAATAATAACCGGAAGCTCCAACTCACGGATTTCTTGATATCTATCTTGATGTAAGAGCTGTATTCTTTTGAAAGCTTCGATCCTGTGCTGACCATCCACGACAAATAGCTCCTGAGTATGATCAGAATACTCTCTATCTGTAGCACAAATGATGGCAGTAGGCAAGAAAAACTTGTGTGAAACGAGATACTCAACAAGTTTATTACAGTGATTTTGATCAATATGTCTTTGATAACCTTCGAAAGAGATTGGATCGAACACTCTAACGGAAGTATGGTTAATCAACCAATCCACCGTTTTTTTAGTGCTTATTATCCTTCCTTGTTCCTGATTAATCAATCCTAAGTTTTTCTCCATTATTTTTCTCCTTTCCTTGCGCTCTCCAAAGCAATACTTAGTCTATTATGGGCGGCAGTCAGTAAGTTGTCGTCAACAGGTTTATCATCATAGGTAAAATCTGGATCATCTGCAAAGGAATCGTTGTTTATGCCTTCGTCATAGTCAACTATACGTGCCTTTTTGACCTCATCTATTACCACATCAGCAACAATCTTCAAGAAGTCGTCCATATCATTAATTTCTATTATCTCCTCTGCGATGGTTTTTATCGCATCAAGATAATATTCTTTATAATCGCTCTTAAGATCAGCAACAAGGGAATCTACCAAATCAATTTCTGCTGTTATCTGAACAGGCATTCTATGAAAACAATCACTTGCATTTGTTAATCTGTGCGATACATAGTGACGAACTAATGAATCGAATCGTTTGCAAAACAGCTCAAAGAAACTATCATAGTATTTGGCTAAATAGTCGGTGCCAAGCTTACTGCTTACGGTTAAACGAGTTTGTTCAGCAAACAAAGCTCTTATCAAATCGCTTTCCGTATAATTCCTATTAAACAGACTTTTTAACTGCTTATCGGAAGCTTCCAATACGTTAAATATTTCATCAGTTATTGTTCTTTTATGTTCGGGCTCAATTTCATATAGCTTCCCTTTGTAAGTCGTTTTATGTTCGACTTCTCCCCAAATATTGTGAATGGAAGACTTTATCTGCACTTCAAAGCAAGCCGGAACACCATTGCTGTTCGGTGTATACTTGCCGGTCATTTTGTAAATTATTTTGCCGTTTTTTTGAACAAGATCCTTTGAGTCTTTACTGGGCTTTGGGTCAAGGGTAACGCCATCTTTACCTTCGCCTATATAATCATAGAGACTGTCGAACAATCTTTCTTCATCAGTGTAAAACAAACAGTTTATGCGAAATCCTATCAAATCAGGCAGTTTTGAGGAAATCACGTTTTGCAGATAGATACGATTGGGTTCATATGTCCATTCGTGGATATAGCCTTTTCGAGACAGTTTTTCCTCAAAGCTTCTTGAAGACTTAATTCGCGATCCAATGCTCAGAACTGCATTACTGCCATCCCTGGAACTACCGCTTCTTTCTAGCGCTTCAGGAACATCAGCAAGAAAACGATTCAGCACCTTCTCGATCTCATTCCTATATTTGCTAATTGTCGCTTGAAATACTTCCTCGTTAAATGCGGAAACATATGCTTCTATTTTTGTTCTGATGTCTACATCCATTATTTACTCCTGTCTTCCTCCCTAAATTAGTCGACAATGCTTGTTTTTTCTGAGTGTTTACATCGAAAACTTATGATTTGCAAGCAAAATATGCTAGTCTTCTTTTTCTCTACCCACTAGGTAATCTAACGACACACCAAATAAATCCGCGATGCGTATTAGAATCTCCAACTTGGGTTCGCGCGTCATAAGTTCATAGTTTTGATAGGCCTTCTCAGTAATGTCGCAGTAAACGGCGACCTGCATCTGGGTAAGGCCTTTTTCTTTGCGGCACGCCTTTAGGCGTTGGGCTAATATCTCCTTCATGTTGCACCACCTGCGTTTTTTCTTGACAGAACAATTGTAGGTGATTATCATTGTTTATATACTAACAATCGTTGGTGATTGGAAAGAGGTGATGATTTGATTGTAACATTTTGCGGGCACAGGGAAGTAAATGAACCTGAAACGGTCAAGGTTTGGCTGGAAGAGGTCGTAGACAGTCTGATTCACGAAGGAGCCGAGACCTTTTATCTCGGAGGTTACGGGCAGTTTGATGCGCTGGCGGCGGCAGTCGTGCGCGATAAAAAGGAGCGGTATCCGCAGATCCGCTCCGTGTTGGTGCTGCCGTATTTGGATAGGAATTATGATGCTTCCGCCTATGATGAAACGCTCTATCCACCGCTCGAAAACGTACCGAGGCGATATGCGATCTCAAGGCGAAATGAGTATATGGTCGATAATGCCGACGTTGTCGTCGCATATGTCGCTTACAGCTTCGGTGGGGCATACAAGACGCTGCGGTATGCGGAGAAAAAGAATAAACCAATCGAACTATACAGGAAGCAGACAGGGAATGATCCCTGTCTGCGCCGGAAATAATCAACCGTTGGATTTATCCTCTTTCAGCTCCGCAAACTTCGCCTGCATTGTGGGATTGTTGCGGGTGAGCTTCTTGATACTGAGGTCCTGCGCCTTATCGTTGGCATAGCGAAGCTGCTTCTGAGAACCCAAAAGCTCGTCCTTCACTTTCTGCAGGTGACCGATAGTATTGTCGATCTCCTCGATCGCTTTCTCAAAATGATCTTTTGCGATGCGGTAATTGTTCCCGAACTTCGCCTGGAAATCGAGCAGGCTGTTCTCGAAATTCGTCACGTCGATGTTCTGGCTCCTGACCTGCGCGAGCTCCTGCTTATAGGAGAGTGAATTGAGCGCGGCGTTGCGGAGTATCGTGATCAGCGGGATGAAGAACTGCGGACGGATGACGTACATCTTATCGTAACGGTGGGAAACGTCCACTATGCCGCCGTTATAAAGCTCGTTGTCGGCCTCGAGCAGAGTGACGAGCACAGCGTACTCGCAGTTTTTCTCGCGGCGGTCCTTGTCAAGCTCCTTGAAAAAATCCTCGTTGCGGTGCTTGGTCGCGGTGGTGTCCATCTCGTTCTTCATCTCGAACATTATGGAGATGAACTCCGTGCCGTCCTCGCCCGATTCGCGGTAGATGAAATCGCCCTTGCTGCCGGTCTTCGCGTCGTTGTCCTTCTCAAAATACGCGTTGCGGAAGGCGGTCGCGCGCAGACGGTCGAACTCGATCATGCAGTGCTGTTCAAGGCTTTCGCCGACCATCTTGGTTGACTGACGCGCCTTGAAATCCTTGTAATAGGCGATCTCCTCGTCCTTGCGGCGAAGCTCCGCGTCGTGCGCTTCCTTGAGAGACTTTTCGCTCAGCTGACGCTTGCTCTGTTCGAGCTCGAGATCGTTCTTGAGCTTCATGATCTCGCTGTCCTTCTGCTGCACGGCGTCCTTAACCGCGCTTTCGGCGATGGACTTGTCGAGCTCGAGCTGCCCCTTGAGGCGCGTGATCTCGCTGTCCTTCTCGGAAAGCTTGAGGTTCTTCTCCGCAAGCGCAAGCTCCAGCTCGCCGCGCGTCTTGTCCTTCATGGCTTCGAGCTGATGCTCGAGCTCGGAAATACGCTTGTCCTTCTTCGCCTCCGCCTTCGTGACGGCCAGCTCGACTGCGTTTTCCTTCTCCTCATTCAGCGCGTCCTCGCGCCTCCTGAGCTCCTTCTCGAATTCCTTGTCGTGGACCTGCTTCAAAATCGCGGCGTAGCCGGAATCGTCCACCGAAAATACCTTCCCGCAATTCGGGCATTTGATCTCCTGCATATTTAAAGCTTCCTTTCTAAATTGTGACGCAATATGTTATACTCCAATGTACTTTTTCTTCCTAAGTTCAAAAGCGTCTTTCCCGCCTTCCAGGATATCACAGATTTGCTCTTGTATACCTTTTTGATTTAGGATACCACTTATTATTGAGCCGTCAGAAGAAGTAACGGGGGAGACATTTTCAATTGCTCCACAACGGTATTCAAAACGTTTTGAATTATTATGACATCCTTTCCCGTCTTGATTTGCTATGACTACTTCTTCGGCATCAGCTCCTACAACAACGTTTGCGTTATGCGTAACAACAATGATTTGTCGTTCGCGTTTTTTTGTTTTCAGATAAGAAACGAGATCGGTGTAAATTGATCGGTTATCCAAGTCATCCTCAGGTTGATCTATTAGAATCGGGCAGTTGCTCTTTTCAAGGTTAACAATCATCTCAAGCAAAACCAATGCTTTCTTGCCTGGTGACATGCTACTGATTGTGTCATTTCCGCTTTTTATGGTGTAATGAACAAAAAACCAATCAGAAAAGAGATGTTCGAGAGCAGATTGTAGAGTGTTTCCTCCCTTGAAGGATAGAGTGTTGTCAAGCATTGCATTCCATAAAGCATCTAATAAACCCTCATTGTATTTGAAATCGTCTTTGTCGTTAATCCCATAACCCGATTTTTCTTTAAATGCCCGGAATGTTTTGTTGTTGAATAGGTTGCTTATAGCATCAAACAAGTCTTTTTCTTTAATCTGGACATCAGCTTCGAACTCCAAATCTGAATCACTTGAATTAAGTGCAGAGACCTGATTTGCGTAGTTAGCATATGCCAATTTCAAAGCGGAACGGGAACTGAGAATCTCTGTTTTAAGTCCATCCATTTTTGACATAGCGGATTCTTTCTCCAACTCATACGCTTTTGATTTTTTTAGCTTTTCTTTTTCTTCTTGAAGCTGTTTATCGATTTTAATAAGTTGATCATTTCTGGTCACTTCCTCTTGCAATGACATATAATCATCTTGACATCTAGATAAACGTTCTAAAGACTGATCCTTTTTGCTATCAATAAGTTGCCTCATGGAGTCGGATGCAGATTCCCAAATCGACCGTAGTGTTTCATTCATCTGAGCAATTGTTGCAGTAATCGACTCTCTTGAGATAGGTAAGCAATCATAATTGTAAGAAACAGAACCGTCTGCCAAGACAGTTGAAATACCAGGAAGATATGTATAGGGAGAATCAATGCTCTCAAGCATGAGATCTTCTCGTTCAATTGCATTAATACATTCGTGTAATTCAGATAATTCTTTTCCGACCTCAGAATACTTTTTTAATGTGTCATCCGTTATTCCTGCATCGTCGGAGAGTTCTTGCCGTTGCTTCTCTAACTTGTCAATCGAAGAAATAAAAGCTTCACTTCGTCCGAAATTGAGGAGACGTTTTTCAGCTTCATTCATTCTTTCGTATGCAGATACATAATCAAGAATACTATGTTTTACCTCTTCAGTGCACCTAGTAATCTGAGCTTTTAGTATTTCTTGTGCTTTGCTAATATCCGCTTGTTGCACAAGTATGTCTTGTAGCATTGTATTAAGCTGAGATTCTCCCTCACTCTCATCAACAATGCGGTTTAGCCAGGATTGCGGGATATAAATGATTCTCCTTTCTCCTGAAACACCGTCTTTCCAAATTACTTTAGCTTTTACATCTAATTTTGAATTGCGTAAAGAGGACGTCATTTCCCGCTCCTCAACTTGCTTGGGATCGATGCTTTTCGCTATATGCCGGAGGAGAATGGATTTCCCGGTAGATTTACCTCCTATGATTGCAGTTAACCCTTCACTTAGGTAAATTGGCTCTTCTTGGAATGCTTCATCCTCAAAAGATACTCGGTCAATTATCTGATGTGCATCTTTTTCTTCCGGACGATCCTTTTGAATCCTGACGCGGTCTTCCGGTTCATAAATTACTTGCATAAGTCCGTCAAAAGATACGTCGGCTTTTATCCAACAAAAGCGATCTTCGCTAGGCCGGAACAATCTGTCATATGAATGAGCGTCAGAACCCCAAATACATGGTTTTATTGAACCGAATTCTGCAATCTGATCTGCTTCGTGTCCTTTTGCCAAAGCCCACAACCTCGTTTTTTCGTTTGAAGTTAGCAACAGGTTACACTGAAAGTAAATGTTCTTTCGTGTTGGATAGTCACGCCCATTCCAATTAACGGCGGAGAGATCATCGTCAACAGGAGCGGTTATAAGATATTTGTCGCGGAGCTGCGCGCTTTTCATTAGTACATTTACAACCTGATTGTAGTTAACCGTTATTCTATTGAGCCCTACTAAATAGTCCGAGCCGGATTCGCTTTTATTGTGTTTTCTATAGTCTCTGCCTATTCTTTCGACACTGTCCCTACATAATGGAAATGTGCCTTCACCACCATACACGAGAGAAAGTTGGCTGAGGAAATTGCTTTCAATATCGGAAGCACTAATGGTGTCAGGGAATAATACGTGATAATTCACTGCATGGCTTTTTTCTCCGACGAAACTGTCTAACCGAAATTCAATGTTCGGGAAAACAAGGATGCTTTTAATTTTATTGCGAAAATCCTCATCTGGAAACAACTCAGCCATTTTACTGTCATTGCTCAAATAGTTTTCCCTGATGCGCTTGTATCCTTCCACGGAGAAGTAATCCGTAATACCAATTGCAGCTATTTCGTTTTCAACCGCTTTCTCGAAGAGGGTTTTTACGAAATTGTCAAATTGCTCATCGGTATTTGGTTTATACGGATTAAACCCATATCCATTATTCAAAATGGAGTATGGAGTGTGGACATGAAAGTCCCATTTTCTCCAAACAGATCCTCTTTCTTCCATAGTTTTTATCTCCTCTAATCATTTCTATATAAAGTAGCTTTAATTCCTATCTTC
>JAEEGL013239076.1_pt1 | contig 14496 bp, 19 predicted proteins | sample 9134231 | NCBI WGS metagenome assembly JAEEGL01 (sample SAMN16246548, study PRJNA631951) | gut metagenome | biome: gut microbiome; feature: rumen; material: fiber-attached | host: Bos | place: Iran: Karaj | collected 2018-10
AGGCCAACATGATCGGCCAGTTCACGAGCATCCTCGGCAACGCCAAGGTGAACATCGACGCGATCGCGAACAAGAGCCGCGGCGACTTCGCCTACACGCTGATCGACACCGACAGCGCGATCCCGGCGGACGTGGTGACGGCGCTCCAGAAGAGCGACGCCGTGATCCGCGTGCGCGTCATCAAGTAGCCCCGCGCGCATACATTCCCGCAAAGAATTGCACGCATGGCAGCACCACCCCCCAGAGCGCGGCCGCCCGTCAGGAAGCCCGTCGCGAAGAAGCCGAAGGAGAGCATCTTCAACAAGAAGATCACCTTCGGCGGGGGTGGCGGCATGCCTGCCATGAAGGAGGCCGACGTGCTCCTCTTCACAGGGGAGCTCGCCGACCTCCTGGAAGCGGGCATGACGCTGGGCGAGGCGCTCGGCTGCCTCGCGAACCAGGGCGAGGAGGACTCGGCCCAGCGGGCCGTGTGCAAGGACCTCACAAGCCGCATCATAAACGGCGAGTCGTTCTCTGACGCGGTGGGCCACCATCCCAAGACGTTCCAGCCGCTCTACGCGAACATGATCCGCGCCGGCGAGGCGTCTGGCGCGATGGTGGACGTGCTGCGGCGGCTGGTGGAGCACTACGAGCGGTCGGACTCCATGCGCGCCAAGATCAAGGGCGCGCTTCGCTACCCGTGCTTCGTGCTGGGCTTCGGCGTGGTGGCAGTCGTCATCACCATGAAGGTGATCATCCCCAAGTTCCAGAAGGTGTTCGAGCAGCTGGGCGGCCAGTTGCCGGGCGCGACGCGCGCGCTTATGGACATGACAGACTTCGTCAACAGCTGGAAGGGCGCCGTGCTGGGAATCGTGCTCGCGCTCGCGACCGTCTGGCTCGTCAAGTGGGCGAAGACACCGGAAGGACGGCGCAAGATCGACACGTGGAAGCTCAAGATGCCGCTAGTGAAGGGCATCGTGGCGTGCGGCGCGTATTCCACGCTCGCCTACACGCTCAAGACGCTCCTCACGAACGGCGTGAACGTGCTCAACGCGCTCAAGATCGCCGAGGACACGTGCGAGAACGCGGTGATCGCGGACGCGCTCCACACTGCGCGCAAGCGCGTGACGGACGGCACGTCGATCTCCGGCCCGCTCGCCACGAGCGGCGTCTTCCCGCGCCTGATGACGGACATGCTGGCGGTCGGAGAGCGCGCCGGCGACCTGTCGTCGTCGCTCGGCCACATCGGCACGCGCTACCAGAAGGAGATGGACGCCAACATCAAGACGTTCACCGAAATGCTGCCGATGGTGCTGCTCTTTCTGCTGGCGGGCGTGATCGGCTTCATCATCTTCGCCATATTCTCGGCGGTGTTCGCGGTGTCCAATTCTCTTGGTGCCTAGTGCTTGGTGCGATTTTGAAAACAATAAACTCAACTGAAAGGAACAGGCAATGAACGAAAAGGAAAGAGAGCAGATTGAGCGTGCGGCCAAGGCAGGCTTCACGCTGATGGAGGTGATGGTGGCAGTCATGATCGTCGGCCTGCTGACGGCGCTGGCGGTGACCAACGTCGGCCGCTACATGCGCCGCGCGAACGTCACTGCCACGCAGCAGCAGATCGTGACGATCTCGCAGGCTATCACGCAGTACCAGTTCGAGCACAACAGCAAGCTGCCGGAGAACCTGGACGCGCTCACAGAGGGCGACGATCCGCTCATCGAGAGCGGCAACCTCAAGGACGCATGGGGCAACGACTTCCAGTACGAGAAGCTCGGCAAGAAGCGCTTCAAGCTGACGTCCTCCGGACCCGACGAGGAGTTCGGCACCGAGGATGACCTCTCGAACATCGACACCGAAAAGAAGAACTGACGGCGATGGCAGGGAAGTCTGAAGGCGGCTTCAGGACGTTCTCCGATCCGAAGAAGTTGCAGAAGTGGTGCGCGGCGCGGCGGCAGGCAGGACGCCGCGTGGCGCTCGTGCCCACGATGGGCTATTTGCACGAGGGGCACCTGTCCCTCATAGCGGCGGCGAAGAGGAGGGGCGCCGACGACATCGTTGTGAGCGTGTTCGTGAACCCTGTGCAGTTCGGGCCGAACGAGGACTACGACAAGTATCCCCGCGACGAGAAGGCGGACCTCGCCAAGTGCCGCGCGGCCGGCGCCACGGCCGTCTTCTTCCCAACGCCGGCGAACATGTACCTGGACGGACACTCGACGTACATCACGGAGGAGACGCTCGCGGCCGGCCTGTGCGGGGCGCGCAGGCCGGGGCATTTCCGCGGAGTGTGCACAGTGGTCGCCAAGCTCTTCAACATCGTCCATCCCCACCTCGCCGTCTTCGGGCAGAAGGACTTCCAGCAGGCCGCCGTGATCAGGCGGATGGCGCGCGACCTCAACTTCGACCTGAAGATCGTGGTGGCGCCGATCGTGCGCGAGCCGTCCGGCCTCGCGCGCAGCTCGCGCAACACGTACCTCTCTGACGACGAACGGACGCGAGCGGTCGCGCTATCCAAGGCGCTCCGCCAGGCGAAGGCGGACGTGGCGGCGAAGGGGAGCATCCCCTGGCGCGCATGCCGCGCGAAGATCGTGAAGGCGCTGGAGACGGCGGGCCTCAAGGTCGACTACGTAGAGGCCGTGGACGCGGAGACGCTCGTGCCCGTCAAGACGCTCGCGAAGGGCGTGGCGGTGCTGCTCGCCGTGTGGTGCGGCAAGACACGCCTCATCGACAACGCGGTGATGTGATTTCTCGAACAACCAACCAAATCAACCAAACAGGACAAAAAAGAAAGAAGGAAGAACCATGGAAATGACACGCAGAGGTTTTCTCGGAAGCGCGGCGGGCTTTGCTGCATTCGGAGGCTGCGCGACGTGCTGCTGCGACAAGGGCTCCGTCTACAAGGGCGTCCCGATCGGAGTCATCACGTACTCCTACAGGTCGATGCCGGCGGGCGCGGGCAAGACGCTCGGCTACGTGCTGGGCTCCAGCCTGAGCACGATCGAGCTGATGTCGAACGACGTGGAGATCGACGCGGGCGCGCCGATGAACAAGCTTCCCTGGAAGATGTCGAAGGAGGAGAAGGACGCGCTCGCGAAGTGGCGGCTAACCGCCGACATGAAGCGCTACGAGGAGGTGCGCGCCAAGTACGCGGCCGCCGGCGTGGAGGTCCACATCGTCAAGTTCGGCGACATCGGCTCCAAGAGCCTCTCCGACGCCGAGATGGACTACCGTTTCAAGGTGACGCGCACGATGGGCGCGAACACGATCACGCGCGAGATCCCCGACCCGAAGAACATCCCCGGCTGGTGGGAGGCCGAGGGCAAGCGGCTCGCCAAGTTCGCCGAGAAGTGGGACATGAACATCGCGTTCCACAACCATCTCCAGATCAACGCCACCACGTATGACGGCCCTCTGCTCGGCTACTCGAAGAAGTTCATGATCAACTACGACATCGGGCACTTCACGGCGGCCAACGACACGGATCCGCTCGACATGGTGCGCAAGTACCACGACCGCATCGTCTCCATCCACATCAAGGACCGCACCTCCAAGGCGCACGGGCAGAAGAACCTGCCGTTCGGCCAGGGCGACACGCCGTTGACGGGCCTCTTCGCGCTCATGGTGAAGGAAGGGTGGAAGTTCCCGTGCGACATCGAGCTCGAGTATGCCATACCAGAGGGCTCCGACGCCGTGCGCGAGGTGAACGTCTCGCGCGAGTATTGCAAGGGCAAGATTGGATAATAGGCCTGCGCGATCCACACCCGACTATTCATCGGCGGTGGTGGCCAGCAAGGCTCCCTTCAAGATGACACGTTTCAACGGCGCACTTCCATGTGCCGGGCACTTTTGGTAGAATAACGACCATGAAAAGCGACGAATTGTGTCCATGCGCCTCCGGCAAGACCTTCGGGGAATGCTGCGAGCCGATATTGAACGGCAGCCGCAAGGCCGCCACCGCCGCAGAGCTCATGCGCGCGCGCTACAGCGCGTACGCCGTCTGCGACGTGGATTTCCTATTCTCCTCCTCGGGGCCAGAGGTCAGGGCCGAGTTCGACGAGAAGACGACGCGCGAGTGGTCGAAGTCGGCCACCTGGCACGGACTGGAAGTGGTGGACGTCGAAAAGGGCGGTACGGAGGACGACGAGGGATTCGTGTCGTTCGTGGCGCGCTATTCCGCCAACGACAAGATGTGCGAGCACCGCGAGAAGTCCTACTTCAAGAAGATCGACGGCGACTGGCGCTTCATCGACGGCGAGATCGAGAAGGAGAAGCCGTTCCACCGCGAGGAACCGAAGATCGGACGCAACGACCCGTGCCCCTGCGGCAGCGGCAAGAAGTACAAGAAGTGCTGCGGGAAGGGGAAATGAAGCCTGCCGCGTTTCTTTTCGACCTCGATGGCACGCTGATAGACTCGGAGCTCCTCTGGACGCGCGCCATAGTCGACTGGCTTGCAGACAGGGGCCAGAAGACGACGGTGGAGGAATTCTCCCCGCTCGTGTTCGGGCGCAGCTGGCTGGACATACACGCGCTCATCCACGAGCGCTTCCCCTCGCTCGGGCGGCAGACGCCAGTGGAGGACTCGCGCACACTGCGCCCGTACTACGCCCGGCTGGCGACGGACGCCGATAGGATCGTGATTGCGGGTTCCGTGGCTTTCTTCAAGAAGGCGGCGCGCATTGCGCCATGCGTCATAGTCTCCGGTTCGCCGCACGACGACGTGGCCGCCGCCGCCGAGCTGTGCGGAATCGGGCATCTGGTCAAGTTCGTGCTGGGAGGCGAGGAGTACGGACGCGGCAAGCCCGCGCCGGACGGATTCCTGCAGGCGGCGTCGCTGCTGGACGTCGACGCGAGCGAGTGCGTGGTGATCGAGGACTCCTCCGCCGGCGTGGCGGCCGGCCGGGCTGCCGGCATGCGCGTGGTCGGCCTCGACCGCAACCCCATGGTGCAGCAGAATTTCGCGGGATGCGAGTGGCTGGTGCACGACCTTTCGGAGATAGACGTGGATGCGGTGTTCGGAAGCTAGAGGTTTTGAAGGCTTGAAAGTTCGAAAGCTGAGAGGTCAGGAAAGATGTTGTCGGTGTTGATTTCGGTGCTGGTTGGCGTTGGCGTGGGGCTCGGGCTGGGCCTTACGGACACGCTTGGCTACGGGTGGAGCACGTTCTGCGGCGTGCTGGCGTTTGGAGCGGCGCAGTTCGTGTCCGGCAGGATCGTGAAAAAGCGCGTGGAAGCGACGATGGCCTCCGTGCAGGCCGTGATGGCCGACGGGCAGAAGAAGATGCAGGCCAAGATAGCCCGCTGGCAGGTGCGCCCGCCGGGTTCCGTGCAGGCCGCGCAGGCCGAGCTGGCGCGCGACCAGAAGGTGTTCGTGAAGGAGGCGCTTGCCCGGACGGAGGAACTGCGAAGGTTCATCCCCTGGGTTCCGATGATGGCGCGGCAGATCGCCACGGCGCAGTTCCAGCTCTACTGGATGACAAAGGACTTCAAGAAGGTGGACGAGCTGATGCCGAAGGCGTTGTTCCTCGACCCCACCATGACGGCGATGAAGATGGCGCGCATGTTCATGCTGGACAAGCCCATGGACGAGATAGGCAAGATATACGGCAAGGCCGTCCGCCGCCTGCGCTACAACCAGAACGTGCTGCTGGCGGCGGCGTATTCGTGGATGCTCGTCAAGCGCAACGACGTGGACGGCGGCTTCAAGGCGTTGAACCGCGCGCTGGAGAAATCGGACAACGAGACGCTCAAGGCCAACCGCGACCATCTTGCGAACAACCGCGTTGCGCATTTCTCGAACTCCGCCATCGGAGAGCAGTGGTACATGCTGATGCTTGAGGAGCCGAAGGTCCGCCAGCAGCGCCAGCGGATGCAGTGGCGGTAACACACCATGGATGCGCTGAAGATCAACGGAATCGAGGTTGAGTGCGTGCTGGGCGACCTGCCCGAGGAGCGCATGCGCGAGCAGCGGATACTGGTGGACGTGTCTCTGGAGATGGATCTCTCGGAGGCGGGCGAATCCGACTCCATCGGCGACACGGTCGACTACGCGATCCTGGTGGGGAACATCAGGGAGGCGCTGGAGGACGCGCGCTGTCGCCTCCTGGAACGCGCCGCAAGTCTGGTGGCGGACGTATGCCTGCAGGATCCTCGCGTCGAGCGGGCCGCAGTCACCGTCCGCAAGTTCGGAAGCGTGCCAGGCGTCGCCAGCGCCGCCGTCACCGTTGTGCGCTAGGCGCGCTCCACGACGACATTTTCGCGAAAAACACAAACGCGGATGGAATCGGACCAGGATTGTGCTATACTTCGCGCATAGGAAAAATGGCAAAGATACCGACGACATCGACAACGCTTCTTCGCGACATCGCGCAGAACGCGCAAAACGTCCGCTGGAGCGAGTTCGTGGCGCGCTACCGTCCGATGATGGAGGCGTTCATGCGCGAACTCTTCCCGTCGCTGGAAGCTGACGACAGCATCCAGGAAACGCTTGTCGCGCTTTGCAAGGCGATTCCGTCGTACCGCTACGCGCCCGACGAAAAGGGCCATTTCCACAACTATCTCACCGGCATCCTGCGCAACAAGGCGCTGCGGCAACTCCGCAAAGAACAGCGGCAGGCGGAGATTGCCGAGGGATTGCGGCGGTCGCGGGGCGACACGCCCTACCCTAGTGGCAACAATCATGGTAGGGCGCGCTCGCCGAGCGCGCCGCCATGGCCCGCCGATAACGATGCCCAATCCTACCGTGAATCCCTTTTCGAGCTGGCCCTCCGTCAGTTCCTCGCCGACGATTCGATCGCAGACCGCACGAAGCGTATCTTCGAACGGACTGCGATCAATGGCGAATCCCCTGAAGCCGTTGCGGAATCGTTCATGATGACGCGCCACGCCGTCGACCAGGCCAAGAGCCGCGCCATGGCCCGCCTTCGCGAAATCGTAAAGGGGCTTGAGGATGTTGCCGAACTCTGACACACTTGCGGCGCTCTGCGCCGCCCATGCCCCCGTCAATTCCGCCGGCCACTTCCCCTCCGGCACGATCTTCGGCGACTGGCGGCTCACCGCGTTCATCGGACGCGGCGGCAACGGCGAGGTATACTGCGCGGAGCACACCACCCTCGGCACTCCTGCCGCCGTCAAGGTGCTGATGCGCGATGACGCTCGCGCGAAAGCAAGGTTCGCCCGCGAGGCGCAGCTGCTTGCCCGCCTGAGGTCGGACGCCTTCCCGCGCTTCTTCGCCTACGGCGAGGCGAACGGACACCCCTATCTCGCGATGGAGCTGCTGGAACCTGGCGACTTGCCGACGGGCGATCGCTCCGTCGCACGTTTCTTGCTGAAGGTTTGCGACGCGGTAGCAGAACTCCATGCGCAGGGCTTCGTCCACCGCGACATCAAGCCAGGCAACATCCTCTGGCGTTCGGTAGGGGCACGCGTCCCGCGTGTCCGCCAACCGCCAAATCCGGTAGGGTCACGCGTCCCGCGTGACCGCGGACGCGCGTCCCTACCATCCATCCCTGTCCTGGCCGACCTGGGCCTTGTCAAGGACGTCACGACGTCCGACGCCGGACGTCCATCATCTGACGTTACCCTTGGCGGCGTCGGCACACCCGGCTACGGCGCACCGGAGCAGATGGAGCGCGGCGAGGCGACGATCGCCTCCGACATCCACGCGCTAGGTGTGCTGGCCGACCGTTGCTTTAACGGCAACCCGCCCCGTGCGTGGGCGCGCATCATCCAGCGCGCCACGTCGTCCATCCCCGCGCACCGCTATCCGTCCGTCGCCGCCCTCGCCCGAGCGATCCGCCGCAGGAATCTGATGCGGACGATGGTTTTCGCATTTGCGGTTGCGTCTCTTGTCCTCGCTATTGCTATCGGCAGGATTATGCTCATGGCTCCCGCGTCACGGCATCCGGTTTCCGCTTCTGCCCTACGCAAAACGCCGAATAGTGCAATTCCGCTCGAACAAGACTGTTGGGAGGAACTGCGAGACGAGACGTGGAAGTTTTACAAGCGAGCGATGCTTCTGAAAGCGAAGATAGATGGAGAAGTTCTGAAGGGGAATGGCGGCATTGGCAGAGAAGAGTTCAAAGCTCTGGTTGAAAAGGAAAGAAACGATTTGCTCCAGCAATGGGAATCTGCAAAAGCATTGCAAGACGCAAAGATTCTTGCGTGGAAGAAGCAGACCGAGAATTCAACTGTACTCGCAAAGAATCCTGTCGCAAAATCTGTAGCAATGAGTCTTCCAGAAGACTTTCGGGCATGGCGCGAGAAAGTCGATAGACTGTTGCGCAGCACGCTTTATTTTGCCTGCATGCAGTTATAGGTCACATTCCCCCATAAATCCCGTGTGAGATATCGCCTCTACGTGGCAGTATGTAGTAGAGGCATGGTTTGCCCTGTGCCTCGCGAGACAGATGGCAAGGTTCGAGAGGCGATTGCGGAAATGATGAAATTCACGCGCACAAACGCGCCGGAATATGGTATCATAGCCGCAGACAATTCAAGAATCGTTGCGTTCGACGCATCGGTTGGCACGTCTGAAACCTGGAAAGTTCACGTGTGTGCCAGACGAAGTGGAGAATGCGCCCGAACGGGTGCATGTCTTTCTCGTGGGTCACACAGGGCTTTTCCAGGGCCTCAGACGAAACATGGGAGAAGAGTGCGCCCTCTTTCTTCGCCCGTGATCGTGAAGAGGGCACTGGAAGAACGAGTGGCAAGAACCGGCACAGCCGCGAGATACGAAGGTAGGGCCGCGCATCCCGCGCGACCCTACCGGGACAACGGGCATCCCGCCCGTTGCGGGTCCGTCAACCAGTATCTACAATGTTTCAAGGCTTTTCGGGTCAAGGAGAAATGCCATGGCTCCGATGAAAACTATTCCGTTCTCGTCGCACCAAGGTTTTTCGTGGAGGTTGCCTGTGATTACTACCTTCCGGAAACTGTCCCCGACATGGCGGAGCGGGAATGTCTCTTGAGCACGTTTCTCTGGGTCTGGAATCGCATACGCAGATTGCACGTAGATGCGCTCGTTGGCCTTGTTGACGACAAAGTCAATCTCGTACTGCCTGATTTCATGCTTCCTGGAGATGCGGGTTTCAAGCGGGACTACGCCAACGTCAACCGCGTATTCGCGCCGCACGAGTTCGTTGTAGATGACGTTCTCCATGAGATGCGTAGGTTCGTTCTGCCGGAAGTTGATGCGGGCGTTGCGAAGTCCTGTGTCGGTTGCGTAGTATTTGCATGGCGACTCAAGATAACGGCGACCCTTTACGTCAAATCGGCTGGCTTTAGAGATAAGGAAAGCGTTTTCAAGAAAACTCAGGTATTTTCCTATGGTCGTGCTGTTGGTGCCCATCCTGGCGACCGTATTCATCGTGTCGCTGATCTTGTTGGGGTTGGTAAGTCCGCCAATCCCGCTCATGACCACATTGAGAAGAGTCTCGATCATTTCGGTATTTCTGATTTTGTTGCGCTCGATAATGTCGCGAAGGTATATGGTCTTGTAGAGTTCCACGAGATAGTTCTTGCGTTCTGTGTCGGACTTGAGCAACACGCACTTGGGAAGTCCGCCGAAGGTCAGGTATTCGTCGAAGACGACTTGCGATTCCATGCCCTTGCGCAGCGGCATGAACTCGGCGAGAGAAAGCGGAGTCACTTGAATGGACTGTCCGCGGCCTCGGAAGACCGTGGCGACGTCGGAGATGAGGAACTTCGAGTTGGAACCGGTGACATAGACATCAACCCGCCTCATGGTTCGCAGTTCGCTGAGGACGCTGTAGAACGTGACGTATGCGCTTTCGCGGTCGCCGGGGTGGATGCGGCGAAGATCGGTGCCGGGCGGGAGAACCTTTTGGCAGTTTTGGATTTCATCGATGAGTACATATGTCCATTGTCCATCTTTCTTGATTCGCTTCTTTATGTACGCGAGAAGGCGGAGCGGATTCTGCAGGGGATAGAAGTCGGCGTTTTCGAGGTCGATTTCGATAATGTGGTCTTTTCGGACACCGCTCTTGAGAAGGTGGCTTTTGAAGAGCTTGAAAAGGAGATAGCTCTTTCCGCATCGCCGGATGCCGGTGATGATCTTGACGAACTCGTTGTGTTTCGCATCGATTACGCGCTTAAGCAAATGGTCTCTCTTGATGGTCATGTCACTTCTCCTGCTTGGAAAAAGTTGGACTTGTCCAAGTTTTTCCAAGCGAGTTCATTGTATCATATATCCCTGTCGGAGGCAATGGGGCATATTGACAGAATGAGAATCCTGCACAAGGAGGCGGCATAATGCTTATTACTCTATCCATCTCTGTCCCACCCGCCCACTTGAGTGAACGCCGCCACTCAAAAACGCTACCCTTTCGCATTTCACACCCACGGAACCGCTTGCGCCATCAAGCGTCCTCCGTCAACCAACCAAGGGCAAAAGGAGGACTCGATCATTCCCTATGTCAATGATTGATGTGTTGAAATGGGATGCGGTACCGAGAGTGTGTGCGTATCGTTTTGAAAACTGCGAGTTGAACTACAAAACGCAGTTAATTGTGACGGAATCGCAAGAGGCGGTTTTGGTCAAGGAAGGTTTGTTCTATGGTCCGATAGGGCCTGGACGGCACACGCTTGAAACAAAGAACTTTCCGTTCCTCACGAAGATGGTGTCTGCCCTTACGACCAATCGCAAAACGCCATACACCGCTGAAGTGGGGTTTTTGCAAAAGTCAGTACCGCTTAACATGAAGTGGGGCACATCTGATCCTGTCATTGTGGAAGATCCGAAGTACCATGTTGCGTTGCCCATTCGTGCGTTTGGACAATACGGAATTAAGATCGCAGACTCATGTCGTTTCCTCGCCCGGCTCATAGGGCGGCTCCCCGCTTTCACGGAGAAAACACTTGGTGTCTATTTCAGAGGCGTGATCGTCACGCGGACCAAGGATGTGATTGCATCCGTCATGGAGAACGAGAAATGTTCGTTGTTACAGATTGGATCGAAGCTGAATGACATTTCATCCACTCTCGAAAGAAGCATCACGGAAGACCTTGCCGACTATGGCATCGAATTGCGACTCTTCATGGTCAATTCCATTTCGACTGACGATGCCGATCCTTCGGTTGTACAGCTGAAGAAAGCGTTGGCCAAGAAAGCCGAGATGGACATCATTGGCTATTCGTATGCACAAGAGCGTTCTTTTGACGCCTTGCAGACGGCGGCTGGAAACGAAGGAAACGCTGGTACGATGATGGGGGCGGGAATGGGACTTGGCATGGGAGTAGGCGTCGGTTCCCCCATGGGAAATGCTATGGCTGCAATCGTCAAGAACATCAATCCGAACAGTGCGAAGCACTGTGTCAACTGCGGCGGCGAGTTGCCGCCAGAGGCGAAGTTCTGCCCAGGGTGTGGAGTGAAAATTGGGTAAGGAGAAAACGCAATGTCATTTAATCAGAAGATGATTTCGCTATTGACGGTGTTTACACTCGGGATTACCGCCGCCATCGCGTTTGTGTTCTTTGAACCGCCGTATTCGGGCAAATTCTGGCTTGGCTTTTCGGCACTGGCCTTTTCGGAAATTCTGTTTGGCACATTCTGGGTTCAACAGATCGTAAAGGCAGATTCCGTATTGCCGATATCAATTGGTGTCTGGGGGATAAATGCTACCTACTTCGTCTTTGCGCTGATTGCGACGATGCTGACCGGTCTTGATGCCAAGTTCTACATTCTACTGCATGTCGTCGGGTTCGCGCTGTTCGTCATGGCGCATCTTCTCTTTCGCATGGCCGAACATCACATTGAGGAACAATCCAGAGATAACGAACCCGAACAGAAAATCGAAAGGGCCAAAGTGACTTGGAGGTAAGACTATGAAATGTGAATACTGTGACAACCCCGTACCAAACGGAGTAACGCGTTGTCCGAGTTGCGGAGCGACGGTTATACAAACGAGCAGCATGGTTATTGAACAGGCACCAGAAACTGTACCGTATCATAACCCAACACCCATTGATCCTTATTTGTATGTGGACAAGAAAAGCCGCATTGTCTATATCATTCTTGCAATAGTCTTTGGAGAAATAGGTATACACAATTTCTATGCTGGATACATAGGCCGTGGAATAACTCAGTTATTGATAACTGCGTTAACCTTTGGCCTGTTGTTCTGGATCTCATGGTTCTGGGCCATCATAGAGATCTGCGTGGTGAAGCAAGATGGGAGGGCAATTCCTTTTGAGTAGAATTTCCGGTTGCGCAACCAGGAACGACACTGTACGACAACCCCTCCTCGTATAGTGTCGAGAAGTTGGAGGGTAAACAAGGAAATAAAAAATGGCAAATAATGCCCAAGGAATCGCCTGGTTTCAGGCAAATGCAGGTAAGTTCCCGAAGTCACAACGGATGATCATCCAAAAGCGGTGTTCTGAAATGCCGGACGACCGCCTGATGATGCTTCAACAGTTGAAGTTCAAGAATCCGACTGTAGTTCTTATTGTAGGACTCCTGTTCGGCGAATTCGGTCTTGATAGATTCATGATGGGGAGTTTCATCGTTGGATTGATCAAGTTCTTTACTTTCGGCCTTGGAGGTATCCTTTGGCTGATCGATCTGTTCATTCTTCCGGGGCGGGCTCGCGAGATGAACATGAAACAGATTCAGCCGTACCTCTAATGGGTATGGCAGCAAAAGGCGGATTCCGTACTGCCTTCCTTCGCTGAAGGATGGCAGTACGGAATATACGAATTTAATTGCAAGTAATTCCATGCCAGAGCGAATAGAAAATGCATGTTCTTAAACACTTTCTAGCCTGTGTAATATCCGTTGTCGTAGTTTGCTGTCTCGCCGCAAACAACTCCTCTCCAGAGCCGGATGCCGTTCTTAACACCATCGCCTAGACGAACCATATGAACTGGGTGGTGACGAAGATTAAGAACTACAACAACGCGCTTGTTCTGGAAGAGGTGTACGAAAAGATATCCCCCGGCATGTTGAATCTCAATCGAATTCCAGACAAGGAGACACTCGACAAAATCATCGCTCTTTTGGACGAACTTCATGCCATGCGGAAGTCGGAGCGTGAAATTCTGGCGCGATCACTTTGACGCGGAATGAAGACAGCGTCAGATATTTGAGGACGAACTGCCCTGGTTCGGCTTTGTCGACTTGGAAGAAGCATGCGACATCAACTGTAACCTGAAGGCCATTTCGTTCGACAAGGCAACCAGGGTTCTTGTCCTGAAGGTTGAGGAAAGCGACTGCGATTGAGCGTCAAGAGTGCGCCCTTCTTCGCGAGGAAGATGGGCGCGAAGCCGGTTGGCTTGATGGGCAACCCGGACGAGATCGGCCCCATGATCGTGGATCGTGAGACGCTGTTTCGGCTCATGGCGGACCAAACGGTAACCAAGCAGCCTAAGAGTCTCTGAGCATGTCAATTCCAGTAGGTGTCGCGGGTGCGAATGAGCATTGCGCAGTGCATGATTGCAAGGATATGAATTTCGTCTGCGACATGTTCATAGACGATGCGGTATGGACCGCACAGCGTTTGGCGGAGACGTTCGAAATCTGGCGGAAGCGTCCAGAAACATTCTTCTGGAATCTTGTCGCCGAGTTCCGGGAATGGCGGAAGCAGGCGTGCCGTGTCTCCAAAATCGCGGTTCCAACGGCTGGCAATTTCGCGGGTCTGCTCGTGGAAGATGAGACGGACTATGCCCATGCGCTGGTTATGGGCGTGTCTAGACCATTTGACGCGCATCGTCATTCCCCGTTTGTTGCCATCTCATCGAGCATGTTTTCAATTTCTTTGAAGGATTCCTCTTCGGTGAGGCATTCGCCGTTCTCAAACTGTTTGCGGGATATGGCTATGGCTTTTGCCAGTTCGGCCTTTTGACGCCATGATTCAATCTCGTCCCATGTGCTTTCGAAGTCCGCGACGCTCATCATCACGCTTGTGCTGTGTCCGTTCTGCGTGATGACGATGGGACGATGCGTGCGCGCCGTCCGCGCGAAGCATTCGTTGAGGGTTCGGCGATACTCGGTGAAGGGAACGACATCTTCGTCGAGGCGCGGGCGTTCAATGGTTCTGGCTTTTGCACGCATGGTCTTTTCTCCGTTTGAAAGCATCGACATGGTACACTATTTTGTACCGATCGTCAATGGGACATTTTCTTTTCAAAAGTGTTTGGAGTCCTTCCCGTGTCGAAGCATCTTCTTCAGGCTTTTGCGAAACCGCTTCGCCTTGAAGACCCTGTATTTCATGCGAGCAGAAACTCCTTGAGCTTGGCGGGGTCGTCACAAAACTCCGCGTTGGGAGAGTTCACTTCTTCCTTCGCCTCGTTGTATGCGTCCACCAGGCGCTGGTGCTTGCTCTTACGAGTGAGAGTGAAAGGAATACCGCCCACGTCGCGTATCTTGGCAAGAAAGCAGTTGAAAGCCGTCGACATGTTCATGCCGATGTCCTCAAGGATGTCCTCAACCTCGGCTTTGAGTTCAGCGTCGGTGCGAAATGTAATGCTTGTTGTCATTGTCTGTACTCCTGTTGTACGAAAGGATGC
>JAEEGL015025039.1_pt1 | contig 14496 bp, 12 predicted proteins | sample 9134231 | NCBI WGS metagenome assembly JAEEGL01 (sample SAMN16246548, study PRJNA631951) | gut metagenome | biome: gut microbiome; feature: rumen; material: fiber-attached | host: Bos | place: Iran: Karaj | collected 2018-10
AGCGAGCTGACGCACCAGCTCGTCCGATGCGAGGAAGCGTCCTTCGCCGTGGGAAATGGGTACGTTGACGATATCGCCCAGCTGCATCAGCGACAGCCACGGGGACTTGTTGGACGCGATGCGCGTACGCACAATGCGCGACTGGTGGCGTGCAATCGTGTTATAAGACAGCGTCGGACAAGTTTCGTCAGTGTCGATAATCTTACCGAACGGCACCAGACCGAGTTTCACAAGCGCCTGAAAGCCGTTGCAGATGCCGCACATCAGACCGTCGCGGTGTTCGAGCAGGTCAGTCACGCCGTCTTTAATCTTCGCGTTGCGGAAGAAGGCTGTGATAAACTTTGCGCTGCCCTCCGGTTCGTCGCCGCCGGAAAAGCCGCCGGGGATAAAGACCATCTGCGCATTCTGCAGCGCATCGGCAAAGGCATCCACACTTTCGCGGATCGCATCGGCAGACAGGTTGCGGATCACAAGGATCTGCGCGTTGCCGCCGGCATCACGCACTGCTTTGGCGCTGTCGTATTCACAGTTGGTGCCGGGGAACACCGGAATCAGCACGGTCGGCTTTGCAACCTTGATCGCCGGTGCCGGACGGGACGAAGCAGTATAGGTAAAGGTTTCGGCGTTATGCTCTTTGTTTTCGATATTGCACGGATAAACGCTCTCAAGCTTTCCTTCATATATTTCGAGATAATCAGAAAGCGCAATCATTTCACTGCCGTAAGACAGCTTGCCGTCATCGGTGATCGTACCGATCAAAACAGCATCTTCCACGTCTTCGGACACTTCCAGCAGGAACGCACCATAGCAATAGCCGAACAGATCCTTCAGCGAAAGCTGATCGTTGAACCGGAAGCCGAAACCGTTACCGATCACGGATTTTGCAACAGCCTCCGCAATACCGCCCATACCGGGCGTGTAGCAGGACACGGCTTTGCCGCTGCGCATCAGTCCGATGACACGGTCGAACAACGCAAGCAGCGATGTTGTTTCAGGCAAGCCGTTTTCGTCTGTCGCCGCGCGCAGCAGAACCATCTTGTTGCCCGCCTGTTTGCTTTCGTTGGAAACGATATCTTTGACCTTTTCGGTTGTGACCGCAAACGAGACGAGCGTCGGCGGAACGTCGAGGTTTTCAAAAGAACCGCTCATGGAATCCTTACCGCCGATGGAGCCGATGCCAAGGTTCATCTGCGCTTTGAACGCGCCGAGCAGCGCCGCCAAAGGTTTGCCCCAGCGTTTGCCGTCCTTGCGCGGAGACTCAAAGTATTCCTGGAAGGTCAGATAGACATCCTCGAACTTTGCGCCGGTCGCAATCAGCTTGCAGACCGATTCCACCACAGCGAGATAGGCGCCGTGATACGGGCTCTTTTCCATGATGAACGGGTTGTAGCCCCACGCCATCAGAGAGCAGTCGTCGGTATGCTTTTGCTCGGTCGAAATTTTCTGTACCATCGCCTGAATCGGCGTCAGCTGATATTTGCCGCCAAACGGCATCAGCACGGTGCCGGCGCCGATGGTAGAATCGAAGCGTTCGGAAAGACCGCGTTTGGAACAGGTGTTAAGATCACCGGCAATCGCTTTGTAATTATCGGTGAATCCGCCGGACACTGTCTTTTCAAACGGCTGCGCTTTCGCCGGGGTGATGGTGATATGCTTGTCCGCGCCATTGGAGTTGAGAAAGTCACGGCTGATATCCACGATCGTTTTACCGTTCCAGTACATCGTCAGCCGCGGGTCGGCTTTGACCGTTGCAACAACACAAGCCTGCAGGTTTTCCGTTGCGGCAAGTTTTAAGAACGCGTCAACGTCCTTTGCTTCCACAACAACCGCCATACGTTCCTGCGATTCACTGATGGCAAGCTCTGTGCCGTCCAAACCTTCATATTTTTTCGGAACAAGGTCCAGTTCAATATCCAGACCATCTGCCAGCTCACCGATTGCAACAGAAACACCGCCGGCGCCGAAATCGTTGCAGCGCTTGATCATGCGGCAGGCGTCGCCGTTGCGGAACAGGCGCTGGAGTTTGCGCTCTTCCGGTGCGTTACCCTTTTGCACTTCTGCGCCGCAGGTTTCCACCGACTGCGCGTTATGCGCTTTGGAGGAACCGGTTGCACCACCGATGCCGTCGCGACCGGTGGAGCCGCCGAGCAGGATGACTTTATCCCCGGGAGCGGGCACCTCACGACGAACGTTTTCCTGCGGAGCCGCAGCAATCACAGCACCGATTTCCATCCGCTTGGCAGCATAGCCGGGATGATAGATTTCGTCAACGATGCCGGTGGCAAGACCGATCTGATTGCCGTAGGAGGAATAGCCGGCAGCGGCTGTCTGCACGATCTTACGCTGCGGGAGTTTTCCGGGCAGCGTGTCGCGCACGTGCACCGTCGGGTCTGCCGCACCGGTCACGCGCATGGCGCCGTAAACGTAGGAACGACCGGACAACGGGTCGCGGATTGCGCCGCCGATGCAGGTGGCAGCGCCGCCGAACGGTTCAATTTCCGTGGGATGGTTATGCGTTTCATTTTTGAACAGCAGCAACCACGGCTCTGTTTTGCCGTCAACGTCCACATTGATCTTGACCGTGCAGGCGTTGACCTCTTCGGATTCATCAAGTTTATCGAGCTTGCCGGCTTTTTTCAGCGCGCGCACGGCAATGGTTGCAAGATCCATCAGGCAGATCGGTTTCGTTCTGCCGAGTTCTTTACGCACGGCGATATAATCATCATACGCCCGTTGCAGCAAAGCGTCTTCAAACCGCACGTCGTCGATTACGGTCAAAAATGTCGTGTGGCGGCAGTGATCGGACCAGTAGGTGTCGATCATACGGATCTCGGTGATCGTCGGGTCACGCTGTTCCGAGCGGAAATACTGTTGACAAAACGCGATATCGTCCGCATCCATTGCAAGCCCGTAATCACGCACAAATGCTTCCAGTTCACTGCGAGACAGCTGATTGAACCCGTCGAGCGTCTGCACAGCGGTCGGAATGTCGTAATTGGTTTTTAACGTCTCCGGTTTGTCCAGCGCTGCTTCACGCGCCTCCACCGGGTTGATCACATACTTCTTGATTTCTGCAAGCTCCTCACCGGTCAGATCACCATATAACGCATAGACCTTTGCGGAACGCACCAACGGACGTTCGCCCTGCGAGAGAATCTGGATGCACTGTGCCGCAGAATCTGCACGCTGATCGAACTGTCCGGGCAAAAACTCCACGGCAAACACAGTTGCACCGGAGAGGTCCGGCGTTGCATAAACGTCGTCAAGCTGCGGCTCGGAAAAAACGGTTTTCACAGCATAGTCAAACAGGGCTTCGTCAATATCCTCCGCGTCATAACGATTGAGCAAGCGCACGTCCTGCAGGCTCTTAATTGAGAGCAGATGCCGCACGTCGTAGCGCAGGGAAGAAGCTTCGTTTGCGAATTGCTTTTTCTTTTCCACAAAAACTCTGTATACCAAGGATCAGCCCTCCTTTGCCGCAAGGGCGCGTTTGCCGATATCACGGCGATAGAACGCGTTGTCGAAATGAATCCGATCCACCAGAGCGTATGCACTCTGAATTGCATCTTCGAGCGTATCGGCAGTTGCTGTTGCGCCGAGCACACGGCCGCCGTTGGTCAGCAGCTTGCCGTCCTTGCGAACTGCGCCGGCGACATAAACGGAGTCTTTGACATCTCTCGGAATGGTCAGCTCAAAGCCCTTTTCATACGACAGCGGATACCCTTTGGACGCCATGATCACACAGCAGGCGGACTTGTCGGAGAAGGCAACGTCGGTGTCTGCCAGTGTGCCGTTGGTTGTCGCCTGCATGATTGTCAGCAGATCGCTGTTCAGCAGCGGCAGCACCACCTGTGTTTCCGGATCCCCGAAGCGGCAGTTGTATTCGATCACCTTCGGACCGTCCTTTGTAATCATCAAGCCGAAATAAAGGCAGCCTTTGAAGGTGCGTCCCTCTTTGTTCATCGCGTCGATTGTCGGCAGAAAAATCTCTTTCATGCAGCGGTCGGCAATTACTTTTGTATAATACGGATTCGGCGCAACCGTGCCCATACCGCCGGTATTGAGACCAAGGTCACCGTCCAGCGCACGCTTGTGGTCCATGGACGAGATCATAGGCTTGACGCACTTGCCGTCTGTAAACGCCAGAACGGAAACTTCGGGTCCTTCCAGAAATTCCTCAATCACGACCTGTTCGCCGCTCTTGCCGAACTTTTTTTGCAGCATCATCGCGCGCACAGCATCCTGCGCGTCCTCTTTCGTCTGTGCAATGATCACGCCCTTGCCGAGCGCCAGACCGTCCGCTTTGATCACGGTCGGCAGCGGCGCCGTTTCCAGATAGCCGAGTGCTTCGTCCATATCGCTGAACACTGCATACTTTGCAGTCGGAATGCCGTATTTCTGCATCAGGTTTTTGGAAAACACCTTGCTGCCTTCGATGATGGCGGCATTGGCGCGCGGACCGAAGCACGAGATGCCCTTTGCTTCGAGCGCATCCACACAGCCGAGCACCAGCGGATCGTCGGGCGCCACAACGGCATAATCAATCTTTTGCTCCAACGCAAACGCAACAATCGCGTCGAGATCCGTCGCGGCAATGGCAACCGGTGTGCAGTCGTCTGTCATGCCGCCGTTACCGGGCAGCGCAAAAATCGTTTCCACCGCCGGGTTTTCTTTCAGTTTTTTGATGATGGCGTGCTCTCTGCCGCCGCCACCAACGACCATCAGTTTCATGGGGATACTCCTTTATCAGTGATGGAACAGACGCATGCCGGTAAACGCCATCACCATGCCGTATTTATCGGCGCATTCGATCACAAGATCGTCACGGATGGAACCGCCCGGCTCCGCGATGTATTTCACGCCGCTGCGCTTGGCGCGTTCAATGTTGTCGCTGAACGGGAAGAACGCGTCGGAACCGAGGGCAATGCCATCGATTGTGGCAAGATACGCTGCCTGTTCTTCTTTTGTAAACGGCGCAGGCTGCTCGGTGAAATACTTCTGCCAGTTGCCGTCCGCGCAGACGTCCTCTTCATTCTGATTAATATAGCCGTCGATCACATTGTCGCGGTCCGGTCTGCCGAGCGTCGGTTTAAACGGAAGAGAAAGCACCTTGTCGCTCTGGCGCAGGAACCAGGTGTCAGCCTTGGAACCGGCAAGACGGGTGCAGTGGATCCGGGACTGCTGACCGGCGCCGACGCCGATGGCCTGTCCGTCAACGGCATAGCACACGGAATTGGACTGTGTATATTTGAGCGTGATGAGCGCCACGATCAGATCGCGTGCCGCTTCATCGGTCAGTTCCTTGTTTTCGGTCACAAGATTCTGCAGCAGATCACGGTCAATGCGGAAGTTGTTTCTCCCCTGCTCAAACGTGATTCCGAACACCTGCTTGTGTTCGATCGGATCGGGCACATAGTTCGGATCAATCTGCACAATATTATAGTTGCCTTTGCGCTTGGATTTGAGAATTTCAAGTGCTTCCGGCTCATAACCCGGCGCAATGATGCCGTCGGAGACTTCACGCTTGATCATCGTTGCCGTGGTCACATCGCACACATCGGAGAGAGCGACCCAGTCGCCGAACGAACACATACGGTCCGTGCCGCGGGCACGCGCATATGCACAGGCAAGCGGAGAATCGTCAAGACCTTCGATATCGTCGACAAAGCAGGCTTTCTTCAGCTTTTCGGGCAGCTTGATGCCGACCGCCGCAGACGTCGGGCTGACGTGCTTAAACGAGGTGACAGCCGGAAGACCGAGAATGTCCTTAAGTTCTTTCACGAGCTGCCAGGCGTTGAACGCATCCAGGAAGTTGATATATCCGGGTCTGCCGGACAGAATCTCAATAGGGAGATCCGTGCCGTCATGCATAAAGATTTTTGCGGGCTTCTGGTTGGGGTTACAGCCATACTTGAGTTCGAAGTCTTTCATCATCATCTCTCCTTAGTTGTTCTTATTGATCATGCGGTTTTCGCTCTCGCCGGTGGCAAGATCGACATAACGGACGTACAGAGAAATCTTATTGTTGCTGTCAAGCGCGTTCCAAAGCGATTCTGTCAACGCATCGATGGAGTCGGGAATTGCCACACGTTCGGGTTCACCCTGGAACGTCGGGATCGGATTGCCGTCGGTCACATAGGTGTGGATGAAGTGACCGAGACCGGCAAGCGCCGGATAAGAGAATAGATAGCGGTTGCAGGCGGTGCCGGCAGCGTCCGCTGATTTCAGAATGCTCATCTCATAAGTAAAATCGCCGTTTTCAAACGCGGCAACACCGCTGATACGCGGGGTAAAGTTCGGCGCGTCCGGCTCAAAGCAGCGCGACTGCAGCGCATGCTTCATGCAATGACCGGAGGCAAAGCCGTCGTAGATCGTGTCGGTCTGGTCGCCGTTGGTGACGATCAGTTTGTTTTCATATTGACGGATCGCCGCATAGATAATGAGGCTAGGATCCTCCACCTTGGAGGCATCAAACGGTTCGGTGAAAACTTCGCCGTTCTTTTCGGTAAAGATGCGGTTGCGGCTGTTTTCGCTGCGTCCCATGATGAAATAGGCAATTGCAGCCTTTTTGCCGTCGGCACTCTTACCGATCACAATGCCGCGTCCCACATAGGGGTTACCTGAAATCAGTTCGCCGATATCATTGATTTTGTAAATGTCCATGCTCATTGCTCCTCCGTTTGATTTCTGATTTGTTTGGAAACGAGCTGCACCGCGCGCGGCAGAATCTTCCATTCCGCCTGACGCATCACACGCAGCTGCAGTTTTTCGGGTGTATCATTTTTGCGGATGGCAACCGCTTTTTGCAAAAGAATCTCGCCGCCGTCCGGCACTTCGTTGACAAAATGTACCGTAGCGCCGGTTACTTTGACGCCATAATCCAGCGCCGCCTGATGTACACGCAACCCATAGAATCCGGCGCCGCAAAACGACGGGATCAGCGACGGGTGCACGTTGATGATTCGCTTCGGATATGCATTGGTAAAGTCTGCGGACAGAATGGAAAGGAAACCGGCGAGTACGATCAGATCGACCTGATATTCACTTAAGATATCCTGAATTGCCTGCTCAAATGCAGCTTGTGAACCGCATTCTTTTTTCAAAACGGTACGACCGGGAATTCCGGCATTGGCTGCACGCTCAAGCGCATAGGCGCCGGCTTTATTGGAGATCACAACAACGATCTCCCCGTCGCGAATCACTTTGTCCTGCGCATCAATCAGTGCCTGCAGATTGGTGCCGCCGCCGGAAACGAGCACCCCGATTCTTGTTTTCTCACGCATGGGCTTTCTCCTTTTGCGTCAGTTTCATCAGCAGACCGAGCAGCACGCCGCCCACGGAGTTGCCGGCAATGACAACCCACAAAAACGCGCACGCGCGCATCGACACGATGCCGGACGCCGCAAAATAATACAGGTCGGCAATCGAATGCTCAAAGCCGCTGAGAATAAAGACGGGAATGCAGAAAAGAATCGCAAGCGGCGTTTTGCTGTCGCGGAAAATGCTGACGGCAAGATACATCAGAATCCCGCAGAAGATGGCACGCACAAACGTCTGCCAAAGCGCCTGCGTTTCAAGCTTTCCGCTGCAAAGGGTTTCTGCCGCTGCGCCGATGCTCGGGATAGCCACGCGCAGCAAAAAGCCGCACAAAATGGTGCCGATCGCGTTGCCGAGCAGACCGAGCAGCAGCACGGAGAGCGCTTCTTTGTCCGCTTTTTCCGGCAGATAACCGACCTTGCCGGTGAACAGGGAATACCCCTTATAACAGATACAGAGTAATGCAACCGTAAAGAGAAGTGCGCCAATGATCTTGTTTTCGCAGGAAAGAAACACACTGCCGCCGATAGAAATCAAAATACCGGCGCAGATACCACTCGCGATTTTATTCAGCATATTGTTACCTTTTCCTTTGTTTTTTGAATCTCGCCGAGCACATAGGCGTCGACGCCGTTTTCTTTCAGGACGGCGATTGCCGCGTCCTTATCTTCGGGCGACACCACAACCGTCATGCCGACACCCATATTGAACGTATTAAACATATCGTGCTCGCTGATCCCGCCGACGGACTGGATCAGTTTGAAGATCGGCAAGACGCGCACGTCGTTCTTTTGAATGAGAACGCCAAGGCCGTCCGGGATCGAGCGCGGAATATTTTCATAAAAACCGCCGCCCGTGATATGGGAGATCCCCTTAACCGTCAGCTTTTCAAGCAGGGCGAGGATTGGCTTGACATAAATGCGCGTCGGCTCCAGCAGCGTTTCGCCCAATCCTTTGCCGCCGAGTGCTTCCTGCGGTGCACACAGATCGCAGTTTTCCACGTCGAACACCTTGCGCACCAGCGAAAAGCCGTTGGAATGCACACCGGATGACGGCAGCGCGATCATTACGTCGCCTGCCTGCATTGTTTTATTGTCGATGATCTTTGCCTGATCGACCGCGCCGACCGAAAAGCCGGCAAGGTCATATTCGTCCACGGGATAGAACCCGGGCATTTCAGCGGTTTCGCCGCCGATGAGCTCGCAGCCTGCCTGCACGCAGCCTTCGCAGACACCCTTGACGATCTGTTCGATCTTTTCGGGGTAGTTCTTGCCGCAGGCAATATAGTCCAGGAAAAACAGCGGTTTGGCGCCGCAGCAGATGATATCGTTGACGCACATCGCCACACAGTCAATGCCGACCGTGTCGTGCTTGTCGAGCAGAAACGCCAGTTTCAGTTTGGTGCCGACGCCATCCGTGCCGGAAACCAGCACAGGCTTTGTCATGCCGCTGATATCCAGCGGAAACAACCCGCCGAATCCGCCGATGGCTTCAGCATCAGGTCGCGTGATCGTGCGCGCAATGTGGCTTTTCATCAGCTCCACGGCACGGTAGCCGGCTGTGATGTCAACGCCGGCGGACGCGTAGGCGTCGGATTTCGATTTTTCGTGCATGGTTTACTCCTTTCCGTTCCAGCAATAGGTGCAGAGCTTGCATTTATCAATCCCGATGGCTTCGATCACGCCTTCCAGTGTCTGGAACTCCAGTGAATCAAAGTGAAAGCTTTCGCAGATCCGGTCGCGCAGCTTTTTGCCGCGCTCTGTGTTGCAGTCGGCATATTCGTCAATATACTGCAGACCATCCTCCCCTTCCAGCTCCACAATCACACGGCGGGCAAGCAGCTCCATATCACTTGTGGCGCGGGAAAAGTTGAGATATTTGCAGCCGTACATGATCGGTGGACAGGCGGAACGCATATGCACGGCTTTCGCGCCGTTCTGATACAGAAACTCCACCGTCTCCTTGAGCTGCGTACCGCGGACAATAGAGTCGTCCACAAACAGCAGCTTTTTGCCCTGAATGAGATTCTGCACCGGCACCTGCTTCATCTTCGCAATCTCGTTGCGGTCCACCTGCTCGGTCGGCATGAACGAACGCGACCAGGTCGGTGTATATTTGATGTAGGGTCTTGCAAACGGAATGGCGCTGCGGTTGGCATAGCCGATAGCGTGCGGCGTACCGGAATCAGGCACACCGCCCACGTAGTCAATATCCTGCGCTGTGCCGGTATCTATATCGTGCTGCGCAAGGATCGCGCCGTTGCGATAGCGCATTTCCTCCACGTTCACGCCTTCATAATCGGAATTGGGATAGCCGTAATACGTCCAGAGGAACGCACAGATACGCATTTTTTCGCCCGGTGCGCCAAGCTGACGAATACCGTACGGCGTCAGCTCCACAATTTCTCCCGGTCCCAATTCTCTTTCATCGTGATACCCGAGCTTGCGGTAGGCAAACGATTCAAAAGAAACGCAGTAGCCGTCGTCGGATTTACCGATCAGCACCGGCAAGCGCCCGACTTTGTCGCGCGCCGCAATCAACGCGCCGTTATCACGCAGAATCAGGATGGAAACCGTCCCCTCCACGGATTCCTGCACAAAGCGAATGCCTTCCAGAAAGCTGCTTTTTTGGTTAATCAGCGCGGCAACCAGCTCATTTGTATTCACCTTGCCGCCCGTCATGGCGCCGAAATGACCGCCCGAAAACGACAGGTACTGACTGATGAGCGTCTCCGCGTTGTTGATGATACCGACCGTCGCTATCGCATAGGTGCAGATACTGGAACGAATCAGCAGCGGCTGCGGATCGGTATCATTGATCGAGCCGATTGCAGCACAGCCTTTCATATCCGAAAGCACGTGCGCGAATTTGGTCCGGAACGGAACGTTGTTCAAGCTGTGAATATTGCGCTGCAGACCGATTGTTTCATCATAGGCCGCCATACCGGCGGAACGTGTGCCTAAATGCGAATGATAATCCGTACCGAAGAAGACGTCGGCAATGACGTCCTTTCTGCCGGTCGCCGCAAAAAAACCACCCATGGAATGCCTCCAGACTTATTCTCCGAAAATTCGTTTCATCATTTCCTGATACGCGTCCTCCACATGACCGAGGTCACGGCGGAAGCGGTCCTTGTCAAGCTTTTCGTGGGTCTCGCTGTCCCAGAAGCGGCAGGTGTCGGGAGAGATTTCATCTGCGAGCACGATGGTGCCGTCGGACAGTCTGCCAAACTCGAGCTTGAAATCGACCAGATCCACGCCGACCTTTTTGAAGAAGCTCTTCATAAAATCGTTGACCTTGAACGCGAGCTTTTTGATCGTTTCAATTTCGTCCCACGTTGCGAGCTTCAGCGCCACCGCGTGATAGGCATTAATCAGCGGATCGCCGAGTTCGTCGTTCTTATAGGAAAATTCAATCGTCGGTTCGTCGAACACGATGCCCTCTTCCACGCCGCAGCGTTTGGAAAACGAACCGGCAGAGATGTTGCGGATGATGACCTCCAGCGGGACGATGGAGACCTTCTTAACCAGCGTTTCGCGCTCGGAAAGCTCTTCCACAAAGTGCGTGGGCACGCCTTCTTTTTCAAGCAGCTGCATCATGTAGTTGGTCACACGGTTGTTGATGGCGCCTTTGCCGGCAATGGTGCCGCGCTTAACGCCGTTGAATGCGGTCGCGTCGTCCTTATAGGAGACAAGCAGCACTTCCGGATCGTCGGTGGCGAATACTTTCTTGGCTTTGCCTTCATAGAGTTGATTCAGTTTTTCCATTGATTTATCCTCCTGAAAAGAATTTACTGTGTTTTATGCGCGGAAAGATGCGCTGATCTTTGCGTCTTTGGCAAGCACGACTTCAGCATCGGCACTGCGTTTGGCGTCGAGCATGGCGGCAAGCGCCTTGTCTTCCACCGCAAGAATCTGGGCACAAAGCAAAGCAGCATTGACTCCCCCGTTGATCGCAACTGTGGCTACCGGGATGCCGGAGGGCATCTGCACAGTGGACAAAAGGGCGTCAATGCCGTCTAAGGTTGCAGATTTACAGGGAATGCCGACAACGGGCAGCGTGGTGTTTGCGGCAATTGCACCGGCAAGATGCGCAGCCATACCGGCCGCCGCAATAATCGCACCAAAGCCGTTGTCGCGCGCATTGCGCGCAAAATCGCGCGCCTGATCGGGAGTTCGGTGCGCTGAAAACACGTGCACTTCGAACGGGATCCCGAGTGCTTTTAACGTATCGGTTGCCTTCTGGATCACCGGAAGATCGCTGTCGGAGCCCATGATGATGGCAATTTTTTTCATAAACTTCCTCCTCAAAAATAAAAGGGCACACTTCGCTTGTTTTCTCAAGTTCCGTGTGCCCAGACGGTCGGCGTACAATGCTGTTTTTCGCTCCCATGTGGTGCTCCACACTATTCCGTCAGTCACGAAAAACAGACCAATTTGTTTCAGATTTTCGATCTGCTGAAAGTATAACATATTTTCAACAGAAGTGCAATCTGCGGGCAGATAGAAAAAAGATCGGAAAGCGCAAACAATTTTAGGCATTTCGATCACATTGCCGTGTTTGTCAGTTTGCTTTGGTCTCGCAATAGATGCAGCGGTACTGTTTGGTCGCTTCATCCGTCAGCCGGAACACGTGCGGCAGTTCCTGTTCACACGACGTGATACAGCGCGGATTTTTACATTTGAGCACGTTGGTCAGCGTTTGCGGAAGCGAAAGCGTTTTCTTTTCCGCCAGAACGCCGTTTTTGATCACGTTGATTGTGGCGTCCGGATCGACGTAACCGATCACGTCGAGGTCCACGGGAATGTCCGCGTCGATCTTGATGATATCTTTTTTGCCCATTTTGCGGCTGGTCACGTTTTTAATGATTGCCACGGAAACGTCCAGCGTATCCAGATGCAGCAGATCATACAGCACCATGGCGCTGCCTGCTTTGATATGGTCGATCACAATGCCGTTCTGAATGGAATCAATGTTCATACAGCCGCCTCCTTCAACAGTTTGAGAATCAGTGCCATGCGCATATATTTGCCGTTGAGCACCTGCTTGAAATAGCAAGCGCGCGGATCGTCGTCGATGGCAACGCTGATTTCATTCACGCGCGGCAGCGGATGCATGATACACAGATCGTGCTTTGCTGTTTTCAGCTTGTCAGGCGTGAGCACATAGGTGTCCTTCAATCGCAGGTAGTCCTCTTCGTTGAAGAAGCGCTCACGCTGCACGCGGGTCATATACAGCACGTCCATTTCCGGCAGATACTTGAGCAGATCGGTCGTCTGCACATAGGGCAGATGATATCGTTTGAGCGTTTCGTTTTTCACGTAGCTCGGGAGCTTCAGCTCTTCCGGTGACACCAGGACGAACCGCACGTTTGGATAGCGGCTCATGGCATTGATGAGCGAATGAACCGTGCGTCCGAATTTCAAGTCGCCGCATAAGCCGATGGTCAGCCCGTCAAATTTGCCTTTTTCGCGCTTGATCGTCAGCAGATCGGCAAGTGTCTGCGTCGGATGGCAGTGACCGCCGTCGCCGGCGTTGATCACGGGAATCGACGCGTTGTTGGCAGCAACGAGCGCCGCGCCTTCTTTCGGGTGGCGCATCGCAATGATGTCGGCATAGCAACTGACGGTTTTCGCGGTGTCTGCCACGCTTTCGCCCTTGGCAACGGAAGAGGTATTGCCGCCTGTGACAGACAGCACGTTGCCGCCGAGTTCATACATTGCAGCCTCAAAGCTCAGCCGCGTCCGGGTGGACGGCTCAAAAAAGAGCGTTGCAAGCTTTTTATGCGCACAGGCATTTTGATACTTTTCTGGATGGTCGATGATGTCCTGTGCAACGGCAAGCAGTTCGTCGAGTTCTTCAACAGAAAGATCCAGAATATCAATCACCGATCTCATGCGTTGCCTCCGATCCAGCTTTCATCAGACGGATTGTTGCGGAAAGCGATCAGACGCGCAATGTCTTCTTTAGCGATATAGCCGTTTTCCGCAGCAACCGCAGCAATCTCATCAAAGTTTGTCAGCGACACGTTTTTGACGTTTGCCGCTGCCAGACGGTCGAGTCCCTTTTGCATACCGTAGGTGAAAATACTCACAATACCGAGCACGTCGGCACCCGCTTCGCGCAGCGCGTCGACCACTTCAAGCACACTGCCGCCGGTAGAAATGAGATCCTCCACCACAACGACTTTCTGTCCCTTTTCCAGTTTCCCTTCAATGCGATTCTGACGACCGTGATCCTTGTTGCCGGAGCGGACGTAGCCCATCGGCAGACCCAGCAGATGCGCCGTAATGGCAGCATGGGCGATGCCGGCAGTGGAAGTGCCCATCAGCACTTCGGCTTCCGGATAGTGTTCTTTAATCAGCTGTGCAAGCCCTTCCTCCACATCGGTGCGCACAGCGGGCGCAGTCAGCGTCAAACGGTTGTCGCAATAAACGGGACTCTTGATCCCGCTTGCCCAGGTAAAGGGCTCTTCCGGGCGGAAAAAGACCGCTTTGATCTTAAGCAGATCCTGTGCAATCAAGGTTGAAAGATTCATCGTAGGTTCTCCTTTTCAGCAAAATTCTTTCACGCAGCGGCGATAAGCCGCCACGGGGTCTTCTGCGGCAGTGATCGGACGCCCGACAACAATATAATCGGAGCCGATCTCCTTCGCCTGTGCAGGCGTCATCACACGGCGCTGGTCACCGATTTCACCGTCTGCAAATCGCACGCCGGGCGTCACAGTCAGGAAATCCTTGCCGCATGCCTCGTGAACCTTGCCGGCCTCCAGCGGCGAGCAGACCACGCCGTCAAGCCCGGCTTTTTTTGCGTTTTCTGCATAATGCATGACCACGTCGGCGATCGGCGCGTGAATCAGCAGATCATCCTCCATGTGCTGCTGATCGGTAGACGTAAGCTGGGTCACGGCAATCAGCAACGGACGCGTGCCGTCGGGTCTTGTCAGACCTTCCAGCGCCGCTTCCATCATCGGGATGGTGCCGCCGGCGTGGAGATTGCAGATATCCACGTCGAGATTTGAGAGCACCGCCATGCTCTTTTTTACGGTGTTCGGAATATCGTGGAGCTTGAGGTCCAGGAAGATCTTGTGTCCGCGGCGTTTGATTTCACGCACAATGGACGGTCCTTCCGCATAGAACAACTCCATGCCGATTTTGACAAACGGCTTTTCATCGGTGA
>JAEEGL010703573.1_pt1 | contig 14495 bp, 7 predicted proteins | sample 9134231 | NCBI WGS metagenome assembly JAEEGL01 (sample SAMN16246548, study PRJNA631951) | gut metagenome | biome: gut microbiome; feature: rumen; material: fiber-attached | host: Bos | place: Iran: Karaj | collected 2018-10
CTTGTAAAAACTAATCCTTCATAGAATCAATTGGCTCTAATTCTGAAATATAGAAAAGTACTCTTTTTAATAAAGTTCGTGTATTTTTTAACGAATCAACAAAACGCCTGTTATCGCGACCTCTGATTGTAGTCATATTCTGCAGACCTTCGTGAATACCATCTTTTTGTTCTTCAAAAAATCCATAGAAAACACGTTCAAGAGTACGGGAGCCTTTTCCAAAAAGCTTGATTGCTTCTTTTACATTTGTTTCTATCTGTTCCATCATAGATTCAATCTGTCCCTGAATCTGGAAGGTATGAACACGATTTGTTGCAAAATCATCAAAAAGCTTGCCATATTCTCCTTCGGGTGACAGTTTTCTTATTAAATCTATCATCATATTATTTGCCATAGAAAAATTATTCAGGCCTTCAGAATATTCCGTGCGGTTTTCACTCTTGTAAAAAATACCTTCCATAGCAACAACATTTAAATCCGGAATAATTTTGTCATATTTTTCTGTAGCAAACCAGGAAAGAAAACCACCTGTCAATTCGCAGTTAAAAGGAATTCTATTCCAAAGCTTGAGCCATGGTCTGTATTCTATAACAGGAAACTCATCAAGATTAAAATCCTTTTTAAGACTTTCACTCAGATTTCTCTTTTTCTGCTCACGGGTAAAATCATTCCATCTTATATCTTGAATTTTTTTCCACTGTGCACGGAATGGCGGGAACCAGGCTTCTGCCCCCTCCATATTTTCAGGCAGCCAGTCATAATTATAATTTACTACACGTCCCAGATTTTTAATTGGAACATTATTGATAAATGATTGTATGGTTCCTAAAAAGGCACAGGCTTTGACCATAAATTCCTTTACAGCCTTTTCAATATCCTTGTCCTGGGCATTTGTCGTAAGATTTTTTCTCTGTGAAAAAAGGAAAACTGCTTCCAGAACTTCATTAGGAACAGGCTGAACATTAAGAAAAACAGAAGCAAGCGCATTATAATCCATTACCGCATTGCTGTAAGGGCAAGTATAAACATCTCCGTCAATATTTGTAAACTGAGAAATAAAATGAATATATTGAAGTGTAGAAAACTTATGCAGCCAGTTAGAAGAAGTTACGGCAGAATACATATTCTGTCTGGTATCCTTATCCATATTATTAAGAATTTCATCCAGTTTTTTTGCAAAATCTGTACGCAAATCTGAAGTAACAGGCTTGTCAAAAGGAAGAATAAACGGATCTGCCTGTGCATTAATTTTTTCTGCCAGTTCGGGCGCTACAAAAGAACTCAGAAAGACATAAAATTCTCCGGGTTCATTTTCTACAAACGAATAATAGGATTTAAAGAAATCGGCGGCTTCTTTAAGAGTAAGCAGTCTTTCATAAAAAATATAATCCAGAGATTTGATTTTGTGATTTATTGTTCCCGGAAACCTGTGGTTAATTCTTGCTGCAATTCTGTTAATTAAATCAAGGCCATAAAGCTGCTCAACATTTTTTTTGTCAAAAAGCGCTCTTATCCACAGAAAAAATCTATAAAACATAGATTCAGATTGAAGCTTTTTCTTGAGCGTAACATTACTTTCGGCTTCTGTTATATCTGCAGTAAGCTGAACTGCCTGAGAACCTGATTGATTAATTCTGTTTAGCATTGCAAGCCTGTCTTCGGCATTAAGACCTGCAACAAGCCTGTCAAACGAACTTTTTGTATCGCCTTCAATCATACATTAAATTATCGGCAGAAAAAGCTGTTAAATCCATTATTTTCTATATTCTGTAATTTTATTTGCAGTACATTCAACAATTTTATTTCTGTACGTGCAATAAACAACCACTGTTTTAGAGGTACCATTATAGGTTTCGCAGATAGTGCAGGATCTGGGTGGCAGAAGATTGATTTTAAAACCTACTTCTTTAGATACCTTTAACAGGCTTACTCCGGTTCTGTCCTTATAAATTACCAGAGGTCCGCCAAATAATTCATGATTATGTCTTGCCTGAAGCTCGGCAATAATATCATTAAAATCGTTGGAAATGGTCTTGGAAACAATTCCGTTTGCAGTCTGAACATAATAAACCATATAATAGCTTGTAGTGCTTATATCTATATCTGGTCTAAAGGTAAGAAGTTTTGTTTTTGGATCATAAACATAGTCTTTTTTTTCTACAGCGGTTACATTATTAAGAATTACAAGCAGCTGACTTTTATTTCCGTTAAAATCTTTTAAATAACAGGTATAAGGAACGGCAATAACACCTTCAACATTGGCGATACAGTAATCATATGGAAGAGGACTTATAAAGCTGAGTTTTCCTGTATTTTTGTCATAGGAATACTCCCCTTTTTTAAGTTTTGTTTTTTGATTCTTTTTTTCTGCATTAACAATTTCAACAGAGTCAATTTCTGAATAAATGAAATAGGTTGAAGCTTCGCGGTTAATAACTTCTGTTTCAACGGGAAATAGATTATTTTTTAGGGAAAAAGACCTGGCAGAAAGTGCAGTAAGAAGAATTAATGAAATGAAAATACTAAATAATAATCTTTTCATCTTTCCAAGATAGCTCCTACGGGAGTCGAACCCGTCTCTCCGCCTTGAGAGGGCGATGAACTAAACCGATATTCGAAGGAGCCATAATTTAGGAAATAAAAGACTTAGTCTTTTATTTCCTAAATTGTCGAGTATTTTCCTTGCTCGCAAAGGCTCGCATTTTTTGCTACGCAAAAAAACGGAAAAACTCGCATGTGAAATTGCTCACAAAAAAAGGCTGACACTGGTCAGCCTTTTTTTCCCCAAGGAGGATTCGAACCCCCACAGTCAGAACCAGAATCTGAAGTGCTACCATTACACAATCGGGGAATAAGTGACTATAACTATATAAAAAAACTGCAAAAGAGTCAATATATAATAAATAAAAGGAAACATATAAAAACTGGCTCCCAGTCACAAAACGAAGGTCAACAAACGATGGGGGCTCAACGCCGCCCCCATTACCCCGCTTATGGGTTGAAGCCGCACTGCGGCTTCGGATTAGAATAATTTTGTCCCCCGTTTTGTTCCTTCGCGCCAGTTTTCAATACATATTTTATTTGTATTATATTATTTCTTTGCAGTTTTTTTTGTAGTTGTAGCTTTCTTGGCGGCTGGCTTTTTGTCTGCGGTTTTGGCGGCAGATTTTGGGGCCGGCTTTTTAGCGGCTTTGGCAGCTTTTGGTACAGATGTATCAACTACAGAGTTGTCGTCGTTGGCAAATTCTGAACGAACATATTTGTCTGCTTTCCAGTCGTTAATCCAGGTTTTTCCATCAAGAAGATAACGGAACTGGAATTCCTTATTAGTATCAAGCTGTTTCTTTACAGAGAAAGAACCATCTGGTCCTTTTTTCATAGGAATAGAAGTTTCGTCCCAGCTGTTAAAGTCTCCGACAAGTGTTACCTTTTCGGCACCAGCAGCAGCGTTTACATTAACATTAAAAACTACAGTACACTTTTTACCATCAGATGAATAAGTTTTCTTAAGAGACATAAAAACGTCCTCCTTAAATTATTATAAATAAAGTTTAACTTTATTACATCTTTTATGCAAGTGAAATTTACTACCGTGAAATTGTACCTGCAAAATCTGCATGCGTACATTGCCGAGCCATCAATGACAAATTTAGTTTTATAATATATAATTATTTTATGACTCTTGATAAAAATTTTGTTGCCAAAATGACCCGTATTTATGGTCTCATTGTTGTTTTTTCAAACATCATTGCAATGCTTGTACCTTCAGTCATTTCTATTCCTGTGCTGGACACCGAAAATATCAAAATCTGGGAAAATTTTCTGAATCAAAACAAAATGGTCAGCTGGGCAACCTTTGTTGCATTTATTACACCCACTTTAGTATGTATTATTTATTCAAAAATGATTTTTAAAAGTGACGAAAAAATAGTTAAGAGCATTGCACAGATTCCTTCTGTTTTTGCACTTTCTTCAGTAATAGGCTGGAACGTTTATTATTTTATAGAAATTCCTTTTGTTCTTTATGCAAAATCACTTTTTGGAATTCACATAACAGGAATCCTTCTTTCCAGCTGGTTCTTTGCACTTTTTTCAGGAATGACAGGCTACACAATTTCTTATCTTATGATTGAAATTTTAAACCGTTCCATTCTGCTTCCACGAGTGTTTCCTGAAGGTCACATTATCAAACAGGATTTTGCTTTTAAGCCGGTGTTCAAACATCTGCTAACCTTTGGTTATATGGTTTCTACCCTCTTCCCTGTTACACTGCTGCTCATTACTTATATTTCTATTCACATAAATAATAATCTGCCGATGCAAAAATCTGTAATTTATATTTCTATTCTGCTGGTTTTAATTGCTTACGGAATTACTTTTTCCTTTTCCAAAATTATTTTGACTCCGCTTGAAAAATTAACCAAAGCCGCTCACAGAATAAAAGATGGAGATTATAAAACCCGCGTTGGGGTTGTTACCGCCGATGACTTTGGTGTTCTTGCCGACAGCTTTAATGATATGGCAGACTCGCTCGCAGAAAAAGAATTTATGCGCGACACCTTTGGAAAGGTTGTAGACCCCGAAGTCCGCGATTATCTTATGTCAGGAGAAGGCAAACAGGCCCTTGGTCAAACTCTTGGTGGACAAACCCGCGAGGTTACCGTTTTATTTTGTGATATAAGAAGCTTTACCGCAATGAGTGAAAAAATGCAGGCGGCTGAGGTAGTATCCCTTTTGAACCGATACTTTACGGCTCTTGGCAAATGCATTACAGAACATCATGGAATTATAAATAAATATATTGGAGACGCAATAATGGCAATTTTTGGTGCACCTGTAGAATCTGCAAACAGCGCACAGGATGCCTTTGAAGCCGCCCTTGATATGAGAAAAGCCTTAATTCAAGTAAATAAAGAATTTGCTGCAGAAGGCCTTCCTGAACTTAAGTTTGGAATTGGAATTCACACCGGCCCGGTTTTTGCAGGAACAATTGGAGCACAGAACAGAATGGAATACACGGTAATAGGCGACACTGTAAATACAGCAAGCCGTCTGGAAAGTCTTTGCAAAACCTACACAACAGATTTACTTGTTTCGCAGGCTGCCGCAGAAAAGCTTGACCGGGAACTAAACTTTGTAGATAACGCCCAGATCCGCGGTAAGACAGAGGCAATGAAGATTTATACATTCAGCCATTAGTGTTTACTCTTTTAGAGTAACGTAAGTTTTTCCCGTTCCGCCATCTTCGGGGGACGCAAATTCAAAGCTCTGAACTACGGGGCAATGAGAAAGATAATCATGAACCGACTGCTGCAAAATACCATTGCCCTTTCCGTGAATTACGCTGAAATGCGGAAAGTTAGCTAAAGCACATAAATCTATCTGATGCTCCAGGGTCTCTACAGCTTCTTCGGCACGCATTCCTAAAAGACGCAGTTCAAAAACCGGATGTTCATTATCGGAGCCTGTCTCAATATCATAAGAAACAGAAGCGCTGGTCATGCTGTTTTTTCTTACAAGCACAAGATCCTTTTCTTTCATTGTCATTTTTATGCTGCCAAACTGAACATTCCAGACACCCTTGCGTGATGAATTCAAAAGAATACCTTCGCTGCTGCCGGAAACAGCTTTTACGGCGGCTCCCGGTTCAAAAACAAGAGGCTTTTCTTCCTGGCTGCGTTCCCTCTTTTTTTCAGACTGAGTTTGCAGAGTGCTTACGGTTGCATATTTTAAGGCTTCGGCGTTACTTAATTTTTTCTTTGTTTTTTTGGAGCTTGTTCTGTTTCGGCCGGCGGCTTCTTTTTCAAAGGCCTTCTGATCTGTGGCAATTTTTTCTTCTTCTGTTTCTATTTTCTGATCCAGACGTTCAACATTTGATTCCAGCTCTGAAATAAACTTTTTTACTCCAAGAGTTTTTTCGCGGGTAAGCTCCCCTTCCCTTATTTCGCGAACAAGATTTTCCAGCTGGCGGCGGCTGTGAATAAGAAAATCATGCATTTCCTGCTGATGACCTTTTTTAAGTTCATTTTCTTTACGGCGCAAACCAAGCTCCTTTTCTTTGAGCTTATCCAGTTTGCCTTCATAATCCTGCTCAAGTACACGAACCCTATGCTGGAGCCTGTCCAGTTCTGAATGCTTTTTATTCAAGCCTTTAATGAGAGAAGAAACATCTGCCTGTTCTGTTGCAATATATTTTTTTGCATTATTAACAACGGTCTGTGGCAAGCCGGATTTTCTCGCAATTGCAATGGCATGACTTTCTCCCGGAATTCCCATTACAAGACGATAAGATGGAGAAAGAGTACTTGTATCAAATTCTACACTTGCATTTACACAACCAGGATTTGTATAACCATAATTTTTAAGAATTCCCATGTGAGTTGTAACTAACACAAAAGCCTGTTTTTCTATAAGAGTATCAAGCACCGACATTGCAAGTGCAGTTCCTTCCTGAGGGTCAGTTCCGCTGCCCAGCTCATCCAGAAGAACAAGACTATGCTTATCTGCCTTTGTAACTGCCTGAGCAATATTTTTCATATGCCCGCTGAACGTAGAAAGACTCATATCAAGACTCTGGCTGTCTCCAATATCTGCAAAGATATCTGTAAATACAGGAAGTCTTGTGCCTTCTGCAGCAGGAACCGGCAACCCTGCCTGATTAAGCATAGAAAGCAGCGCAAAGGTTTTTAATGAAACAGTTTTACCGCCTGTGTTTGGTCCTGTAATTACAAGGACACGTTTTCCTTCCATAAAATAAAAATCAATTGGAACTGCCTTTTCTCCCAGCAGAGGATGACGCGCCTTTAGTACAAGCGGTGGTTCCCCTGTTGCAGGAACAGCATAACAGCAATTGTGCTCCATTCCCCAACGTGCTGCTGCACAGGTTGTATCCATAAGAATCATAACAGGAATTGCCTGCTTAAAAAGAGGAATAGAAGGCTGAAGGCTCGTGGTAAGCTCTACAAGAATTTTATTGATAACCTGAATAAGTTCGTTTTCTTTTTGAATAAGTTCGTTGTCACAGCGCACAACCTCTTCCGGCTCAATATAAACAGTCTGTGCTGTCTGAGATACTTCTATAATAATTCCGTTTATGCGGTTCTGGAGACTTGCCTTTACGGCCAGCGCCTGTCTTCCGTTACGAAGAACCGGAACATTAGATTCAAGTACACCGGCAAGCTTTTGATCACTTGTATACTGCTGAAAAATCTTCTTTATTTTTGTATTGAGCGCTGCAATCTGTTTACGTATAGCTGCAATTTCAGGCAGATCTTTAATCTGACCATCCGGGGTAATAACATGAAAAATCAATTTTTCGGTTTCGGACATATCAGGCAGAATTAAAGCCTGTTGTGCAAGAAGCTTAAGCTCCAGCTCATCCTTGTGAATATCAATTGCCTGTTTTACACTTTTTACGCTCAGTACAAACTGGCCCAGAGCCTTGAGCTGTTCAAGAGAAAGGCTTGTTCCTGTAGCTTTAATAATATCCAGAAGCTTTTTTACAGGCTCCCAAAAGGTTACCGGATTTTTACAGGACGCACTTAAAAAGACAGTCCATTCACGGCTAAGGTTTTTGAGGTTTTCAATTTTTTTTGAGTCGGTTAATGGTTCTCGCTGCAAAAATGACTGGCGGGCTTCTTCGGTAATACAAAAGCCGGCAACTTCGTCACGCAGGCGGTAAAAATCTATTTCCTGTAGGGCAAGTGAATTCATAAGGTAAATTTACATAAAAAAAGATTGTCGGGTCAAGCCCGATAATGACAAAACGTAAGTCCGGCAATGACAAATAAAAAAAGGAATCGTACTCTTTCCGAATTACGATTCCAAAGGTTATAAGTCTCCCGATATCCAGCCCCGTATAGAAAAAAAAGCAAAAAATCAATGCAAGAACACTTTTATACAGAACTTTTTTATTCAAACTTTATGTAGTTATTATACTAAGAAAACGTCAAAAGTCCACTACATAGAAATGTAGTTTTTTAAAACATTATATCAACCCAATTTTCTTAGCCTTGAATATTGCCTGAGATGCAGAAGAAACCTCTAATTTAGGGTAAATTTTCTTAATATGATAACGGACGGTGTTTACAGAAATAAAGAAAAATTCAGCAATTTCTTCGTAGGTTTTACCCTGTTCCAAAAGCCGCAGAATATCCTTTTCCATTTCCGTAAAATGTGTATCGGTTTCTTTTGAAATATTCAGATAGTATGGATAAAGAACAGAAACATGCCTTGTAAGACTTATTATTTTGGAAAGAAATGGACTTGATTTTCTTTTTTTCTGATATTCCTGAAGAAGCTTAAACATCAGAATGCCTTCGTCGGCTATGGTTCTGTAAATATGATATTTTTCTGCAAGCTCCAGCGCCTTGGCAATCAGTTCAAAGGCCCGTTCTTTATTTCCGGTTTTATACCAGCTCATTGCTTCCAGACTGTCAATCAGAATTATATCAATATAACGGCGGCTTAATTCAAAATAAAAACGAAGCTGTGCTGAAAGAGATATAAGCGCATGATGCTTGTCATAAAGCAGATAACAGCGGAGTTTTATAAAATAACTATATACCTCCATCAGATTAAACTCTCTGTTTTCATCCGGGGCAGTTTTTTCAAGCCAGTCATTTACAAATTCAAGATTACCGTCATAAAGTGCAAGACGAACGCTCATAGCATCAATATTATATTCAAAGGAGCTGCCCTTTATATCCTTAACCCTGTCTCTAAGATGTGACATAATTATGGCAGCAGATTTAATTTCTCCCTTGATAGTCAGAATTGTTATCTGCTGATAAAGTGCAACAATTAAAAACATAAAGCTTTTGTTGCTTTCAAGTATAGGAATTGCGCTGGTTATTCTTACCATTGCATTAAGACAGTCATCACGTTCATAACAAATCTCTGAAGAAACAATATCATAAACCTGTCTGTAATCCTTGCCGTACATGGTCTTTAACAGTTTGAGAGAGTTTTCTTTGTGTTTAAGAACAAAATCTCCGTAATATGAAAAATCTCGAAGCCCGTTCAAAATACTAGGTCTTCCACAGGCGGTGCTGTAATAAGGCTCCAGAGAAACTCCAAGCAGCTCCAGTCTATGCAGTGAATGGAAAAATTCACGATTGCTTATTGTAGGAATGACAGGTTTTATAAAATCTTCAAAGCCGACATCCGGCAAAAGGTTCATAAGATGAGGAAGAGCTGCTATGTCGCCAATAAGAATGCGCAGGAGAATTGCTGCAGACAAATCATACAAAGATTTTTTATACTGTTCGTCAGTAAGATTTAAAAACGACTCTCTGTCCTTCCAGAGTGCCGGTGTACAAAATGTAATATTTAATTTGGAAATAAGCTCTTTCCGTTCCTGTTCTGTAAGCATTAGTCTTCCCAACTCCCTGTAATAATTTCACGGCTTATACGCTGCCAGCTGTCATAACGTTCTGCGGTTATTTTTCCATCCTGAACTGCCTGTAAGACCGCACAGCCGGGTTCAGTATCATGCTTACAGTTAAGGCCAAACTTACACTGCCCTATGAACGGTTCAAACTCTTTAAAATACAGGGCAAGTTCATCTGCCGCAACATCATCTAAAACAAAACGGCGTATTCCCGGAGTGTCAATTATATCTGCCTTGTGTCCCCTTACTCCGTCCTGCAAACTTTCGTTTAAGGTAAGATGTATCAATGTTCCTTTTGTTGTTGTGTGACTTCCTCTTCCGTATTTTTTAGAAAGGCTGCCTGTACGTAAAACACAGGTATTGTCCATGACATTTATAAGACTTGATTTTCCTACCCCGGATTGACCTACAAAAGCACTCAGATGATTTTCTAAAAGCTCTGTAAATTGTGTCATGCCCTCACCTGTTTTGGCAGAAATTTTTAAAACCGTATAACCAAGCTCTTCCCAAATCTGCAGACGTTTTTCAATAACCTCATATTCCTGTTCGCGTCCGTCGGTCTGCATGGCTTCTGCTAAATCCCATTTATTGCATACAACAACGGGTGTTATTCCCTGGTGTTCAGCCTGTGCAAGAGCTCTGTCAATAAAACGGGGACGAAACGGAGGTTCATCAGGGGTACATACAAGAATAAGATAATCAAGATTACAGGCCAGTAACTGAGGGCAGCGGCCCTTAACATTCCAGCGTAAAAAGGTATTTTTTCTTGGAAGAACAGAAAGCACCTGTCCTTTTGCTTCATTTATAGGATCAGGCTCTATAACAACACGGTCTCCGGGTGCGAGGGGATTATAAAACTGTTTATCAGACTTAAGAACCTTTCCTTTAATTGTACAGTTTCGTGAGATTTCATCATCACATTCTACTGTGAAAGTATTGTTTGTCCCTGCAATTATAAGACCTTCCAAATGCGTTACAACCTTTTTTCCTTCTTTTTTTCCATTATACCACATTAATATGCCGATTTCTATATTTATTTTACGAGTTTATTAAAGATTGGTCTTGAAAAACAGCTGCGACTGCGGGTTATAATTATTAAATGATGATATCGTGGCGCGAAGGAACAAAAAATTAATATTATTAAAGTTTTCATTTGAAAAACAGATATGCGCGAGCGAAACCGGGGCTGCAAACTGCATCGTGCCGTGCGAGCGCAGCGAGTCTAATACCTATTACCTGAGCAAGGCAGCTGGCTGCCGTTGATAAATCGGAGAGCGTGAAGAAAACTGCGTCAGCAGTTTTTAGCTCATCCGACTTTGCCCGCAGTTTGACAGACACGGTGCAGCGGAAGCATGTCTGTTTTTCAATATAATGCTTTATTTTGTGACTGGGAGCCACTATATTAGTTTTTTTATAACCCGCAAACACAGTTTTTTCAATTTAAATGCCTTTATAAACTCTTGAAATAACTATAGAATTTCAACATACTAAACTCATGGCTGACATACACGTTTTCCCTGATGCGCCGGAAGGTACCCCGGTTGCTAACTTTGTTCACTTACATGTGCATTCCGATTACTCACTTTTGGACAGTTGTGCCAAACTGGATTCGCTCATTGCAAAGGCAAAAAGGCTCAACATGCCTGCGCTTGCACTTACAGACCACGGAAACATGTTTGGAGTACTCAATTTTGAACATATCTGCCATGAAAACGGTATAAATCCAATTGTAGGAGAAGAGTTTTATGTTGCCTATGGAAGCCATTTAGAAAAAAACGATGTTCCCTACAGTCATAAAGGAGAAGATGGAGACAAGCATGCCCACTATTTTCACCTGATTCTTCTTTGCGAAAATCAAAAGGGCTATGAAAACATGTCCTGGCTTTCTTCCATTGCATTTACAGAAGGCATCTGGTACGGAAAGCCCCGCATTGACTTTGAATTACTGGAAAAATATCACGAGGGTTTAATCTGTCTTTCGGCCTGTATTCAGGGCGAACTTCCACAGCTTCTGCTTGCAGGAATGGATCAGGAAGCAGAAGAATTAGCGCTTAAATATAAAAACCTTTTTGGACCGGACCATTATTATATCGAGCTTCAGGATCATGGGCTGCCGGATCAGAAATTTGTTGCAGAAAAACTGATTGCCCTGGCCCACAAGCTTGATATTCCGCTTGTAGTAACAAATGATATTCACTATGTAGAGCAGGAGGATGCAGAAGCACAGGATGCACTGCGCTGTATTGGCTTTAAAAACATTCTTACAGAACCTCATTCGCGCATGGGTGGAGACCAGAATCTTACTTCCTGGTATTTTAAAACAGAAGAAGAAATGCGCCTGCTCTTTCCACAGTGCCCGGAGGCCTACGATAACACAATTAAGATTGCCAATATGTGTAATCTTACAATTCATCAGTATAAAACAGAAGAATTAAAGGCCTGTCTACCACGCTTTGAACTTCCTAAAGAGTTTCAAAAGCACGGAGATGATTATGTTGCAAATCAGGATGATTATGTACGGCATCTTGTAGAAGAAGGCCTTAAAAAACGATACAAAGAAATTACTGCCGAAATCCGCGAGCGTGCAGAGTACGAGCTTGGTATTATTTTTAACATGGGCTTTTCGGGTTACTTTCTGATTGTATGGGAATTTATTCACTGGGCAAAGCAGAACGGCATTCCTATTGGTCCCGGACGTGGTTCGGGTGCAGGTTCTCTTGTTGCCTACTGTATGGAAATTACAGATATTGACCCGTTCCGATTCGGGTTGATTTTTGAAAGATTTTTGAATCCTGAACGCGTATCTATGCCCGATTTTGACGTTGACATGGACTTTGACTTTCGCCAGGATATTATCCAGCATACGAGAGACCTTTATGGCGAACCTCAGGTTGGACACATTGTTACCTTTGGTACGCTCAAGGCAAAGCAGGTAATTGCAGATGTAGGGCGTGTTTTAAATATTCCGCTTAGCGAAGTAAACATACTCAAAAAATGCATTCCAGATAACCCTAAAGCAACACTTAAAAGTGCCTTTGAACCTCCAAGCGAAAAATTTCCGGACGGCGGCCAGCTTATTCCCTACAAGGATGATCCGCGCTACCAGAAGCTTTTTGAGCTTGCATTTAAGCTTGAAAACGTAAACCGCAACACAGGTCTTCATGCTTCGGGAATGGTAATTGGCCTTACTGCCCTGCCAAACTGGGCACCGGTATTTAAGGATGCCAAAACAGGCGAAGTTGCGGTTCAGTATACAATGGATATTATTGAACCTTGCGGTCTTGTAAAGTTTGATTATCTTGGACTCAAAACCCTTTCGTTAATCCGCTATGCAGAAAATATAATAAACAAGCATAAAAAACCGGGCGAACCTGATTTTCACACAGATCAGGTTAGCGAAACCGATGACCTTACCTTTAAATTATTCCAGCGTGGAGACTCCGTTGCAGTTTTCCAGTTTGAATCTCCGGGAATGCAGGATATTCTGCGCCGCTTTAAGCCCGAAAAACTGGAAGACCTGGTTGCCTTAAATGCTTTGTACCGTCCAGGCCCTATGGACTGTATTCCTCAGTACATTGAAGGAAAATGGAAGCCTGAAACCATCCACTACCCTGACCCAAAACTTGAAGACCTTCTTAAAGAAACCTATGGTGTAATGGTTTATCAGGAACAGATTATGAAGGTTGCCCAGATTATTGCGGGCTTTAGTCTTGGTGGTGCAGATATGCTTCGTCGTGCCATGGGTAAGAAAAAACCTGAAGTTTTGATGGGCAAGAAAAAAGACTTTATAGAAGGTGCCCTTAAAAACGGCTTTACCGAAAAACACGCAGAAGAAATTTTTGATATAATGGTTCCATTTGCAGGTTACGGTTTTAATAAATCACATGCCGCAGCTTATTCTGTTCTGGCCTACCGCACAGGCTGGCTCAAGGCACACAAGCCTGCAGAATTTATGGCTGCAAACCTTACCAACGAAATTACTTCTACAGATGGACTTCCTTTTTATCTTGAAGAAGCACGACGCATGGGTGTTCCTGTAGATCCTCCTGATATTAACCGCTCTGATGTTCTTTTTGACGTAGTTGACGGACGCATTGTATTTGGACTCAAGGGTATTAAAGGAATGGGAGATACTGCAGCAAAAGCAGTTGTTGCAGAACGCACTGCAAACGGTCCTTATAAAAATTTTATGGATTTTCTTAAGCGCGTAGGTGTAAGTTCAGATGAATCCGGAAAGGCTCTTATGAATAAAAAAGCCATTGAAGTTTTAATTAAAACAGGTGCCTTTGATAATGTTGGCAAAACCGACGGAACCTGGCTCAACAGAACAACTCTTTTGCACAATATGGAAGCCGCAATTTCGTATGCAAACGAAATTCTTTCTGACTCAAAAAAAGGTCAGGAAAGTCTGTTCGGTGAATTTTCGGAAGAAGAACTTTCGTATACAGAATTTGAATTTGAAATAATTGACGATGTTCCTACAATGGAAATCCTCAATATGGAAAAAGAATGCATCGGCTGTTATGTAAGCGGAAATCCTCTAGACGACTACAAAAAAGCAATTGAACGGGCTGTTACACTAAAATCTTCCAACATCCAGAGAATTGCAGAAGAACAAAAAGCTTCTCAGCAAAGAATGATTGCAGGAGGAGCAAAACCCTGGCAGCTGCGCGATTCTACCAAGTCTTATACAGCCCTGGGCATGCTCACAGATCTTCATCAGATAAGAACAAAAAAAGGTGATGACATGGCCTTTGCCAAGCTGTCTGATCTTACAGGACAGATTGACTGCACCTTCTTTCCAAAGGTTTGGGGCACGCTGCGTAATCAGCTGGAAACCGGCAATGTTTATGCCTTTTGCGGAAAAGTTGATACTTCTCGAGACACTCCTTCCCTGCTTGTAGATACAATGGAAGATGCCAAGGTACTGGAAAATCACTCCATCAAAGCGGTGCATATTCTTATGGACAAAGAATTTAAATCTGAAGGAGAAATTCAAGATTTAAAGAATTTTTTATTTGCTGAAAACGGTAATTGTTCAGTATATTTTCATATAGACGCAGGAAATAATCCTTACGTCGTAAAAGCAAATGACCAGCTGCAC
>JAEEGL014069983.1_pt1 | contig 14495 bp, 11 predicted proteins | sample 9134231 | NCBI WGS metagenome assembly JAEEGL01 (sample SAMN16246548, study PRJNA631951) | gut metagenome | biome: gut microbiome; feature: rumen; material: fiber-attached | host: Bos | place: Iran: Karaj | collected 2018-10
TACTTCAGATGCGGACGAGTTCGAGAGGGATCCGAGCATCCACATGTAGATCCGCTCCATGTTCTCGCGATGGAAGGTCATGAGAACAGTTATCAGTGCACTCATGATCGAAGATATGGCTATGCCCGCCAGGAGTGTGGAATTCATGTCGTATTCACCGCTCTGCTGGGCGATCACGAAGACCATGAACCAGGTGAATGCCGCGCCTATCATGGCGCCTATGTATGTTCCGGTAAATGTTCCTCCGATGATGGCACCGTCGAGGCCGCAGATTATAGCTATTGCTGCTCCGAGAGCGCTTCCCGAAGATATTCCCAGGACGGAAGGATCAGCCATCGGATTACGGAAAATTCCCTGCATCACCGCTCCGACCGTCGCCAGTGCTCCTCCGACCAACGCTCCCATCGCTACGCGCGGAAGTCTGATACGCTGAAGGATAACCACTGTCGTACGACTTAGCTCATCTTTCCTTCCTGTAAAGTATTTGATCACTTCACCTATACTGATATGTGCGCTTCCCAGACAACAGGAAACTGCCATCGCACATAAAAGCACGATGGCAGCTACTGTCACCTTAAGAACTATCCTGTCACTATATCTATCAGGCTGCGTCTGCGGCTTCTGCATCGACATAATCGTTTACAAGTCCCTGGATCAGCTCGATGGCATCGATATTACGAGGTCCCTGTCTGTCGAAAATATTCTCATCTACAGTAATGACCCTGCCCTCAGCTACTGCCGTAAGCGAAGCATAAGGCTCCAGGGAAGTGATATCCGTTGCCCATGAGGGGATAAGGAGATAATCGGGATCTGCCTCGAGGATGGCCTCCTGAGAGATGCTCCAACCATCTGCTATAGCACCTGCATTAACGGCACCTGCCATAGTGATGAGGTTGTCGACAAATGTGCCGGCACCTGCTGTGTAATCACCGTACTCGCCGTATCCGACCACATAGTAAACACTTACATCAGAGTCAGAAACAGAATTAACGACTTCCGATACTCTGTCAGACAGACTCATAGACAGGGCCTCGCCTTCTTCGCTCATGCCGATCTTGTCTGCGATGGTCTGGATATGTGCGATCATGTCTTCTACATTTGCACCGTCCTCTACTACTACGACATCAAGTCCGGCGTCCTTCAGGGCATTCTGAGCATCTTCGGAAAGGAATACCGAAGCGAAAACAACATCCGGCTCGAGAGCGATGATCGCTTCTACGTCAGGATCCATCGTGTCGCCGACGACCGTCTTGTTGAAAACATCCTCCGGGTAGTTGTCGTAGGAAGTGACACCGACTATCTTGTCTCCGCCGCCGATTGCATAAACGATCTCGGTTACTGTAGGAGATAAGCTTACGATCTTCTCTACGGAATCGGAATCCTTGTCGCTCTTTGAACATGCGCAGAAAGCGCAGCCGATCATAGAGACGGCAAGAATAAGACTTGCAATTCTCTTCTTCATAATAAATCCTCCGGTCCGACCGCCCACCGCAGCCGAAGCACGATAAATAAGACTCATCGGCAGGTTTCCTGACTCATGCCGTTAGGCAGATCTCCCTTCTCAGACGTATCAGACGACCAATGGATATGAGACTGCATAAGCACTGACAGTAGCGGGGGCTGTCCGGGATTTACACCCGGTTCCCTTTTACCTCCTTTTACGGAGCACCGACGGTACTTTGCATTATAAAATATGCAGCACAAGTCATCAATTGTTATAATGTACATGAATAAATAATCAGAGAGGGAAATAGATGAGCATCATGCCATCTGCTTTTTAGGTCATGTCGTCATTCACCGAGACAGCTATCAAGAGCTCATTTCTTAAACTGCTGGACCAGAAGCCGTTATCGTCCATAACCGTCAAGGATATCGTCGAGGACTGCGGGATCAACCGGAATTCTTTCTATTATCATTATCACGATATCCCTTCTCTTCTCGAGGAAATGATCACGGATGAGGCCACTAAGATAACATCGGAATACAGGACATTTGACAGCATCGAGGACTGTCTGGCGGCGACCGTGGACTTCGCATTGGAGCACAGGAGGGCGGTCCTTCACATCTATAATTCCATAAGCCGCGACGTCTATGAAGACTACCTGTGGAAGATCCTCATGCACCTGATAACCGAACATTTCGATATGCTCTGTAAAGATATAAAGGTCAAGGACGAAGACAGGGAGATAATCGTATCGGCCACCGTCTGCCAGTGCTTCGGCATGATAATCAAGTGGATGAGGGAAGGCATGACCGACGATATCAGATCAAGATTCGCCCGTTTCTGGGAGCTCTACGGCGGCATCACCGAGTCAGCGATCAGAAAGAGCACCGAGCGCTGATCGGCCGCCTCCGCCCACTCAGATCAACAACACACCATAGTCTTTTTAGGCATTTCACCCCTTTTGCCCAAATCTTGGACACGGGCCCGTTTTTGCATATTCAAGCACATCTCTCCCTTTGTTATCCTTCCCTTGGAAAAAGAAAACGAGGTGAGATTAATGAGATCGATTCTGCCCATGAGAACAGCCAAGATCGGATATATAGTTATCTCGATCATATTCGCTTTTCTGGGCGGTCTGATGATCATCTTCCCCGACTTGTCCGTCAGGACGATCGCCGGTTGTGTCGGTTCGGTAATGATCCTTTTCGGGATAATAAAGCTGATCGGATATTACTCCAAGGATCTCTTCCGGCTGGCTTTCCAGTTCGACATGGAATTCGGAATACTCTCGATCATCATAGGTGTTTTGATCTTAAATCACACGGACGCAGCAATTAGTTTCATGACAACAGCTCTGGGCATCGCGATCTTTGCCGAAGGGCTCTTTAAGATCCGGATCGCGGCTGACTCCAGAAGATTCGGTATCAGATCCTGGCCGCTCATCATGCTGCTGGCTGTCATCTCCTGCATCTTCGGTGTGGTCCTGATCTATCTGCCGGACAGCAGCGCGAGATTTCTCACCGTCATGCTCGGCATCGAGCTTCTGGCCGAGGCGGCATTAAGCTTCTCGGTCGCACTTTTTACCGTAAAGATCATCCGGAATCAGAGACCTGACCGGATCGATAAAGAATGGGAGGTATGACAAATGGACTCAAAGATCATTGAGGTAAGCGATCTGACCAAGGATTACGGCTTCGGTCGCGGCGTCTTTGATGTTTCGTTCCACGTCGGAAAAGGCGAGGTATTCGGTTTCTTAGGTCCTAACGGAGCCGGTAAATCCACAACCATCAGACATCTGATGGGCTTCTCCAAGCCTGATTCCGGCAACACGAAGATCTTCGGTAAGGAGACCTTCAGCAACTATCATCAGATCCTGCAGAATGTGGGCTATATCCCCGGCGAGATCGCCCTGCCCGCAGGACTTACGGGTCACGAATTCTTGAGGATGATGATGGATATGCAGCATTGTAAGGACGACAGTCACCTTAAAAAACTGCTGGATATTTTCGAGCTGGATCCGTCCGGTGAGACAAAGAGGATGAGCCTTGGCGTCAAGCGTAAACTGGCTGTCGTTACAGCATTTATGAACGACCCGGATGTCCTCATTATGGACGAGCCTACGAGCGGTCTGGATCCGGAGATGCAGCAGGTATTTATCGACTATGTCAAAGAGGAGAAGAGCCGGGGCAAGACGATCTTGCTGTCAAGCCATATTTTCTCCGAGGTCGACGCCACCTGTGACAGGATCGCCATCATAAAGGACGGACACATCGTCTCAGACTTCGTGGCAGACGACTTAAAACACGCCACCCGTAAAGAGTACGAGGTCACTTTCGATGACTCGGACAGCTATAGGAGCTTTCAGGAATTCGCCAAAGGCTGTGACTATCTCGAGATAATAGACTCGAACGATTCCAAGAACAGACTTCGCCTCGTTACGGATGACAAATATATCAATCAGGTAGTAGGCGCTCTGGCAAAGTATAAGATCACGGGGCTTCATCATCGAAAAGAAACTCTCGAGGACTACTTCATGAGCTACTACAAGGAAGACAAAGAATACGGAGGTGCTTTTGCAGGATGAAGAATGTAATCGAACTTCAGGGACTCACCAAGGACTACGGTGACGGCCGTGGTATCTTCGACCTGAATATGACCATCGGCGAAGGCGAGATGATGGGCTACGTAGGCACCAACGGCTCCGGCAAGACCACGACGATCCGTAATATCATGGGCTTCCTCAAGCCCACATCCGGATGTGCCAAGGTAAACGGTCTTACGGCCTGGGAGCACTCCAGCGAATACATTAAGAATATCGGTTATGTCGCCGGCGAGATCGCTTTCCCCGACCTGAAGACCGGAACGGAATTCTTAAAGAGCCAGGCGGCTTTCCTGGGACTTAAGGATATGTCCTACGCCGATGAACTGGTGCAGAGACTTCAGCTGGACCCCAGTGCATCGCTTAAGCGAATGAGTAAAGGCATGAAACAAAAAACGGCTCTGGTGGCAGCTCTGATGGCGGATCCGGCGATAATCATCCTGGACGAGCCCACCACAGGTCTTGACCCGCTGATGCGAGACAGCTTCCTCGAGATAATCAAAGAAGAGCACAAAAAGGGCAAGACGATCTTTATGAGCAGTCACATGTTTAATGAATTGGAGACCACCTGCGACAAAGTCGCCATGATAAGCAACGGTCACATAATCGATATCGCGGATATCGATCAGATCCGCAAGAGACCTGTCAAGGAATTTAAGATCGAATTCATGACGGAAGCAGATTATAAGCGCTTTAAGAACGGCAGATACAACATCACCCGTGATCAGGCTCAGTATAATCAGCTGACAGTCGGAGTAACCCGCGAGGAGCTGCCTCAGATGCTTAAGGATCTGACGGGCTTTGAGATCAAGTTCATATCTGAGGTCGTCTATGATCTGGAGCGTCATTTCAACGAGATAATCGCACAGCAGAAGGAGAGTAAGGAAAATGTTCAGTAAATCACTATTTAAGCAGTCATGCAAGGCTAACGGAATCATGTGGATCATCATAACCGGCGCCGTTTGCTTTATGCTTGCCAGCGTAATGCTGATCGCAGGTAACGGCAAGCTCAGTATGACGAGAGAAGCAATACACGGTACGGTCGTAGAGACAGAGGTTAAGGCCAAGATCGAGGATACTTCCCTGTCTTATTACATAACAGCAAATGACGCGATGGAGTTTTTCGAGGAGAAATACACAAGCGCTTATCAGGAGAACTTAACTGAGCTTATGACGAGCGGCATGGCAGAGGACGAGGCAATGGCGACTGCAAGTCAGGCTGCTTATGCTGCAGCTGCCGGAAGTCTTTCCGAGGAGTATGTGCCTGCCCTCCTGACCAAGCTCGGATACGAAGAGGATTCTGAAGAAGCTGACGCGATAAAGGGTGTTATCTTCGCGACTCTTAATCCGATGCAGGAAGACGGGAGCTATATGTTTGACGACTACTACCTGTCCATCGGAGAAGAAGCACCGAGATATGAGACTGTTCTCGCCACTCTTACGAGCGATCTTCATAATGATGTCCGAGAGAAATACGTTATGGATACAGCAGCAGAATTCCTGGCAGGACATTTTGTCTCGGAAGAGAACAACGCCAAGATGATGGAGGAATTATCCGGCTACGGAATAACGGATGAGCAGTATGCGGAATTCGGCTATACGGATTATGCCCATGTTAAAAATATAGCCGAATCAGCGATCGTTGAATACAGGAGCGAACTCGAATACCGCCTGGATAATATGACGGCAGACGAGACTGAAGAAGGCATCAAAGAAGAACTGGCCGCGACCATACCTCAAAGCCTGCTCTCCCAGCTTCCCGAAGAAGTAAGCGACGCGATTGACGAGATCGGTCAGATGGATCTTTACGGTATTCTCGTAGGCTCCATCTTCTTCAAGATGGCAGGTCTTCTTCTTCCTATCATCTACATGATCATGGCCTCGAATGCTCTTATCTCCGGACAGGTCGATTCCGGATCCATGGCTTACATTCTCTCTACTTCCACTAAACGCAGGACTATCGCCTTTACTCAGGCAGTATATCTGGCAGGCTCCCTCCTTGTTATGTTTATTCTGACAACAATAACAAGTGTGATCTGCTTTAATATCGCCGATGTTAATACCGATCTGGACATCCCGAAGCTGCTCTTTATCAATCTTGATGCTTTCCTCGTTATGTTCGCCATGAGCGGTATCTCTTTCCTGGCTTCCTGCTTCTTCAATCGAAGCAAGAACGCGATGGCTGTCGGAGGAGGCCTCAATATGTTCTTCCTTGTGGCCACCATGCTGGGTCTCTTCGGGTCGCCTGTGCTTCCGTCCATCATTCGTATGAACGATCTTAATACTTTCAACTATGTATCGATCATATCACTGTTTGATGTAGTGGATATCCTCAACGGCGGAACGGATTTCATATATAAGATGTTCATCCTCGTCGCAGTAGGCCTGATCTGTTACATCACAGGCAGCGAGTACTTTACCCGCAAGGATCTGCCGCTGTAAAGTAAACACGGATCTATAAGAGCAACACCTGTCTTCGGGCAGGTGTTGTTTTTGTCGAAAAAAAAACAAATATCTTCGAATAAATCGACTGCCTCGTGTGTCTAATAGACAGATACAATAGACAACTGCAAGGAGGATAATAGTAATGAAAAATGCTATCGGACAACACACACGCCTTAAGACATCATCCGTCTTTTTTGTCGTCGTTGTGATGGTGCTGACTATGTTCGCATGGGGGATCGAATCTCCGCGAACGGTAAACGCCGATTCCGGCAAGCCGGTACCAACCAACGCAAATGTACTCACCGAACAGAACTCGTATAAGTTCTACCCTTATGACGGAACATCCCGTCACGACACCGAATGGGTGAGCTTCACTCCTGATGCCACAGGTCTGTACAAGATCAATCTCAGCGGAAGACTTGTTAGCGAGAGCATCATTGTTTTCGATCAGAATATGGATCCCGTCGGATTTGGTATTCACAATGTTTCACTGACACTCGAGAAGAACAAGACATACTATATCCGTATCGTAGAGAATTATCCCGGTGGTTACGGTCCTTATGCATATATAGAGATATCCGTTGAAGAAGCTGATTATGCCGTGTACGTCGAGAAGGACGGTAAGCCCTTGTATCAGGAAATGTTTATGGATTGGTACACTGTATCATCAGGCAAGAACATTACATTCAGAACAGTCTTAAGTGTCGACTTGAGATGTGAGTGGTACAAATATGACTCAGGAGAAGATGCCTGGCTCAACCCTGATCGCCGTGCGTCCGATCCGTACAGCCCGCGCACTGCTCCATCACTGACAGTATCTTGTCCCGCTTCAGAGGCAGATTATAGACTCGTCATTTATGATGACAGAGACCAGGTTGTCGCGGAGGGGGAATTCACTGTGATCAACCGGGACTTAATGACTATCGATAACAAAACCTTCTCTTATGAGCCTGTAATGACCGGGATGAACGGATCTTATGATTTCACCGGAATAATATACAATTCTTATGACTCTTTAAGCAATCCGACATCAAGCATTACCAGATATATGACCGGCAATTATGACGTACACGATAATACTGTTGCTTTATTAATGAGCGGAATAGATGAGTTTTCCGTTTTAAGGCTGCATGCTTCTTACGGCAGCTGGATCGCTGACAAACTGACTTTCCTGTTTGTAGATGATCCGGCAACTAACGAGATTATATCGTCAGGAACAACAAAGCACATCTCTGTCAGTAACCAATACAACACCTACAAGTACGAACAGAGGATCCTGGAGTTTACGCCTCAACATGACGGAACATACACTTTCTCCTCTTTTAACAGGGAAAGCGGAAACCCTGAGGTCGCTCTATTCGATGAAAACTATAATCTCATCGATTATGCAATGCCGTACATGGAAGATCCTATGATCCCGCAGACATTCGGAGTTAGCGGATGGTTGGATGATTATGATTATATTACATGGGGAAAGTACGACTATTCCCATTCAATATACCGTTGGGACGAGAAGCAAAATATGCCCGCTTCCGATATTTGTCTGACCGCAGATCTTAAAGCCGGCAAGACATATTACTTTGCCATTCCGTTCTACAACAATGGCGAAGCCTCTTACGATGTCAGGATAACTGAGGACGGACAGGTTCCCGTTGACACCGACACCCCTACACCTACGAACACAAATACACCGACACCGACGAAGAAGCCTGCGGCAAATCCGACAACGACTACGTCGTCACCTACAACAAGGCCCGGTGCTTCCACTACGCCCGCCTCAACGTCCGGCTCTTCATCGCCGACGGTCACAACGAGGCCTCCTGTGGATACGACAACGCCCGCCCCGTCCGGTTCTTCAACAGGAATAACTACGACCCCTGCTCCCCTGCCTCCCGAGTCTGAGCTCGGCATCGCGGAGTTCGTCGAAAGGCTTTACTCCGTAGCCCTCGGAAGGCCCTCCGATCCTGCCGGAAAAGCAGACTGGATCAACCGCGTAATGACACAGGGCTATACAGGCGCCGATGTAGCCAAGGGATTCCTGTTCAGTCCCGAATTCCTCGGCATGGACATGAGTAATGATCAGTTCGTTGAAGTGCTCTATAAGACCTTCTTCGACAGGGCAGGTGACCCTGACGGCAAGGCAGACTGGCTTAACAGAATGGCTAACGGCTGGACAAAGGAGAACGTCATCATGGGATTCATCGACTCGACCGAGTGGGCGAACCTGTGCATGACATACGGCATCCCCTCGGGCGGTCAGGGCGTACCGAACATAGTAGTGCAGCCGAGTGAAGGCGTATGGGCATTCTGCACGAGGCTTTACACAACCTGCCTTAACCGTGACTACGATCCGAACGGCCTTGCCGACTGGGCAGACAGACTTGCCAACATGAAGGTTACCGGCACATCCGCTGCATGGGGATTCTTCTTCAGTACCGAGTTCGAGGCGCAGAACGTATCGGACGAAGTATTCGTTACTAGGCTCTATAGAACCTTCATGGGAAGAGAGCCCGACCCTGCAGGACAGGCCGACTGGATGAGCCGCCTGACTGCCGGAGCTTCACGAGAAGATGTCTTCTACGGATTCGCGAACTCCCCGGAATTCGGACAGATATGCATGAGTTACGGAATACTGAGATAACAACAAGGGACAGATATAGATGCTCGAAGGCCCGTCGGAGATCCGGCGGGCCTTTGACTCATATGGCTTTGTTCTGACAGGGAACTATCTGTTCGATCTCGGAAAGCTTAGTTGCCTTGATTTCCCTGATATCGATATCATTCTGAATGTCCAAGAAGTATCTGTCATTAACCCCAAAATATCTGCCAAGTCTGACGGACGTATCTGCAGTGATCTTCCTTCTGTTATGAAGAATATCCTGTATCCTGGATACCGGCACATGTATATCCTGCGCCAATCTGTATGCCGATATATTAAACGGCGCCATGAATTCCTCAAATAATACCTCACCCATGCTGGGCGTGTCGATCATATAATCCATTGTTATTCTCCCTTGTGCACTTGTCAGTGATAATCAGTGATCTCCACATCATAGAAGGCATCCCCTTCAACTCGGAAACAGATCCTGAACTGATCATTAATCCTGATACTGTATTGCCCCGTCCTGTTACCGGTGAGAAGCTCAAGTCTGTTTGCCGGTGGAGCCCTCAGGTCTCCCAGACTTCTCGCCTTGTCTATCATGATGAGTTTCCTTAGAGCCACTCGCTGTATATCGTGAGGTATCTTCTTCGAAAATACCTGATGATAAACCTTCTCAGTCTCTTTGTCTGCAAAGCTCATGATCATGACAATAGTATACACGCAATACGTGTATACGTCAAGCGTGTACACATTCAGCAATCACAAACTACACTTCGTCGTTCATTATCTCCTCAACAACATCCTTGACAGCCTGGGAATCGTGACGGATCATGCCGTTCTCGTCGATCCTGATCATCTGCCGCTCGATGACCTTATATGAATGACCGGTCTCTTTCGAGCGGACGGACACCGAGCCTTCCGCCTTATACCTGTCGTAGATCTCCTGCGGGACATATGTGGTATCAAGGACAACGACATCAGCTGCGCCTTCGTAAGAATGCTTCTCGAGTGCACGCACATGATCTTCCATACACATTCCTGAAGTCTCGCCCGGCTGTGTCATCGCGTTGCAGAAATAGATATGCGGGCAGGGATTGGACCTGATGGCATCACTTATCCCGTCGACAATAAGGTTCGGGATTATCGAAGTGTACAGAGAACCGATGCCGTAGATGATCAGGTCGGCTTCCCTTATAGCCTGAAGCGCGGGCTCATAGGCGTGAATATCGCGATCATAGAAAACATGATCTATCCTCTTGCCCGCCTTGGGGATCTCCGCTTCGCCGGTCACGACTTCACCGTCGGTCATGGCAGCCTCGAGCGTGACCTGTTCCAGAGTCGACGGGAGTATGTTACCGTCGACCCGCATGACCTTGCTCGCCGCCTGAACTGCCCCCATAAAGGAGCCTGTGATATTGATAAGAGCGAGGATTATCAGGTTGCCGAGATTATGCCCTCCGACATCCTGATCCCCTTCAAAACGGTAATTGATGAGTTCGGAGAAAAGCTTGTTCTGGCTGTCGCCCGCCATTGCAACGAGCACGTTACGGATATCGCCGACCGCGGGCACATCGTAGACGTCACGAAGCCGCCCCGTACTTCCCCCGTTATCGGCAACAGTAACGATGGCGGTTATCTCCGCATCCTTGATGCGCTTCATGCCCGTAAGCATCGCCGACAGGCCCGTGCCTCCTCCAATAACAACAAGCTTCATTATGTCACCTTATCACTTAAGTATCCCGTAATCGGCACAGATGCCTGCCCACTCGGCCGAGCCTGCGAAGCCCCGGAAGACGGACTCGCGCGATGCGCCTGCCGCCAGCTGCCCTGTCCAGTCGGCAAACCCTGCCGGATCGGGTTCACGATCCATGAATGTGCGATAGAGTCTTGTAACATACTCGGCATCACTGTAATCTGCATCGATAAACTCGACCGAGAAGAAGAATCCGTGAGCAGCCTCAGATCCGGTTATCTTCATGTTGGCAATCTGATCCGCCCAATCATTGAGACCGTTCGGATCTGCCTCTCTTCCGAGACATGTTGTGTAAAGTCTTGTAGCGAAGTTGATAACGTCCTGAGAAGGAGCTACTGTGATATTGGGAGCGAATGTCGAACCGGAAGCGATCCCGTAGATCAGGCAGAGATTTGCCCATTCGGTCGAATTGATAAAGCCGTCGATGACCTGCTTCTTCGACCATCCGGAAGACATCAGATTCAGCCAGTTCGCCTTCTCGGCATCCGGCTCTCTATTGAAGAACGTCTTGTAAAGAACATCCATGAATTCCGAATCGCTCATGTTCTTATCTATGAACTCGGGACTGAACAGGAAACCTCTTGCCAGATCAGCTCCGGTATATCCCTGTGTCCTGACCCTGTTAAGCCAATCCGCCTTACCGTAAGGATCTGATGGACGGTCCAGAGCGACCGTATAGAGCCTCTCGATAAAAGCGGCAACACCCGTCTCGGGAGCAGGCGCAGACGTAACCGCCGGCTTTGACGTAGGTGTCGCGGAAGGCTTGGTGGTCGATGTGGGCTTTGATGTCGGAGTTGCCGTCGGCGTATTCGTTGCAGTCGGCGTCGGAGTGACTGTTGTGATAACTGTTCCGGGATTGACCAGCAACAACAGGTACTCATCTTCGATAGCGTATCGGTCAAACTGTTCCGTATCAGAATCATTCCCGGTGTTAAATGCCTTCTTAAGGAACGGATTATATGCAATGCAGAGCTGAGTGATATTGGTGTAGTGACATTCCAGATACGTTAAGACCGGATTATGGCTCAGGTCAAGAGATGACATATTCTGGTTGCCATAACACAGGAGTTGATCAAGATCGTTATACTCGCTCAGGTCAAGTCCGGAGAGGTTGTTATCATAACAATACAACAAATGGAGATTGGAACAACCTGTGATATTGAGTTGACTTATCTGATTCCTGCCACACTGCAGATTATAAAGATTAGTGCAGTTGCTCACATCCAGTTCAGTGAGATTATTCACCGAGCAGAAGATACGATCCAATGTATCCGTGTGCGGAAGCTTAAGTGACTCGAGCTTACAGTTAGTACAGTTTACAAACTCGAGCGCTGTATTCTGGCTCAGGTCGAGCCCGTGTTCGCTGAGATCATTGTCTGAACAAACAAAGTTCTTAAGGTTATATAAGAACTCGATGCCGGCAAAATTACTGATACCCTCTCCCGATGCATCGATATCGGTTATCTTGTCTATCTCCTCGTAATTCAATTTGGAGTCAAAATCGAGATTAAAATACATGTCCAGATAGTCTCTGAATGCGGCATCCGGGAAATTGGCTGCCGACAGATCGATCCCGTCTGCTCTGACATCCTGAACATGCAAGGGCATCATCGGCATTGCCAATATGGCAACAAACAATAAACTTATAGCCTTAACCAGTCTTTTCATACTCGACCTCCACACTTACAGAGAATATCGCTTACTTCCTTTCGAGCAGGATTATTAACGATTATACACTATCAGAATAAAGGTTTATCACTTCAGTATTCCATAGTCAGAACATATCAGCGCCCATTCAGCTGAGCCCGCGAATCCGTTGAAAACACTTTCGCGCGATGCGCCGGCCGCCAGCTGCCCTGTCCAATCCGCGAAGCCCGCAGGATCAGGCTCACGTCCCATGAACGTGCGGTACAGGCGTGTCACATATTCATCATTGCTGTAATCTCCTGCGATGAACTCGTCGCTGAAGAAGAAGCCGTATGCCGCTTCAGACCCGGACACTTTGTTATTTGCCAGGCGGTCAGCCCAGTCCGCGAGTCCGGCAGGATCGGGGTCTCTAACAAGACAAGTAGTATAAAGTCTCGTCGCAAAACCTATTATCTGTTCATTCGGCTCAAAATGCGTGTCCGGAACACCGGTGCCACCGGATTGGATACCGAATTTCCAGCACAGCGTCGCCCATTCATTTGATCCGATAAAACCGTTGATAACATCTCTGCGGCTTCCCCCGTTATTGAGGATTGACACCCAGTAATTCAGACCGTAATCATCCGCTTCCCTATCGAAAAATGTCCTGTAGAGGATCCTTACAAATTCATCATTGGGCAGGTTCTTATTTCTGAATTCCTCCGACTCCAGGAAGCCTATAGCTATGTCGCCGCCTGTGGAGCGGCCGGAGTTTAACTCGGAGATCCAATTAGTCTTGCCTGCCGAATCCGCGGAACGTCCGAGGGCAACAGAATAGAGTCTGTCAACAAAACCTCTTACGCCCTTCTCGTGGGTCTCGAATTTACCATTGTCTGCCCCAATGCAATAAAAATCAACGCTACCGTCATTATACGAGACAGTCCAAGTGATCTTTCCGTTTATAAGCACCGGTTCGGTACAGTTAAGTGCTCCTGCGCCGTAAGAATAAACACCGGACAGCTCATTTCCCGCACCGTCGTAAAAACGGTAACATACATCATAATTATAGTTAGACCATATTATTGCAAACCTGTTGCTGTTGACCTTAACAAGATAAGGGCCCTCAGCAATGGATTGAGGATCATCGCTGATCCACTTAAGGGTTGATGTGTTGCTGTTTTTGTCAACAATACTAAGAAAGGCATTCCGCGGGTAATTCTTCAAACTTTGAATATCATTTGATCCCCAGAGTTCCTGTTCTATACTCGAACCGGTAACAAGATAGGAACTGTCTGATATAGCAAGGCCTGCCAACTCAGCAAATGTAGTATTTGTTCCGGGTGCACCCAAAATGTTTAACACTTGAGTACAGGGCCATGAATTACCGATACCTTCTGATACCACACTGGGAGAGGTTTGAAGCACAATAGCTCGAGGATAAGCATCACCGTGATCTGCCGCTATGACACGTCCATCTTCAATCTCTACCAACTGTTTAAAGGAGTGGCTGACATATCCGCCCTTCCAAGATACATCGGTAGCATGATCAGTAATTGTCATCGAATTCTTTTCGACATAAATTGTTACATTTGCCTGATGCCGCGCCCCGTCGGATGAAGTATACATAATATGGCAGCTGCGTATGACAATATAGTCTCCGCTTGAGGCTATGTCAGCAGACCCGAAGGAGAAGGGCTGTGTTGTATTGCAGTCGAAGAGACCACATGATGATATCCTGTTCCAGGAAGAATCGTATTTCGTCAATCTGAAGCACTCGACATCCGGTGACTCATCGGGATTGTTCTGACCGCTTAAGACGTAGTAATAGCTGCCGTCAGAGTAGAATGCACCGTAGCGGGGAAGCTCCATCGGGATTGTTTTTGTGGATATGGGATTATATGATTCATCGAAATATTCCGCTTTGTAATCCTTATTGTCATCGGCGGTAAAGAGCATATATCTTCCATCCGATGTATATTCCAGATGTGAGCGGATCGGGATGCCGTAATCACCGCCCCAAAGACCA
>JAEEGL016744305.1_pt1 | contig 14495 bp, 16 predicted proteins | sample 9134231 | NCBI WGS metagenome assembly JAEEGL01 (sample SAMN16246548, study PRJNA631951) | gut metagenome | biome: gut microbiome; feature: rumen; material: fiber-attached | host: Bos | place: Iran: Karaj | collected 2018-10
GTAAGTCACGACCGCTGGTTCCTCGACCGCATCTGTACGCATATTCTTGCATTCGAAAACAATTCAGAAGTGCGCTTCTTTGAAGGCAACTGGACAGAATACGCTGAATGGAAGAAAGAACAGTTTGGCGAAGAAGCAGGAGTTCCAAAGCGTACTGTTTACCGAAAAATGACAAGATAGAATTTAAAAAGAGCGCCGTTCGGGCTTTCGAAAAGGAACACCGGAAAGCCTGAGGCGGAATAGATTAAATTCAGCAATGTTAAAAGTTTATAACAGTGGATTTTAGATATAAAACTTGAAATAAAAAATAAAATTCATTAGTATGATTTTAAAATAATCAACGGGGAGCTGGTGTAAAGCCGGCTGAGAGTAGGAAGTTTTCCTTGACCCATAGAACCTGTTTAGGGTAATGCCGGCGTAGGGAGAAAAAATATGTTTGCAAAAAATCCATCCAACCTTAAAAAAAGTCTTTTGCTTTATGCAGTAACAGACAGACACTGGTTAAAAAAATCAAACGGTATTCAGACTTTAGAAGAGCAGGTAGAAGAAGCAATCGAAGGCGGAGCTACTTTTATTCAGCTTAGAGAAAAAAATGCAGACGAAAAAGAATTTTTGGATCTTGCTTTTAAAGTGCAGGCGGTGTGCAAAAAGCACAATATTCCGTTTGTAATAAATGACAATGTTGAACTTGCAAAAAAAATTAATGCAGATGGTGTTCACGTCGGACAGAGTGATATGAATGCGAAGGACGTTCGTTCGATTATCGGAAGTGACAAGATTCTTGGTGTGTCTGCGCAGACTGTCGAGCAGGCGCTGCTTGCAGAAAAACAGGGAGCCGATTATCTTGGTGTAGGCGCTGTGTTTTCTACAAATTCAAAAGACGACGCTGATTATGTTCCGTATGAAACTTTAAAAAACATCTGCAGCGCGGTTAAGATTCCTGTTGTTGCTATAGGCGGAATAACATTAGAAAACTTAACTGAACTTAAAGACAGCGGCATCGTCGGAATTTCTGTAATAAGCGCAATCTTCGGAGCAGAGAATATCAAAGAAGCGACAGAAAAACTTTACGAAAAAACATGTGCACTTTTTAAATAATAGAGTGAGGACAATATGAAAGTTGCAATGACAATTGCCGGAAGTGATTCAAGCGGCGGAGCTGGAATTCAGGCAGATATAAAGACAATGACAGCAAACGGTGTTTTTGCGATGAGTGCAATTACAGCACTTACTGCGCAGAACACGACGGGCGTTCAGGGAATTATGGGTGTTCCTGCAGATTTTTTAAAACAGCAGATTGATTCGTGCATAACAGATATTCGTCCTGACAGCGTTAAAATCGGAATGGTTGCACAAAGCGAAATCATTAAAACAATTGCAGAGCGACTTCGTTTTTATGAAATAAAAAATATTGTCGTAGATCCTGTAATGGTTGCAACAAGTGGCGCAAAATTAATTGATGATGAAGCAATAGAAACATTAAAGTCAGAACTTTTACCGATTGCAACTGTCTGTACACCAAATATTCCGGAAGCAGAAATTCTTTCTGGAATGAAAATCGAAAGTGCAGATGATATGATTAAAGCTGCAAAAACAATAAGCGAAAAATTTTCCTGCGCAGTTTTATGCAAGGGCGGACACAACCTTAACGATGCAAACGATCTTCTTTTTGAAAACGGAAACTATAAATGGTTTAACGGAAAAAGAATTGATAATCCTAACACACATGGAACAGGCTGTACTTTATCAAGTGCCATTGCTGCAAATCTTGCAAAGGGTTCTTCTCTTGAAGAAGCTGTAAAAAAAGCTAAGGATTATATTTCTGGTGCACTTGCTGCAATGCTTGATTTAGGAAAGGGACGCGGTCCGATGAATCATGCATATGTTTTTAAGGAATCAAATTAATGAGTGTAATAACTTTTAACGATGTGCATTTTTCTTATCCTCCGGTAGAAGGTGACGTTGACGAAAACGGAAAGCCGATTCCGGGAGCGACTGTTTTTGATCATTTTTCTGCAGAGTTTCCTGAAGGCTTTGTAAACCTTGTAGGACCTAATGCAAGCGGAAAATCTACGTTCATGCTTCTGGCAGGCGGCCGCGTGCTGCCGCTCCAGGGAAAAATCTGGATTTGCGGAAAAGACACGTCGCTTATGTCGGAAGAAGAAAAAAATGAAACGGCTTCGTTTGTCTATCAGAATATGGAATTTGATACGGACGATAAAGTAGGCGACCTTTTAAATTATGTATACTCAAACGGGGCGTTAAAAGGAAACGCGGCCGCCGTTAATGGTAATAAAGAAGATCTTCTTTCTGAAGTAAAAAAAGTTTTTGAGCTTGATTCAGTTTTAGAAAAAAAATTGAACAACACAAGTAAGGGCGAGATGCAGAGAGTTATCGCGGCGTTTTCGCTTTTATACGGAACAAAAATAATTTTTATGGATGAACCTTTTTTTGCATGCGAGGATGCGCAGAAAGATAAGTGCGTAAAATATCTTAAAGAATATTGTCGTTCAACAGGAACAACGATTTATATTTCGATGCACGAAATTGATTTAACGAGAAAGTATGCAGATACCGTAATGCTTTTTTATTCTAATCATGATATTGATCTTGGAACGCCTGACGAAGTAATGACAGACGAGGCGCTTGAAAAGTCGTATGGAATTCCTGTAAGCATGTTAAAGCATGCAGAGACTATGACGCGCGAGCAGATTAAAGAAGAAAGTGACATGATTAAAAAGTTATAGCGTGGCGTTGTTCTGTGCGCCGCGCGGTCAGTGCGAAAACTTAAATCTTTAGTTCGCCTTTTTCAAGTGCTGTAAATTCTGAACCGTCTTCGTATTTAATTACAATCGTCGGATTTCTTACAACACCATCAAGATGAATAAGACTTGGCGCGTCCCCATCATAGTTTTGTCCGATTGCAAAGTGACATGTCTTAAATGCTTTTTCATCCTCGAGCATGTTTCCTGTAATCATCGCGCACGGGTTTAAACCGATTCCAAGTTCGCCGATGTTTCTTGCATTGCGTTTATAAACTTCGCCCATGCCTGCAGGAAGTGCGCCGTCTTTTTCGAGCTTAACTGCTTTTGCTTCTGCCTCTGTTATCGTTTTAAGAAGACGCTTTGCTTCATCGCCGCCGGCGACATCGGTTACAAAACCATTTTTAACGGTTACGTCGATAGGAGTTTTTAAAATCGAGTCGCCGTCACCAAAAGTCATTGAACCGTCGTAAATAATTTTTCCGTTACAGCCAAAGCCATCCTTGTCGGGGTTTCCTACAACTGGACTTAAAAAAACTTCGCCGGCGGGGATATTACCACCGGTTCCCGGCTTAGAAAAATCTCCGTTATCAAAAAATGCTTTACGGCCTGCAAGCGGGACTATAAGATCTGTTCCGCCTGGAGCTGTTATATGAGCGCTAACGGCTTTTTCAAATTTCTTGCCGAGAAGCGTGCAGCGTTTTTCTAGAAGTGCATAATCAATGTTTACTGTTCTGTTGAACATATCTTCTGTTAGGCCCGGAGTCCATACTGCACGCATGACTTTTTTTCCGTTAAGAAGATAATCAAAAGTGTTGTCATATTTTTCGCCGTTAAGCTCATAAGGATTTTTAACGGCTTCGGGGTCTTTACCGAGTTTCATATATGATATAGAAAGAAAAACCTGTGGTTCTGTTTTAAGTGCTGCGATTACAGCGGGTTCAGAATAATCCATTGCTTTTTTTGCCGGCTGGAAAATCAAAGTCGGTTCACCGCCTGCTTTTAAAGCCTCTGTGTAAAGATCCTGAGCAATAACATTTGTCTCTGGATTTGCAACGATAATAATTTTTTCTGATTTCTTTAACTTGCATACAGTATTGATTACTGTATGTGCCGGAGTAATTTTTTCATTTGTAACTAACATAACTAATCCTGATAACGGTTTAAGATATCGATGATTGCGCGCTTGTTTTCGATAAAGACTTCGACAAGCACAGGATCAAAGTGTGAACCGCTTGATTCTTTGATAATTTCAAAAGCCTGTTCAAGAGGAAAGGCTTGTTTATAACATCGCTGTGTTACCAGCGCATCAAACACATCTGCAATTGCCATTATACGCGCACTTAAAGGAATCTGTTCACCTTTTAAATTAGAAGGGTAACCGGTTCCGTCCCAGTGTTCGTGATGTCCTTTTGCAATTTCTCCTGCGATTCTTACATATTCAGGATCGTTAGAAGGACCAAGAACTTCTTTTACAATCTGTTCACCACGCGTTGTATGAATTTTCATCTGCTCGTATTCTTCTGGAGTAAGCTTGCCCGGCTTTTTTAAAATCAAATCCGAAACGGCAATTTTTCCGATGTCGTGCAGTGGAGCTGCTCTGTAAAGCATGTCGACATATCTTTCTGTGAGTGTTTCTATATAATATCCGCTTGCCTTTGTCGCTTTTGCAAGAAGATAAACATAAGTACTTGTTCTTCGAACATGTTCACCTGTATCGTTGTCACGGTTTTCTACAAGGTTCGAAAGACTTAAAATCATGTTCTTCTGATAATTAATGATTCTTTCGTTCTGCGTCTGCAGTTTTTCTGCCTGGAACATAACTTCGTGTTCCAGGTTAAATTCAACATTCTGAACGATATGAGAAAAAAGAAAAATCATTACAGAGAGAACGATTATCGAAAGAAAGATGTTGGTTGCTTTAATTATAAAAGTTGCTCGCGGCGAGATTTCGTATATAGGCTGAATCGAAGAGCTGAAAAGTTCAAGGAGACAGAAAAGAATGAGCGAGAGTATACAGAAAAGATATGCTACTGTGCGTCGGCGTGTAAAAATCAGGAACGGTAAAAATCCCATGATGAGCATAAAAAAGTGGAACGACGCCCGTGCGCCCAGATAATAGTCTGCAAAAATCTGGTGGAATATAACTTCGAAAGTCGTGATGATGTAAAGTATGGTAAATGCCTGAGTTTTTGTAAGAAGAAAAGATGCGACTGCAAAGATAATTACGCTTACGATGTTAAAATAGAACATCTGGTAAACGCCCAGTGCACGGAATACGAACAAAAAGATTACGTGGTATGCAAGAGCGAAAAGCGATGTAAAAAGAGACACGATAAATGGTCTTTTTTGAGGCAGATAAAAATCTCTTCGATTCATACTATTAATTATACCACAATCTGCAAAAAAACTGTATAATCTTTTTTATGAATATTTGTCTGTTCGACCAAGCAGAAATCGATAAAATTCTCGACAGCCGTGATGAGCGTGCAGTTCACCTTAACCGCGTGCTTCATAAAAAAACCGGCGATACTTTTAGCGCAGGGATAATCGGCGGCAAAGCCGGAACTGCAACTATAACAAATACAATCGAAGTCAAAAATCCCAGAACAGGAAAGACAGAATATTCATACGAGTTTAAGTTCGAGCCAGCAGGTGACGGGAAGCCTCTTTTACCTCTTGTAATGGTCATCGGGTTTCCGCGTCCGATTCAGCTTAAAAGGCTTTTGCGTGATATTGCAGGGCTTGGTGCCGTCGAGGTTCATCTTACGGGCACAGAGCTTGGTGAAAAATCTTACATGCAGTCAACGCTTGTAGAGCGAGGCGCTGCATATAAAATGCTTTTAGACGGAACAGTACAGGCCGCAAGCACACATGTGCCGGAACTTTTTTTGCATTCAGCTTTAACGGACTGTCTTGAGACTTTAGAAAAACGTTACGGAAAAAATGCAGAACGTGTAACACTTGATAACATAAAAAAAGAATGCAGCCTTGAGCAGTGGATTGAAAAGTTAAAATCAAACGGCTGGAAACCAGACATGAAAAATCCTGTGATTGCCGCAATCGGAAGTGAGCGCGGCTGGACAGATAAAGAGCGCGAAAAACTTAAGGGAAACGGTTTTGCAATGTGTTCGATGGGAGAACGCGTTTTAAGAACAGAAACTGCAGCGACTGTGAGCGCAAGCATAATACTTTCAAGCTTTGGTTTTTTGTGCTAGAATGCATTTATGGATAACGAAAAAATAAAACAGATGCTTCTGGACATTGCATCTACAGATCTTGATTTTACAGTTACACAAAGCGGAAAAGAAAGCAAACGTGTAAACGGTTTATACAAACCAGATACTCACGAAATAATCATTCACAATAAAAATCTTAAGACAGATTCAGAACTCGTTTATACGGCAGTTCACGAATATACACATCACTTAATAACAGAAGAGCAGATAGAATTAAACGGTGCTGCTTATGTTCCGAATGCAAAAGTACACACAGAAGCATTCTGGGCAAAATTTCATTCACTTTTAAAAATTGCAGAAGAAAAAAAATATTATTCGATGGACATTGATTCTGTTCCAGAATTAAAAGAGCTTACAGAAAATATCAGAAAAAATTATATCGAAGCAAACGGAAAAATCATGCAGGAGTTCGGAAGACTTCTTGCAAAAGCACATGCACTTTGTCAGAAAGCAAACATCAGATACGAAGATTATCTTGACCGCGTATTGTGTCTTCCAAGAAACAGCGCGCGCGATATTACCCGTATCGGTAAAACAACAGATATAGATCCTTCAATCGGATTTGATAATATGAAAATGATTTCTTCTATAAAGAAGTCAGAAGAAAGAGCTGTTGCACAGGAAAAAATTAAAGAAGGAGAAAGTCCTGTAACTGTGCGCGCGTTGATGAAGCAGAAAGCATCAGAGCCGGTTGACCAGAGAACGAAACTCGAAAAAGAAAAAAACAGACTTGCAAAAACAATTGCACAGCTTCAGCAGCGTCTTGATTTCGTGGAGGAAACACTTGCGTCGTTGTAAATTAAATGGAATGTCAGTTAAACTTCTGACATCTCTTGTAATAAGTTTTTTATGCGTATCTTTATTAAGTGCACAATCTTCAAGTCAGAAGACAGAAACGCAGAGTGGATTAGTGTCTGCACCTCGGATAGAGCCTGTAAAACCTGTTGAACCGGTTGCTCCTGTAACTGTTGATATGTCACGCCCTATGGGACCAAAATCATTTACAAGACCAAGATCTCCGCAGTCACAGCAGTCATCACAGGCAAAACAGAATGTTAACAATCAGTCACAGACAAATGGTGCACAGTACACACCTGGTGCAAAATATGCAGACAAAGATAATTCTTCTCAAAAAAAATCTTTGACGACAACTGCTTCATCTGCAGAACAAAAACAGACTATCGCAGAAGCAGGACAGGATATTTTAAACAGACTTTCTTCTGTGTCTGCAATGGATTTAACTTCTCTTGCGGGGCAGGGACTTGTTCCTGATGTAAGTTCTCTTCTTGGCGGAACTCTTTTAAATGGACAGACAGGACAGACAAACGACAAGCTTCTTACTCAGATTTTAAATGAGTTGAACGAAATTAAAGCAAATCAAAAAACTATAATGCAGACTGATGTTTCTAAATTAAAACCTGCAAACGAGCCTCCTGCAATCCGTCGTTTTGTAATTAACTCTCATGATATTTTAAAATCGTGCAACACAGTTTATTTTAGCAACGTAGAAGCAGACGGTTCATTTTTGCTGACCGGAGACTGCAAGAGCATTTACGGCAACGCTGTTCTCGAAGAAACATTTTATATGCTGTTTAAATCATGCGGAACAAAAGAAGGCCGCTGTGTTTATTCCGTAGAATTTTCTGTATCGCAGAAACGTGAAAATCAGAATTCACTTTTATATAAATTGTCTACTCAGGAAAATATTTCTGCACAGCGCATAGGAAATCTTATTACCGTAAGAAAAAATGAACAGACTTTTAAAACCGATATGTTAATCGATATCGGAAGATAAAACTGAATTTTATAAAGGACCTGTATGGCAGATTTATTAAAACAGGGATTAGAAAAACTTAATTTTTCTCAAACCGAAATTGATTCTCTCATTATAAAAATGGAACAGTATATTAAAGAACTTGTCCTGTTTAACTCTGCATACAATCTTGTTAATACCGACAATCACGATGAAATAGTAGTCCGCCATATTCTCGACAGCCTCGCGGCGGCGGGCGAGATAAAAAAACTCGCAGACGCTCAGAAGGCAAAAGGAAAAACTAAAGTTGTAATCGGTGACATCGGTTCTGGTGGTGGACTCCCGGGAATTCCTCTTGCGTCTGCTTTGCCTGACATAGAATTTGTTCTGGTCGAAAGAATGAGTAAACGCTGTGCATTCCTCGAGAACGCCGCCGCGATTCTCGGGCTAAAAAACGTGAGCGTGCTCAACAAAGAAGCAGAGAAGGTTAAAAAAGAGTCGATTGACATCGCCGTGTTCAGAGCGTTCCGCCCGCTTGATAAAACGATGATAAAAACGCTGCTTGATTTGATTCCGTCTGACGGAGTACTTGCTGCGTACAAAGCAAAAAAAGAAAAGATAATAGAAGAAATGTCTGCAATCGGTTACGAAGAAAAAGATTATGATTTAAAAAAATTAGAAGTGCCGTTTTTAACCGACACTTCTTCTGATGAATCTCGCGAAAGAAACTTAGTAATCGTTTCCAAAAGTCTCGCTTAATTCTTTTAAATGTTTTTTAACGATCTTTCTGTCTTCTTCGTTTGAAAAAGGTTTGATTGTTGCAGTCGGATCAATACCCATTGCCTTTACTGCTTTTGCAGCTTCCGGATCTTTTGAAATTGTGTAATCGTAATATTCGATTGCATAACCATAAACGATAGCCCTAAATTTATCAAAAGGCTGTTTTCCAGAAATTCCGTATTTGTTAAGAATTTTTTCTGCCTTCTGAATTGTTGCAGCATCTACATTTAAAGATTCTGTTTCGTTTGCATTAATGCTTAACTTACTGAGTTCTTTATCAATCTGCTTGTAGTTTTTGCAGAACGAAGTTACGTCGTCATCTGTAAGACCTGTAGATTTTGCCTGTGCCATTGCAGCAAAGGCAAGTAAAGAAACAAATAATAACGATAAAAGTTTTTTCATAAAACTCTCCTGTAATTCTGCGCATCATTAAATTTTTTTCTGCGCTTTAAATCATAAATTAATTATAAGAGAGTATAATAAAAGTCGTCAAGGCAATTATTTTCTGTAAGTTACCGCAGTGTGCAAAGGCAGAAAACCGTGCAGGAAACCGGGCTGAAAAGAATTTAGAAAAATTTCTAAATAGTTCTTGACAACAGTAGAATTGTGTTATATAAAGTATTTAGAAAGTTATCTAATTAGAAATATTTCTAAATGGAGGTTTAACCGATGGCCTTTGCTGATACATTTAAGGCGCTTTCGGATCCGGCACGAAGGGAAATCCTTGAGCTTTTAAGGGAAACAAGGCTTTCTGCCGGGGACATAGCGTCAAAATTTGACATGACGGGAGCGACGATTTCGTATCACCTTTCTGTCTTAAAAAAAGCAGATTTAATTCGTGAAACGCGCGAAAAAAATTTTATTTTTTACGAATTAAATGCGAGTGTTTTTGAAGAACTGATGATCTGGATTAATCAGTTCAACTCAAAATCAAAAAAGAAAAAATAAACAGGAGATTTTTATGAACGAAAAAACAGTAAACATAAATAAGTTTTTTAATGCGACATTTTTCATTACAAACATTGTCTGTCTTTTGCCGATTGCACTTGGTTATATATTGTGGAATAAGCTTCCTGAGGATATTCCGATGCAGTATGGCTGGGATAATCAGGTAAACTGGACGCTTCCAAAAGCAATTGCGATTTATACATGCCCTGTTTTGCTGTGTGTGATAAATACAATTGTTCAGTTTGTAATCTGGAAATTTTCCGGGCTTAATGCAGGTGGAACAGAAAGCAGTGCAGATACTGTGGCAGCAGGCCAGGAAAATTCTTCTGAAAAAAAACGTAATGACAGGGTTACACTTGTTGCTGTCTGGATAATTCCTTTAATGGCACTTGTAATAAACAGTTTTATTCTTTTAAAACCTGCAGGACTTAATCTTTCTCCAGACGTAGTTATTATTTTTATAAGTTCACTTGTGCTTATTATTCCGGGAAACTATCTTCCTAAATTAAAACCAAATCCTGTAATCGGAATTCGTGCGCCATGGATTAACAGCAATCCTGATGTCTGGTATAAAACAAACAGATTAGGCGGAATTCTTTTTGTAATCACAGGTCTTATCAATCTGCCTTTGTGTTTTACTCCGATCGGTAAAATTGTTTTTGCATCAAGCTGTGGATGTGTGGTAGTAGTGCTTCTTGTTTATTCGCTCGTCCTTGCAAAAAAATACGGCAGCATTAAAAAAAGTGCGTAAAAGTTTTTATATTTAAAACAAAGCCCGCGTGTGCCAGAATAATTCTGACATAGCGTGGGTTTTATTTTTTAGTTTTTTCGCTTAAAGCTGAATAGTATTCAAAATTTTTGCCGGTTACGATGTCACACCAGCCTCCGAAAACCCAGACCATTTTTGAAACATTGTCTGAATCAAAATCAGGTGGTCTGTCTTTTTCGAGAATTAAATACCAACGTGCAGTAACATTGTTTATCGTTTCCTCAAAAGTTGAATATGCCAGGATTTTAATGAGCTCACCTTTGTAGATAACATTTCTTGATTTAATGTAGTCGCCGTTTTTTGGTTCATATGGAATACTAACTGTTTCTGATTTAAACGAAGGCTTTTTTCTCATTCTGGTATTTTCTTTAAAATATAAATATGTAGAAGGCTCGGGTATAATAACTTCCTGATCGTCGTAAATAACTTTTTCGCCGGCCGTAACTTTTTTGTCTGAGCTAAAACAGACATTCCCTTTTAAGTCTGTAACCACACCGTAATATCTTATGGATTTATAATCAGGTTCAACAAGATATTCGCCTGGGATGTCTAACGACCAGCCAAAACTGTTGTATTTCAAATTATTATGTTTAACGTTGTTCAGAAATAAATCATTGTTAAATTTTAATCTGTTGTCATTTAACGAAAATGTTCCTGTGTATACATCTCCTGCATAAGTTTCAAATTTATAGGTTTTATCTCTTTTAAATTCTATATGACCTTCGCCAAGGGAAAAACTTGAATCACAAAGAAAATCCATGTATTTATTCTGATTGGACTGTGCATAAGCAGAAATTACAGAAAAGAAAATCAATGCGGATAAAAATACTTTTTTCATTTTACTTCCTCCAGTTAGCGTGGGTTTTATAAAAAAAATTAAGGGAAAATTTTATTACCAGCCCGGTTCATTCTTCTTTAACAATTCTTCTGCTTTTGTTTTATACGAATTAAGTTCTGAACGATTTATTTCTTTGATCCAGCCGCCAAAAATCCAGACAAGTTTGTATTCAGAATCTGCATCGCCCATTTTATCATCTTCCTGAATCAAATACCATTTTGCTTTTACTCCGCTTATTGTTTCTTCATAATCTGTTGAACCGATAATACGGATTATTTCACCTGCATATACAACATGGCGTTTTTTTAAATAATCATAATCATGATGACTGGGTAAATAAGGCAAATCAACAACGTTTGATTTTAATGAAGGAGCATCACGCATTTTTGTGTTCTCTAAAACGAAAACATATTTTTCCTGGCTTCCTACAGGATATTTTTTTACTTTATACCCCTGGTATTCAAATGGTTCTTCAGAGTATTCTTCACATTCACTCCATATTGTAACAGATTCATGTTTTAAACAGCCTTTATGGAATAAATCTTCATCATCCGGACAGATTTCAAATGTCGCAGGAAGAGAGATGGTGATGCCATCAATAAGATACATTTTATAATAAAAATTTTTTTCAGGATCATCAGGACAGTAGTATGGTTCGATTGTCAGTTTATTTCCAGAAACAGTATATTTCCCAAAGGTTGGATCATTGGGAGCTATATTAGAGTACTGTCCGTCGCTTTTAAAAGTAAATCTGCGCCATCCAATATGAAAGGTGTTGTCGTGTAAAAATCTTTCGTATTTATTGCCTGACTGTGCATAAGCAGAAATTACAGAAAAGAAAATCAATGCGGATAAAAATACTTTTTTCATTTTAGTTCCTCCAGTTAGCGTGGTGGCATTTATACTTATTTCAATTTTACCTTAATACACCGATTTTTCAAGAGTTTATCCAATCAAATAGGGATATAAAAAAATCATGGAGTTGTTTTAGTAAATTCAACTTGAATAATAAAATTCGTCAAGTTTAAAAATCTATGCTACAATAAACGCATGAAAGAATTTTATATCGATTGTGACGGCATACGCCTTCATTCAAAATTAGAAAAACCCGAAGGTCTTGATAAGTGTCCTCTGTGCATTTTGATTCATGGTTTTACAGGGCAGATGGAAGAAGATCATCTTCTTGCAGTGCAGGATGCGATGGTAAGCTGTGGTGTTGCTGTTCTTCGTGTCGAGATGTACGGTCACGGAAAAAGTGACGGCGAGTTTAAAAATCATACTTTGTATAAATGGATTGCAAACGCGCTTGCTGTCGTTAAGTATGCTAAAAAGCTGAATTTTGTAACGGACCTTTATCTCTCTGGTCATTCACAGGGCGGGCTTCTTACAATTTTAGTCGGCGGAATGTGTAACGATGATTTTAAAGCAATTATTCCGCTGTCGCCTGCGCTTTGTATTCCGGTTGATGCAAGAAAGGGGTCGATGCTCGGTGCAGAATTTGATCCGATTCATATTCCGGAAACAATCGGCTCTGGAGACTGGGAGCTTTCTGCAGACTATGTTCGTGTAGCGCAGACGATTCACCCGGAAGACGAAATTGCAAGATACGAAGGTCCTGTTCTTATCATTCACGGAACCGACGATGAAACCGTTCCTTTTTCGTATGCTGAACAGGCGCAGAAACTTTATAAGAATGCAAAGCTCGTTGCGATAAAAGGCGATGACCACTGCTTTACAAGGCATGTTGATAAACTTGCAGAGGCGGTAAAAAAATTTTTCGAAGCCGGTGTTTGAGGAGAATGAACTCAAAATATGTACCTGCAACCTATACAATAAATTAAAAATATTATAGTATAAGATGATGTTTGAGGTGTTGTGATATGCCTGTCTGCAGACTAGACACCATGCTGTTTATTTTATTACATATTTTATAATTTTATATTCTTCTATTAATTGTTCCATAGTCCACCGAATGTTTGCCGGGCTTGTACTTGGCAGACATTGTGCAGTCAGTAAGAAACGTTCTTTGTATTCTCTGGCGCAAAATTTTTCCCAAAGTTTATATGCAGTTTCCCCTGTACAGAAAATATGATGGATTGGTGCACTTTCAAAAATTTTTGTGAAATCATTTGGGACTGCCTCGCGGATACTGGAATCTGCAGCGCCTTTGATTTGGCACGAAGCCAGTACATCCCATACTGCTATGTTATGGCGCAAAAGAAAATCACGACGTTCGTTTATAGCTGCCTCAATTGGCGAATCACTAGTGTTACTTAGTATTTTATTAGGGAACAAAAGTTCTTCTCCAAATATCGTACTTATTACGTTCCAGAATCTGTTCCGCGGATGCATATAAAAAAATCCGGCGTCACGACTTTTTGGAGAGGGCATGGTGCCTAAAATCAGCACTTGGCTTTGTGGGTTATAGACTGGCTCAAAAGGGTGGCTAATTGAATCCATATGATTATTATAGCACACAATTTTTATTTTTCCTTAATTAAAGAAAATTAAATATGGCAAAATACTTATCAGAAGGTAACTTTGAGAACATATTGTTTCTTATGAATTGCGAGTACTAATAGTTCATGCTATAATTTACGAAAGATATAGGAGTTTCCAACTTGAGTTTTCAATCCGAAGCAGAATTAGAAAATTGGCTCATCAATGAATTGCAGCAGCAGTTCGGATACTCATATTATAAAAAAATTGAAGACAAAGAAACTCTTGAAGATAATTTTCGTACAAATCTTTACAACTTAAACAAAGAAGATTTGAATAATTCTCCATTTACAGACACAGAATTCGACCGCATTCTTACCTATCTAAAAGACAAATCCGTTTACCAATCTGCCAAACAACTTAGAGATAAATATGTTCTTGAGCGTGAAGATGGTAGCAAGATTCACATAAAATTCCTTGATATTGATAATTATTCAAATAACAAAGTTCAAGTTGCAAATCAGATAACAGTTATAAATAAATATGAAACGCGATTTGATGTGACAATTTTAATTAATGGACTTCCATTAGTACAACTTGAATTAAAAAAACGTGGAATTGCACTTGAAGATGCTTTCAATCAAACTGAACGCTATCGGCGTCACGCATATACCGGATTATTTAGATATATTCAAATTTTTATAATTACAAATGGAACAAATACAAAGTATTATGCAAATAGCGATAATACATTCCTTCATTCTTCTGCTTTTTATTGGACAGATGAAGAAAACAAAAGAATTAATGATATAAATGATTTTATTCCTGCATTCTTGAATTCAGACAGGCTTTTCAAAATGTTGCATTTATACACAGTTCTTAATGATACAGAACGATGTATGATGATTATGCGTCCTTATCAGGTTTATGCTACTGAACTTTTATTGAATAAAGCTCTTACATCTGA
>JAEEGL016955790.1_pt1 | contig 14495 bp, 11 predicted proteins | sample 9134231 | NCBI WGS metagenome assembly JAEEGL01 (sample SAMN16246548, study PRJNA631951) | gut metagenome | biome: gut microbiome; feature: rumen; material: fiber-attached | host: Bos | place: Iran: Karaj | collected 2018-10
AGTCAGGCGGTTGCTCTTCTAGTAACTTATCATCATATTCATTTAAGGTGATTATGGATTTATCATCAAGCATCCTTAGTGATCAAGAACTTAAGAAAACTATTAATTATAAAATGAATAGTAGTTCATCATCAGCGTATACTATAGAATCAATTACGAATCAAGATAGCGAGTACACCTTTTATATTTCAACAGAAAAACCGGCCCCAGGGTCTTTGGATGTTGCTTTCAAATTGTTCTTGCCACAATGGGTTGAAGATTCAAATTATGAGGGCAACGGTGTCCCACCAGCAGGAAAAACAACTGGTATAAAATACTTGATTGAAGGTGTTTATGATGCCTATCACAATAAAGCAGATTCTTATTTTACCTTTACAATAAATCTTAAATAATATGGAACAGTTTTTCAATACCTTCTTTTATTGGACAAATTTTCTTTATAGCGAGAATCTAGACAATTTTCTCTATGAAACAAAGCCTGGTTATGTCCATGTTGGATTAGTTATGATTATTGTAACTGCATTGGCTAGTGTATTTTTCTATTACTTGTACAAGCCCGTAAGAAGACAAAACCGTTGGTGGTTCGTAACTGCAGGTGTTGCAGCGGCCATAAATTTCTTATTCGCAATTTGGTATACGGTGACTCCTTTGATTAATAATGAGATAGATTCCAATGATGAATGGACAATTCTCGATAGCGTATTCTTCAGTTTTTCTAATGCATTTTGGTCATTCATTTTCTTCGGGGTCATTGCATTAATCATCAAATGGAAGAGTACGTGCAAATATGTTCCATTTAAAAAATTCTAAACTGATATGAGTAACCTTTATATTTTTGCAATTGGCGGTTCTGGATCTCGCGTATTGCGTTCCATGGCAATGATGTTGGCATCGGGTATAAAAACACAAAGTCACATTATACCGATGATCATTGACCCAGACGCGTCGAACGGAGATCTAATCCGTACCGTTTCGCTTTTGCGCCTGTATGAATCTATTCATGGACAACTCAATTTCGACAGTTCGCTGAAGAGCAGGTTCTTCTCAACTCCGATAACTGCTCTGAACAACGATGGGTCGTATTTGCTTCCATTAGTCGGTACAGCAGGTATTAATTTCGACAAATACCTAAATCTCAGCGCAATGTCTCAAGAGAACCAAGCATTCGCAAAAATGTTGTTCTCTAATGCGAACTTATCATCTACAATGGATGTTGGTTTTAAAGGCAACCCCAACATCGGTAGCATAGTTTTGAATCAATTTACACAATCAAATGTATATCAAAAATTCGAAACTAGCTTTGTGGATGGTGATAAGGTGTTTATTATCAGCTCTATTTTTGGAGGAACAGGCGCGAGTGGTTTCCCCCTTCTACTCAAATCTATGCGCACCAGTAAGAATTCAGCACTTGCTAATGCTCCTATTGGGGCAGTCTCTTTACTGCCTTATTTCAATCTTCAGACCAACCCTAATAGTAGCATTCAAGCAGATTCGTTCATAACAAAAACCAAGGCTGCTCTCAATTACTACGAGAAAAATGTTACTGGTAATGGTACGTTGAACGAAATGTACTATCTCGGAGACGACTTCTCTGGTTATGGATATGACAATTGTGATGGAGGTGACAACCAAATGAATGATGCTCATATCATCGAACTTCTAGCATCGCTTGCTTTGTTTGATTTTGATTCAAAAGAACTCGGAGCGCCAACAGGAACTAATTTCCATGAATTTGGACTACAAGGTCAACCTGCAAAAGAAGCAATTTTCTCTGATTTTGGCAATGTCACTAAACGCAAAATAGAGCTTCCGCTTTCTATGATGTCGATCCTTAACAGTTATTTGAATAACCGTGATGTGAATCACCGCACTTCACAACGTTGGGCGAAAGATCGTAGTGGCGTACTTGGTGAAAGCTTTTTTACCAGTTCGTTCTTTGATGATTATACCAAATTCAAGAACGAATTTGAGGAATGGCAAGCTGAACTTGCTCGCAATCACATGGGATTCAAACCATTCAATGATGACACAAATATCAGAGATACGGACGGTCTTGACAAGATTGTTGGAGTCACACCAAAATACTCTGGTTTTTTCATCGGCAAAAAGAAAGGATATGATCTCATTGACGTGGAGCTTGGAAAGAAACTCCCGTCCATACAGGATAACTTAAGTCCACAAGTGACTTTTATGGAGTTGTTCTACGTTACACTCAAAGAAGTTTGCGCTGAAAATCTTAACATAAAATAACACGACCTATGCCACATATTTTTAGAATTAATAAAAAAGACGGAAGCTCCAAATCAACAATCGTTGACTGGAGTTCTACGCCTCGTAGCACATATGACCATGGCTACGTTGACAAGATTGAAGATTCTACCACAACACAACGTGAAATAACTTCGATCCCTTCTCCGTTTGCTAGAATTGAATTAGTCAAAGAAGCTTTCGGCAAAATTATTCCTGGTTCCATTGAAGAATATAATAATGAGGAGTTATTAGAGTTGTTGCATGGTGATTCTATTTACCATAAGATGGTTTCCGATAGCCTAGATGTCGGCCAAATATTTTTCTCCTATCCTTCGATGCAAGACAAAGTGAAAATTAGAGTTTGGGAGAAAGGGAAGTGTTTAAGCGAGCTTGAAGAATCTAAAGTCAAGTCGCATCAAATCCTAGGTAAAACGCTGCGGATGTATTTTGACCAAGATGCAAAAGGTGACGATCCTTACAATTTTGGTAAGATGCAAAATATCTACATACTCCAATATGTAGGACCAGGCCAACGTCAGATGCATATCATAGGAGCAACATCACCAGCCACATTGTTCTTTTCTACGGCAAATGATGAACAATCTATTTCTCGTCAACTTTGCTTCGGTACCGACTATGCATTTGATAAAGCATACGCTTCTCTCGATCAAAGAGACCCAGACTATATCACATACCTTTTTACACTGAAGTATTCTGACATAGATTTTGCAGCCAATTATCCCGAAGTGAATAAGTATTTGGATGCTGTATTTAATGTCTTACCCGATGAGATGAAGAATTCTCTCAATCAAATCGAGTCAGAAATACTTAATAACACAAATGGAATAAGAAGTTATATTGATGCTCATTATGATACATTAAAGATAGATGTATCAACGACTTTACAAATGCAAGTCGAAGTAAATGGAAATTTCCTTCATTATAAGTCATTCAATCCATCTGGGAACTCAGACTTTGAAATCCAACCGTCTCGAGGTGACATTGATACAAAGCCACTGGTTCTTCCTGTTAACAACAGCAATGCTTATGCAAGCCTAGAGTACTACGGTAGTGAGTTTGGCAAGAGTTTTACTATACCATATATTGATAATAAACCTTTGGCTGAACGAAGATTGCCTGGCATTAATGTTCAATATCCTTATCTTACTATCAGTGATTTCCTTGATGATAAAATCATTATGCTCATTTCGGAGATTAATTCTGAGTATTTCTTTGATGGCAACTTCTTTAGTTCTAATGGACAAAAAGTAGGATACTTGCTCCCAATTAAGCGCCAGTATTTTGACTACTTCTCAATAGAAGATTTAAAAGGCAAGTCTCCTTCAGGTAAGAATACAATTGACATCAGAACTGTTGCTTCAGGTGTAGAAGTTACGCTTCGAATTCCTATTAAAAATGGTGAAGTTGAATACAAACGTATCTATACACTTGACGTTAACGCCGATGCAGAGAATAATCATGGTGCAATAGTTCTTGCTCCAGAAGATTTTGTTGTAGGTATTTTACCGCCCATCAAATTCAAAAATGTCAGTGATGCTCATTATCGAATTTCAATTCTCAGCGATTTTGAGCTCAATAAAGAATCCACTTGTACTTGCTACAATGCTCAAGATGGTTTCTTCGTGCCAGACTATGTTATTAGAAATGTTGATATCGAACGTGATATTCGTTCAAAAGTTTACTGTCTCGACGGGATAGGATTTGATTGCGCTGAGATATCAATCCTAAGCGATCAGGATGGACGTGAAAAACGTGCTACTGGATTTATTATTCCCAAATTTAAGCAAAGGACCGGTTCTTCTGCTTTGAAATTTGCTATAGACTTAGGTACATCAAATACACACATAGAATACACTAGAGGTGATGACCAAATGCCTGAGCCTTTCTCTTTCAATGAAGATCAGCCTCAAATTGCCCTTTTGTGTAAACCTTCAGATACTATACGAGATCATATTCGAAGCGAATTTATTCCCGAATCCATAGGAGATAATGCCAAGGCTCATTTCCCATTAAGAACAGTTTTGTCTATCGACAAAATCAATGCGGGAATAAATGAATCTGGCAACGGTGCCTACATTGCTTTCGGTAATGCCTCACCAGCCTTTATGTATAACCAGAATGATGTTGGTTCTGCTTATAATGACTTTATCCCCAACTTAAAGTGGAGTAAAGTAGATAGTGACAACGAAGAACGCATTCGCTGTTACATCGAATCGTTGTTTATAATGATACGTAACAAAGTCATACAGGAGGGCGGAAGTTTATCACAAACACAGATAACGTGGTTCTATCCAATTAGCATGTCAAATAACAAACGAGGATTGTTTCAAAAAGTTTGGACAGATGCATATCAGAAATACTTCAACCCGACTGGTACGCCTATAGCCATTACTGAATCTGTAGCTCCTTATTCGTTCTTCCAGAAGACAATGGCATCAGTTACAAATATTGTAACGATAGACATTGGGGGTGGAACTACTGACATAGTGGTTGCAGATACGAATGACGTAAAACTAATAACGTCAATGCGCTTTGCTGCTGATGCCATTTTTGGAAACAGTCTTATCTCCATCCAGAATGGTGCGCTGAACGGTATCATCAAACAATTTAAGGACGATTTCATTAATAAGCTGTCAGGCCTAGAAGATTTGCAGAAAATGCTTATCCGAAAAACTGCTAATAATTTTGGAAACTCTTCTGAGGTGGCATCATTCTTGTTCTCCCTGTCAGAAAATGAACTGATTATCCAGAACCATTTGCAGAATCAAGTCAATTTTAACGAAGTGTTAATGAAGGATGGCTCCCAAAAGATTGTATTCTATATCTTCTTTACAGCCATCATGTATCACCTAGCTAATCTTATGAAAGCTAAAGGTTTAGATGTTCCAACCAATATCGCTTTCAGTGGCAATGGCTCTAAAGTCGTTTCAGTTCTAAGTTCTTTAAAAGAACCACTAGAATTGCTTACTTCTAAAATCTTTGATATAATTTATGGAACTGATGTCAAAGGTATCAATCTAATCATCAACTCAAAGAACCCCAAAGAAGCTACTTGTAAAGGCGGATTATTCCTAGACAGACAGCCCATTACTATTTCTGGTGCTAAATCAGTTCTAATTGGCTCTGATGCAACTACACTCGTCGATACTCAAAAATATGAAGATGTTCCCATACTTTATGACAACATTGTCAAAGAAGTTAAGAAATTCATGGACTTTATTACGCTTCGCATACCTAATAAAGGGGTGTCTTTAGCAAATGAATTTGGAATAGATAATAAGTCTATTGACCTTGCCGTTGAATGCTTCAACAAGGATTTAAAGACTTACATTGAGAAAGGCGTAGAAATGAAGCTTGCTTCTAAAGACGTTAGTAAAGAAGATGTTATCGAAGAACCATTGTTCTTCTATCCAATTATTGGAGTTATAAATGACTTAAGCGAACAAATTTACAAACAAGTCAAAGGTAAATAAACAGACTCAGTGTTAAGCCTTTCTTCGGGAAGGCTTAACACTCAAATTCAACTATTAAGACTTCCATGGTAATAATATCATTAGTATTAAGTGGTCTATCTCTTGTTTTTTCTTGTTTTTTATTGTTTTCTAAATTTAGAGCGATTAAGAACAGGAAACGAGGGAATGATAGTGAAATCATAGCATCATTAGATCGAAGAACAGAGAAAATTCTAGATGATTTTTGGCAACTTGATAACAAAGTTCGCCAGCAATCTGAAAGAATAAAGTATCTTGAATCAATGTGCGATGGACCTATTATGAGTGAACTTGATATCGAAACTCAAGATTCACACCAAGTTAGCAAGAAAGAACAGAAAGAAGAAAAATATGGAAATAAAAAGAAAAATAGAGGATCACATCAAACTTCCACTCCTTCTAATGAAACTAAAAAAGTAGCGAAGCCTACTAATGTTGAGTACACTCTTTTGACTGTCGTTGATAGAAAATTGGTCCCTCAACAACTGGGGCAAACGGCATATTATCGCTGTTGGCATAGTGATGGAAGAATCTGGTTCGAGTTTTCATGTGACTCGTCTAAGGTGAAGAAAGTCCTCTTAAACAGAGATTCTATTCTGGCCCCTTGTTGTGTAAAAGACGCCAATTCAATGGAGCCAAATGAAGCAAATGGTATTGAAACAATCGAATTTGGTGAGCTTGACTCTAATTATCAGATTATTAGTAAATCAACAATAAAATACATATAATATGACAGAACGAATATATAAATTTGACTTCTTCAATCCCCAAGATAGAAACGAAGTTATTGAGTTTCTGAAGCAGTACTTCAAACAAGATCTTGAGCGAGCTATGCGATACTTATCGCAAACTCCAGTACGAGCTAACAAAGAAGATGAGGGAATAAATGAAGATTCAGCTGCATACAGCCTGCTTCGTCAAAAACAAGATTTTGAAGAAAAACTTAAGGCTGCAAAAGAAGAAAACAAAAAAGTTATTGACGAAAACGAATCTTTGAGAAATCAAATCGGAGAACTCAAGGAGACAGTTGAGCGTCACCAAAAATCCGCTAGTAAGCATGACCAAAAAATGCAAGATAAGGCTGAAGAAATAAGGAAACTTAACGAAAGACTTCTTGCATTCGAGAAGCAGCTTAATGAGGCAAAAGCAAATCTTGAAAAGAACGCAAAAGTAGCTCAAGAGAAACTTGAAGAAGAAAGGAAGAATCATCAGGCTGAAATTGATAAAAAAGATTCCGAATCTCGTGAATTACAAAGAAATTACTTAAATCGTGAAAATGATCTTAAAAAAGAATTAGAACAATTGAAGTCGCGTTTAAGCGAGTATGAGCCTGATTTAGGTGCAGAAGTTGGCGATGAAAAGCTTTATCAAATTGACGAATATAGCCAAGAGCCAACACTTATTGAAACTAAATCATCTGATGCTCCGTACATCGTGCAAATTGCCGGAAATGGCAAAGCCCGATTCCGATTTAACTCTAATGCGCTACCTCTTGCTGCATGTAGGGAAAGAGAAAGTGTACTCATCCCATTCTGTGAGATAATAGAAGGAAAAGACAATGAGAATGCAAATACTATTATCAATGCAGGAGATGGTATTGCACAAATATCATCTATTGACCAGACAATCAGAAAAAGTAAAATCCAAACTCTCGCAAAAATAAGATTAATCAAGATTTAATATGGTATTCCAATATCTTGTTGTTACAATTATTGTCATTGCTGTCATTGTATGGCAGGTTAATGCTTATCGGTCGAATGAGAAGAGAATAAATCGTCTCAAAGATTTATTCCCTAGCAATAATAACTGCTCTGTTGAAGTAGCTGACGATGGCACTACTACCATCATTAATGAACACGCAACTGGTGCTTTCAAAGAAACTCTTGATGACATCAATTCTTATCTTGCCAAAAACAAGAATAAGACATTTGATTATCACATATTAAAAGAGATTGTCGACCGTAATTCGCAATCTTTAGACGACGAGGTTGACACCATGCTCTCGACACCATTATATCTTGGGCTTATAGCAACTATCTTTGGAATTGCCTTTGGTATTGTAATGTTTGCATGGAAAGATCTTGCGAATCTGCTTTCTGGCGCAAACATGAACCCAGAGGGTATCAAAATTCTTCTTACTGATGTTGGCATAGCAATGGTCGCTAGCTTATTTGGCGTTTTCTTTACAAAAAAAGCTACGTCAAAGTTCAACGATGCCAGAACACAGATGGCGAAGAACAAGAACCGCTTTCTAACCTGGATTCAGACAGACCTCATGTCTAAGCTTAGCGATGACATAACCGGTGCTATTATAAAAATGACGAATGACTTGAACGAGTTTAACAGAACTTTTGCTCAAAACACAAAAGAGCTTAAAGAAACTCTCGCGACAGTCAACAGCAACTATGAAGGGCAGGTCAAACTTCTTCAAGCAATCGAAAGGATAAAGATAACAAAGATTGCGAAAGCGAATATCGAGGTTTATGATCGTCTTGAAGGGTGTACAGAGGAACTTGAGAAATTGTTCACAGTCCTTGCCAACTCGGAAACTTATGTTCATAAGGTTACTCAATTAAACCAACAGCTTGGCTCAATTGAAGAACGAACACGTCTTTTCGAAGAACTTGGTAACTATTTCAAGAACGAAATAGAATACGTAAAAGACCGCCAGGGAATGATGCGTCAACAGATGTCCTCGCTTGACTCTGTTCTTCAAGAGGCTCTTGCTAACATGGGCACGAGCCTTGGCACTAGTCTTCAAAACCTTACCGCTGTATTTCAAACGCAAAACCAAGGCGTTCAACAGCTCATCGAAGAACAACAAAACTCTCTTGTTGAGAGTATGAGACAGCAGCAGATCGCTATAAATGAAAAGATTGGACAATTCGACAATCCTTTTGCCGGTCTTAGAGAATCCTTTACTCAAGGAATTGAGGGTATCAATGCTGCTTTTACCGAACAGAATACTGCCATCAAGGATATGCTCGCATTACAAAACCTTTCTTTGGAAGAGGCTTTGAAAACGCAACAAGAAGCTATTTTGCAAAAACTCAAAGATGCTCCCAGCCAACTGGAAGCACTATCAGATATTGCGAAAGCCGTTGAGCGCCTTAATGGCATTATTTCTCGCATGGAGCATCGGCGAGAAATGCCAGTCTCTGGACCTAGCGTTCGAAGAATTATGGAAAATGAGGGCAAAGAGCAACCCAAAGGCCTTTTAGCTAAATGCAAGAAGTACTTTGTTCCAATTTGCGCTGGTGGCTCATTTTTGATTCTGTTGGCAATGCTTATCCTTCAACTTATCGCGAAATAATGGCAAGCAACAGTAATAAAAAATCATTGTTTTGGACAAGCTATTCAGACTTGATGACGAGCTTGTTCTTTGCCATGCTTGTCCTCTTTGTTGTAGCCGTAGTCGCCATGGGCTCTGCTAATAGGCAGTTAAAGTCGGCTTTGAATAAAGCTAATATTACAATTGAACAACAAAATCAGTTGCTACAATTGAAAGAACAATTCCGCACTTTAACTAATTCTTCCTCACTTGGCTACGATGAAGCGAAACGTATGTTCTATGCTAAGGATTTTGTTGGAATTGAGATTTTTGAATCAGACCAGGATGTCATAAAACCAGAATACATTGAACCTGTTGACAAGGTTGGTGCTGACATCAAAAAACTGCTTGACGATCTTAACAAGAAAAACAAAAACTTTAAATATCAGCTGGTCATTGAGGGTACTGCTGCAATTCCATACAAGCAGCTTAAAGCAGGAACTTTTGATGCTGATAATATGGGAATGTACTTCCTTAGTTATAGGCGAGCACTTGCATTATACAACCGTTGGAAACAATATGATTTTCGTAACTCAAATACAGAAATCATTATTGCTGGTAGTGGCTTCAATGGCAATAATCGCGATGACAAAGTAGAGGACAATAACAAACGTTTCATGATTCAAATCATTCCCAAAATTGATCCTCCAGAAGCGCCTAAGACAAATAAATAATAAAGTATATAGATTATTTTGCATGAGACAACTGATAGCATTAACTTTATTGTTGGTTTTGTTGGCTTTGCCCACGAGTTGCCGCAAGTCTCCAGCGTCAAGAAGCCAGCATAGCATTCAAACAACGAATCCGGTACAAAGACATCCTTCGTCTGAGCGTTCCAGCAAAAAGATGGAGGGGCAGGAAATCTTTGAACGTTACGGTTCTGCTGTGTTTATGGTTTTCACCAGTGATGGCTTTAATGAGTTCCAAGGGTCAGGTTTCTTTATAGATAGTTATGGCCTTGCTGTGAGCAACTATCACGTCTTTAAAGGGACTGGAAAAGGTCTTGAAAACATCAAACTACCAGGCGATGACACACCGCACAAAGTAGTTGAAGTATATGCACAGAGTGAGGAGGAAGACTTTATCCTGTTTCGGGTGGATTGCGACAATACGAATTACCTGCCTATCGCTACAACGAAACCGAAAATTGGCGAGAAAGTATTTGCCATTGGTAGCCCTCGTGGACTGGAGAACACTTTCTCGTCTGGAGAAGTATCGCAATGGCGTGACACAAACAAGATGCAAATTAGTGCACTTATTGATCATGGTAGCAGTGGTGGCGCACTTATTAATGAGTATGGTGAGGTCGTTGGTATCACGTCAGGCACATTTGCCGATGGATCGCAAGCCAACCTGAATTATGCTTGGAGTATAGATGTTATTAAGCCTTATCTGGAATAATCGATTATAACTAAAGGATATCTAACGCATCGTTTCTCTGTAAAATTCATGAATCAACGGATTCTACATATTGGAATTTTAGCTGTTATACTCATTGCGGTTACATCATGCCGCCCACCCAGACCGATAGAATCACCTTCACAACGGCCTCCAGATATCGACAGCAACGAGACAATGGCATATCGTACTACTGGAGAAAGATCTCCTAAATATCAAGACCTGGAGATTCCCTACATGCAGGACATGACTTCTCGGCAACGTATCTTGCGAGAAGCATATGCTGTCTGTTACAATAATGAGCATCGTTGCGCTGACTGGGTCGCTTGGGTAATAAGTAGTGAACGTACAAATGGTGATATAGAACGTAAAGTTCATTGCGATGAAAACGGTAATGCGATTGGCATCGATGATTGTGTGCCCGAATGGATTAGAGGTGATTATATATTTGACAATGATGTTGACAAACCACAAGAATTTTCAGACTGGACTCCTGTTCCTGAGGGGTTAAGCCATGGTCACCTTTGCCCTGCAGCGGATTGCAAATTGAATAAAACGGTAATGAACCAATCATTCTTACTTTCCAACATATGTGTTCAAGCAAAGAAACTTAATTCGGGGTCTTGGAACAAACTTGAAGACAAGTGCCGCAAACTTGTTCAGAAATACAACTATAATCTTTATATAGTTGCTGGCCCTGTCTTTAATGATGGCAAAGTATCTGCAACTATGGGGGCAAATAAAATCGCTATTCCAGATGCTTTTTTTAAGGTGGTTCTTTGTATGGATGGCACACCCAAAGCTATTGGCTTCATTTATGGCAACACCAATGATCCGCATAACATGCAGGATGCCGTCCGCACTGTTGATCAAATCGAAGAATTAACTGGCTTCGATTTTTACCCACAACTACCAGACAACATAGAAAACGAAATTGAATCAAAAGCAAATCTAAATGAGTGGCAATAATAAACTTAGTAATATGAATCCCGTAGTGAAAATGGTGATAGCGGTTTTGCTGTTACTGTGCTTGGCTGATATGCCATACGGATTCTACCAGTTGGTACGCTTTGCTGCAACAGCTGCATTCGCCTACCTATCGTATGACTACTTTAAGTCCAGACGTGAAGGCATGGGGGTACTCTTCGCCGCCCTGGCCGTGTTGTTTCAACCGTTCTTCAAGGTGGCTCTTGGTAGAACCATCTGGAATGCCGTTGACATTATAGTAGCCATCCTATTGTTCTATTTCATCATCCAGAGTTTTCAAAAAAAGAAATAGCGTTATGAAACGATTGCTTCTCATCTCCCTCACATTGCTCCTGACAGGTTTGGCTTCTTACGCAGAAGATGCTTTTGAGGTGGAGTATATCTTTGAGCGGCAGGAATTGCCAAAGGGCAGTAAGTGTCTCGACCGCTATGAAAACGTCAAGGAGGTTAAATATGTCCTGATCCCAATCGAATTGGAAAAGGGAACTTATGAGGCCGAAATCAAACGGATTGACAGCAACCTTTATGAGCTCAAATTTGGGTATGACGATGTGATATATATTGAGACCAACTACTGCTACAAATATACAAGCTATGGCGATAAAGCCATTCTGATCGTGAATGACCGATACAGTTACAAGAAGGCTAAAGTAGTTTTCTTGTGATGAGCGTCTCTGGGTCTGGATGGCGAGTTTTAGATCTTCACCGGGGGAATACTTAGAAGAGTGTCTATCGTTGCTCAGAGACTACAAGGTGCCCATTTCAGAATACGATGGAGGGACAAGGCTAAGGCAAACCCTGATCAATTTCTATGCTGATATGATGGAGATGTATGAGAGTGAGTGACGCGGTAACTATCAAAAATCTATGTCATTTTTACACTTGAGCCATAGGTCGGCGATTACTTTCAAATCCCTTAGGCGTTTTTGGTTAATTGGAGCTGTGGTATCTTTATAATTCTTCTTATAATCTGCATTTCTGATATTGGCTTCACTCTTGATATTCTCAAATGCTTCTGCAACTTTTGGCCAAACCCCTCCTTTTAAGTGACACTTAATATACTTATCTGAAATGTAGTCGCTTCTTTTTTCATCGACTGCATGAGAACCTGTGGCTAATTCATTTAAATTATGTAGAAGTTTAATTAATAGCTTTAGATAGACCTGTTCGGCATTCCATGTCAAATTGTATGGCCCATCAAAAGAATAATCTTTATTACCTGTGAACAAAAAGATCAGTTTATTGATAGTGATGTTCTTTTCATCATTTGATGAAACTAGAGCCGGGAGAGATCCTCGTTCGTTCGTGAATCCCTTAACCAGATATGTAGCGAGTTTTTTAATTGCTTCTACGTCATGTCCAACCGATAAGTGGCGTTTAGGCTTCTCCTTAGGTGGGTTCCCAGCCTCATCACCAGAACCTAATTTCTGGTGTTTTTCGTTGGCGGTGCCATCGTTGTATGAGGTGCCTGTTGAATCGGAGGAAATTTCAGTTACATTATTATCGGGTAAAGCATTATCTGGATGATTTCGGAAGAATTCAGATATTGCTTCAGTTTCCGAATTAATCCAATCAAAAAATATTTTCACAAAACCTTTTTTGAAACCCGAGAAGCACATATATGGCATCACTCTATCAAAATCATCCAAATATTTATCAAGAATATTGCTAAATAGATAAATAGTATAATAGCTTATAATCAAGGTTATTGGTGTAGTTATTATTTGCAGATCTTGAGCAGATAAGCCATTTTTGAAGCGTTCTAATGTTGAATCATAATCAGTTTTATGAGACTCGATATAATAAAAAGTGGGATAGGCCAATTCAACCATAATTGATAATTGACTAACAAGTGTATCATCCCAGTCATAAATAATTGCACAAAATTGCTTATAGTCTTCTTTTAAAATAGAATCAAAGATACTGTTATATGTAATGTAGTCAAAATTAAGGTGTTTTATTGAACCAAAAGCATTATAGAAAAATTCAAGTAGAAAATGAAAACTATGTTTTATATGAGTTAGATGGTCAAATACTTTCCTAAGCGGTGGTGTTGTAGAATACCAGAATAGCGATCTTGTATTAAATTCTGGCAAAGAGTTAATACTAAAACAACCTTCTTCAGGAGACGGATCAATAATGTAAAAAGACTTGCTTTTCTCACTTTGTTCGTTCACCTCTTCATCAAGGATTACTTCTTCTTCGTCTTTCTCTTTTTTATCGCTCTCAACATCTTTAACAGAAAACTTTTTGTCATTATCTTGTGGACGCCAATCACTGTCACCAGAAATCATCTTATACGAAGCTTTAGACCACCAAGCACATGTAGTTGCTAGATAATGTACAAATAGAAATGAATAAAAAATGATGCCGAAATATGGCTTCTGTTCTTCGCATAATGTATTAAACTTAAAGTTGTTTGGATTTATGAATAACTCTGAACGAAAAAAAGTAAATAAGTCTTGTCCTTCTTTTGTGGAAGGGGCTTCAACTATTCCTTTTAAATACGGAATGATTTGATCCTGCAAATCTTCAATGTGAGATGCATTCCAGCAAATATCGTTCATGTTTAATGCTGACAGGTCATTTCTGTTAGCATTTAAAATATTTTCGTTATCGTTCATAATCCAATTTCGATTAAGAAATAAGGCTTGGTGATAATACCTGAACTTAAAAGGATACCTTATAAATTATACAACAATAAATTAGCTGCAAATATCGCTATATTATTTGAAAATGACAAGAGTAGTTATCTAAATGATTTAACAAGTATACGATAAAGCTATTTTTTAATGGATGAATGGTTAATAAAGAATAGCTGCACATAAATAATTTGGAGTGTGCAATAGGTGAGGAAATATAAGATGCTAAAATGTTTTAGTAATGTTTTAGTAAGAAATAGAAAAAGCGCCAAAACTCATTGAGTTTCAGCGCCTTACGCTTAGTTTTCTGTACCCAGAGCCGGGGTCGAACCGGCACGGGTGTTACCCCATTGGTGTTTGAGACCAACGCGTCTA
>JAEEGL010321210.1_pt1 | contig 14494 bp, 11 predicted proteins | sample 9134231 | NCBI WGS metagenome assembly JAEEGL01 (sample SAMN16246548, study PRJNA631951) | gut metagenome | biome: gut microbiome; feature: rumen; material: fiber-attached | host: Bos | place: Iran: Karaj | collected 2018-10
AAAGGTTTTAGGGAAACCCTCGCCGGGGAAGACTCCCCCGCGGTGCGGGGGAGGTGGCGGCAAAGCCGCCGGAGAGGGACGGGGGCCGTCAGCCCTCCTAAGTGCGAAGCACAAAATCCCCCAACTTTCCGTGAAGAGGCTCTTTTTTATGCTGGGCTCAGTGTTTAGGTGATAGGTGATAGCAGATAGGTGATAGCAGATAGGTGATAGCGGATAGCCATCGGCATTCCCGGCGCCCGGTGTCTGGAACAAAAGGAAAAGGAGCTGCTCGTTAGAACAACTCCTAATCCCTTAATCAAAAATTGCAAGAATGCTAATTTTTCAATTAATTATTTTCTTTTCTTGGAGATGACGAACGCAACGCCAGCAAGAGCGATCACAGCGCCGGCAGCGGCAAGAGCCATGTTGTCGCCAGTCTTCTTGTCACCGGTGCCGGGGTTAGCGGGCTTGGTGCCTTCTTCAGCGGGCTTCTCGTCGGGCTTCTCTTCGGGCTTCTCGTCGGGCTTCTCGGGCTCCACGGGAGTGGGATCATCAGCGGGCTTCTCGGGGCCGATCTTGGCGGTGTCATACACAGCGCCGTCTTCGCTCAGAACCTGGATGGTGGTTTCAGCATCAGCGTTCTTCACGGTGAAGTAGATCACGATGAACTCGAAGTCATTGGGATCAGCGTTCACGGTCTTGCCTCTCGCGGGCTTCAAGAAACCCTGGGACAGCTCGTTGCTGAATACGTAACCGTAAACAACCTCGCCGGCCGTCTCGCAGTTGGCTTCGCCAAGGAAGCTGTTGTTGGCAACGTTAGCCATATCTTCAACATCCTTGCCCTTGGCAACATCGATCTCGGGATCAGCAATCTCAAGAACGGCAGGATCGTACTTAACAACGAACTTGTCGCTCGTGGTGCCGGCGCCGCCCTTAAGAGCAACGTGAGCTTCGATGCAGTCGCCGTCCTTGACAGTCGCTATTTTGTAAGTGCCGGCAGCAGAAGCGCAAAGGCTGAGAGCCGCAACCATAGCAATGACCATAACAACTACAAGGACTTTCTTTGCAATTTTCATTTTTAGGACCTTCCTTTTTTTGGTTTTTATATTAAGCCTATGGCTAAATATACGCAACAAGTCAGCGAATGCTTTTGCATTCACAGACCATATTATACAAGATACGAAAACATAAGTCAATACTTTTTTTATAAAAAAATCTGGTAAATTGACATTTCGGCTTTTCCGATATATAATATGGTATACAGAAAACGCCGTTTCGTTTCTTGTTATCTTGCTGATATCATATCATATTCAAAACGGGATTTCAAGCCTTTTCTTTGTAAAAAACGCTTTTATTTTATGGAATGTTTTGTATATTTTGTACAAGGAGGGAACAAAACTTATGAAAAACGATTTTTCTCAGATCATTTCCGCCTGCAGTGACTGCAAAAAGTGCCCTCTGTGGGAAACGCGGAACAACGTTGTGTTCGGCGTGGGCAATCCTGACGCCCGGATCCTGTTCGTAGGCGAAGCCCCGGGCGAAAACGAAGATCTGCAGGGCGAGCCCTTTGTGGGACGCGCAGGGAAGCTTTTAGATCTTTACCTGAACGGCATCGGGCTGGACCGGAAGGAGAACGTATATATCGCCAATATTCTGAAATGCCGCCCGCCGCAAAACCGGGATCCCAAGCCCGAGGAGGCGGAGCAGTGTCTCCCCTACCTGCGGGATACCGTACGCATCATGCAGCCGAAGATCCTCGTATGCGTGGGCCGCATCGCAGCTCAGATCATCATTTCCAAAGATTTCAAGGTCACGAAGGAGCACGGCATTTTTTACGAAAGAAAAGGCATGCTGCTGATGGGCACCTTCCACCCCGCCGCCCTGCTGCGCGACCCGAGCAAAAAGGGCGATTGCTTTGAGGACTTTCTGAAGCTGCAGGATAAGATCAGGGAGTTGGGAATTCAGATTTAAGCTCGCTGACGCTCGCAGGAGGATGCTCGCTGACGCTCGCGGGAGGTTGTTCGCTGACGCTCACGGGAGGATGCTCGCTGACGCTCGCGGGATCAATTCCGATGCTGTCATTCTTTCCCGTGCCGTAAGGCACATTCTCCCGCGCCGCAGGCGCAATCTCCCGTACCGTAAGGTACATTCTCCCGTGCCGCAGGCACACCATCCCGTTCGCAAAGCGAACATATACAAAAAAGCTCCGGCAGCGCCGGAGCTTTTTGTATTTCTGGTTTTACCAGGCGAAATCGGAATAGGTGATGGTATCCGTTCTGTCCACGGTGCCGTCGCCGGTCTTGAACATGAAGCTGGAGATATCCACGCCGTTCACCTTGCCGTCCACGGCGAAGTGATACTGGCAGCTGATGGAGATGGTCTCCGCGCGCAGCGTAGTGGCGTCAAGCACAAGGGATACGGTGGGATTCACGTAATCCATCGCGTACTTTCTTACGCAGTTGAAGGTACGGGAATCGGTATCGGGCACCAGAACGAACCAGCTGTTCGAAGCGATGGCGTTATAGAATACCTGACCGTTTACCACGGGGATGATCTTGCTCAGGTAGGAGCTGCTGGGCGTGTAGTCCGGCGTATCCACGGTAACGTAAGCATCCTGTACGTTCTCGAACTCGATGGTGATGTAATACTTGCCGTCCTTGAACACGTTGGCGGCCTTCTTCACAGCGTCGGTGGAAAGGAGGCTGGGCACCGCAAGATTATCCGCGGCGGCCTGCGTATCGGAAGCGTATTTCTTGGTGGTATTCGTCATGTTCTTGCTGGCGATCGCAACGAGCTTGGACTTGTGCGCAAGGTTGACGTCCGTGCCGGTGATCTGGTTGGAAACGGTCTTGGTGTAGCCAACCTTTTCCACGGCAGCCTTCTTCATGGCGGCGGTGTAGGCCATCAGGATCTCAACGTCCGTCTTGGGCATGCTGAGCAGATCCTGGGCGGAATACTTTTCAAGGCCCAGAGCGATGCGGAGGATCGTTCTCGCGTCGTTGGCGGTCACGGTGCCGTCGCCGTCCACGTCGGCGGCAGCCTTGGTCACGTCGTTCGCCTTTTCAAGACGCAGCGCAATACGAAGGGCAAGTCTGGCGTCGGCAGTGGTCACTTTGCCGTCTTTATCCAGATCGCACATGGCGGGCATCTGGCTCACTTTGTAACCGGCGGCTTTCAGAGCCTTCACGGCAGGCGTGCCGGAATAGGCGTAGATCTTGGGCACGTAGGTGGAGCCGTCCTCAAACGTGGCAAGCGCAAGCGCGTTCTCGCCGACCTTGGTAACGGAGGCGGGCACAACGATGGAGGAGATCACGAAGGTGTAGCCGTCTCTCTCGTTGTAGGTGTAGCAGCCGTCGAACGCGTCCGCGGCGATCTCGGTAACGGTATTGGGGATCTGAACGAAGGAAACGTCCTCGCCCTTATACTTGATGAGGATGGTGCCGATGATGAAGAACTCGCCGGGATAGTTATCGTAGAAGGGGGTGTTCAGGAACGCATCCTTGCCCACGCTCTCGATGGTGCCCACGTCGGAGAATACAACTTCTTCCAGAGAGGAGCAGTCCGCGAAGGCGTTATCGCCGATCTCGGTGACGTAATCGGAGAAGATGATCTTCTTCAGGGTGGTGTTGCCCTCGAAAGCGGAAGTGCCGATCTTGGTGATGTTCAGCGGGATGGTCTCCTCTTCGTCGGCGCCTTTATAAGCGATCAGCGTGGAGCCCACGGTAACGAAATCCACCGTATAGCCCTTATACCACGCGGTATCGGTAAGCGCACCGGATTCGGCCTCGAACGCGGCGTCGTCGGAAACGTTGATGGTTTCAAGCGCGGTGCAGCCCTTGAACGCATCCTTGCCCAGATGCGCGTTGCCGCCGAAGGTAACGGCGGTCAGAGCCGCGCAGTCAAGGAACGCTTCCTTATCGATGGTCACGTCGCCCTTGAATTCCACGCGCTCCAGCGCGGGCAGATTCGCAAAGGCATTGGCGCCGATCTCGCTGATGCCGGCGGCCACAACGATATCGGTCACGTCGGCAAGGTAGGCGCGGTCCGCGTCGGCATCGTTGTAGGCGAAGGCGTTGGGCGCAACCGAGGTGAGATCCAACTCATAGAATTCGTCCCAGTCGGTCAGCTCAAGCAGGCCGTCTTCGATATCGCCGTCGCAGCCCGTGATCATGCCGGTGTCGTCTTCTTTGATTTTGAAAAGAAGCGTCGTTTCAGCCAGAGCGACCATGCATACGGAAAGCGAAAGCACGAGCGCCAGAACCAGGGAAATCAGTTTTTTGCTGATCTTGCTCATAGAAATTCCTCCTAAAATAAACATATCATACGTTTTTTTAACATAATGATACTATTTCTATAAGATTATAACGCAGTTTTTGATACGTGTCAATCTTATTTTTTGCAATTTGCACGCATCGCGCGAAAAATGCCCGTCCGGCGCCTCAGCCGATACTGGAGTTCAGTTTGCTCACCTGAGAGGAGGCTCTGGTCATGGAAATATTGTTGCAGAAGAACACGTCCGTGATGCCGTATTTCTCCACCAGCGCGGCCGCTGTGGTATAGCCGTATCTGTAATCCAGTATATATACATTTTTATAATTGTATGTCAAAAACGGCGCCAGAGCGTTGCCGAAGCTCTCTTTGATCAGCAGGCAGCTCTCCCCTTCCGTCTTATCGTAATTGGTGATCACGGAATAGGGATTATCGCCCCAGATGAACGCGCTGTATTTCACGTACGGGCTGCTGTTTTCTTCGTTGTAGATCACGTCGCCGCGGATCTCCCGCCCGGATTCATCCACAAGGTAGAGGTCGGCGTTCACCTTGGGCATATAAGTATCCACCGTATCGGGCGTATCGCCGAGCACGGGCGACTTGCCGGAATCCGAATAGAACGAGCCGAGGAACCCCGGGAACGAACGCAGCTCGCAGTTTTCCAGCGTCACGGGCTGCACGCCCTTGACCTCGCAGAATTTCTGGTAGGCGTAATAAGCGCCGAGGGCCGTCCAATGGTGATCCGTACGGAAATAGATATACTCGTTTTTGTGCGCCGTCATCACGTCGAAAATGCTCACCCTTTTCACGGAGGGCGAAAGCAGGGCTTCCATATACGCGATGGCCTGCTTCTGATCGGAAACGGATACCTGCGCGCGAACGCTTGCCGGCAGCAATATATCCATGCTGGTGGGGATGATCATATCGTATACCGTGGCCTTGCCCTGGAAGAGCGCCGCGGCGCGGTTCACGGCTGCGGCGTAGCTCTCCGCCGTGCTCTGCACGAAATTATAGTATTCAAAGCCCGCGTTGCCGTAAAGCATAACGCCGGAAAGCTTCTGTATATCCTTGCTCTCGGGCTCCTCCTCCGTGGGCGGTTCCGTGGTTGTAACCACGGGCTCCGTGGGATCGGCGCCGGATTCCGAAACGGCGTCCGAAGAGAGATCCATCTCCGTGGGCGGCGAATCCGGAATATCCGGGATCTCATCGCCCTTAACGCCCTCGTTGAAGCCGGACTGCGCCGTGGCCGTGCCCAGCAGATGCTGCAGGCGGGAGCTGACGTTCATAAAGGTATCGCGCAGCGGCACGGTATCGGCATACCACGCGGTGATATCGGAAAAATAGGAGCCGCTGAACAGCGCGGAAAAGCTGAACGACGGAAATTCGGCCAGCTTACGTTTTTCGGTTTCGGAGATCTCCGGCCGCAGGGGCAGAATGAACGAGAAAAAGCTCATCAGCACCACGGCGGCGGCGATCACGCAGATCTGCACGATCTTCCAGCGGCGGGAGGGCCCTTTGGAGGGCCTGCCGTTTTCGGGACGTTTATTTTCAATATCCATTTTCGTTACCTCAGAACCGGAAATACAGGAAGGGATTATAGGAATCGCCGATCAGGAACAGCACCGATACGATCAGCAGCCCCAGCGGCAGAACGATATTGGCCGCTTTGTGCACCACGGCGACCGCGCCGCCCTTTTCGCTCTCTTTGCGCAGATTGGCCGAAAGGTTTTTCACCACCGGCGTGCAGGCCAGCAGGCAGACGATGAAGAACAGCACGTACTTGCCCAGGAACTTCCAGCTTTCAAACGTAAAGACGGGATTGCCGTTGGCGCAGATCATGCCGCGCAGCACCGTGCCGATCTCGGAGGGCTCCGTAAACTTGAACAGGATCCAGCCGAAATACACCACAGCCAGCGTATACAGGTGCCGGATCACCTTTGTCTTTTTCAGCTTTTCACCGTAAACGAATTTTTCAAGCAGCAGGAACACGAAGAAGTACAGCCCCCAGAACACGAAGTTCCAGCTCGCGCCGTGCCACAGGCCCGTGAGCGCCCACACCACGAACAGGTTGAAGATCTGCCGCGCCGTGCCCTTGCGGTTGCCGCCCAGCGGAATATACACGTAATCGCGGAAAAACGTACCGAGGGAGATATGCCAGCGGCGCCAGAATTCGGTGATGCTGGTGGAAATATAGGGATAATTGAAGTTCTCTTTGTAATGGAAGCCGCAGATCAGGCCCATGCCGATGGCCATGTCGGAATACGCGCTGAAATCCAGATAGATCTGCAGCATATAAAACGCCATGCCCGCCCACAGCGTCAGCGCGGAGCGGCCGGAGAGCACCGTAATATTCTGCGCGAGCTGCGCGGCGTCCGAGATCGCGGCGTCCGAGATCAGCAGCGCGTCCACCGCGGCGCCGCAGCCGTTGGCCAGCACGGCCTTTTTGGCAAGGCCGCACAAAAAGCGCGTTACCCCGCGCGAGACCTCGTCCAGATCCGCGCGGCGGTTGGTGAGCTCGTTTTCGATATCGCCGTACCGCACGATGGGACCGGCCACGCACTGATGGAACAGCCCCGCGTACAACAGCACCCGCCAGTAGGATTTCTGCGCGGGCACCTCGCCCCGGTACACGTCCACCACGTAGGTGAGCAGCTGGAAGGTGTAAAACGAAATGCCTATGGGCAGGGCCAGATGCGGCACCGGCAGCAGCTCCCGCCCGAACAGCGCGTTCAGGTTCTGCGCCAGGAAACCGGCGTATTTAAAATAGCCTATGGCCCCCACGCATACGGCGGCGGCCAGAAGCAGGATCAGCTTTTTCATCTGCGGGGAGGGCGCGTTTTCCAGCATGCGGGAAAACAGCCAGCAGAAAAAGGACATGCCTATGAGGATCAGCACGTAAACGGGCTCGCCCCACGCGTAGAAGATCAGCGAAAACACCAGCAGCACGATGTTTTTCGCCCGGATGGAATCCACAAAGAAATAGCAGAGCAGATTCAGGTGCAGAAACACCAGCAAAAAGATCAGACTTGAAAATACCATAACATTCCTCGGTAAGCAAAACCGGAGGCCTTCCGGTTTCAGATACGTTTATTATCTATCACGGCACGCAAAAAAACAAGGTAAAAAGAAGAAAAAAATCATTTTCAGTAGAATCACCAATTTTTGCGTCGTCCCGGCCGAATTGTTTCCCACCTTTCAACGAAAAAAGCTGTTGTGTTTTTTACTGCCTTATGATATGATTATTTATATCTATCGTTTTTTTAAGGAGACGCGCAATGAAAAAGGTTCTGAGCCTGCTGCGGCCGTTTTCCGGCATCCTGATCCTGTCGATCCTGTTTTCCACAGCCAACACGGTCCTGCAGCTTCTTCTGCCCGCTTATACGAGAAACGTGATGTCCGCCATTCTGGATTACGATATGGCAGGCATCGGAAAATACGGGCTGCTCATGCTCGGCTTTACGCTGGCCGGAGTGGTGACCTCCATCGCCAACACGTATTTTTCCACAAAAACCTCGGTGGGATACTCCATAGAACTGCGCAATTATATTTTCAATAAGGTTTCGCATCTTTCCCAGAGCAATATCGATAAGATCGGCGTTTCCTCCCTCGTCACCCGCACCACCAACGACGTCCGCCAGATCCACGATATCGTGCTGAACACCTTAAAAAGCCTGCTGCCGATCCCCATCATGCTGATCGGCGGTCTCGTTATGGCTTACAACACCAACAAAGAGATCCTCGGCACGGCCATGAGCGTGGTGCCGATGCTGCTGGTGCTGGCGGGCATCATGCTTGCCATCATCATTCCCATGTATTCCAGGGTGCAGAAGCTGCTGGATAAAGTGAACCAGATCATGCGCGAAAAGATCAGCGGCATCCGCGTGGTGCGCGCCTTCAACCGCACCGCCTACGAGGACCGGCGTTTCGACGAGACAAACAAAAAGCTGACCGGCCTCTCCCTGATCGCCTCCCGCATCATGGCCGGGCTCACGCCGCTGGTCACGGTGTTCATGTACGGGCTGATCTGCGTGATCATCAGCAAGATCGTTGCCAACGTCAACGGGATGGATCCGGCCGCGGACAGCGAACGGATCATGGATACGATCCCGGACCTGACCGCATTCATCGCCTATTTCACGCTGATCATCAGCTCCATCGTTTCCGTGGTGAGCATCATCGTATCCATCCCCCGCGCCGTGATCAGCGGAAAACGCGTCAAGACCATTATGGAAGCGGTGCCGGACGTCACGCCGCCCGAAGTTCCCGTAACGCCCGCCACGGAGGATATGGGCGCGCTGGAGTTCAGGGACGTCAGCTTCAGCTACCCGAAACGCGCACCGGAAAAGAAAAAACGCCGCCCGCGCAAAGGTGAAAAACCGAAAGAGAAAAAAGAGACCGAGCCCTTTGAGCTGCAGCATGTCAGCTTCACTTCCCTGCCCGGGCAGGTGACCGCCATCATCGGCATTACCGGCAGCGGTAAATCCACGCTGCTGAATCTGATCCCGCGGCTGTACGACGCCACCGCCGGGGACGTGATCGTAAACGGCGTCAACGTAAAGGATCAGGATCCCGAAGCCCTTGCGGCCTCCATCGCCATGGTGCCGCAGCAGGCCTTTCTGTTCAGCGGGACCATTGCGGATAACGTGCGCTTCGGCAATCCGGACGCCACGGAGAACGAGATCTGGCACGCGCTGGAGATCGCGCAGGCAAAAAGCTTTGTATCCGCCATGCCGGACGGGCTGGAGAGCCTTGTTTCCCAGGCGGGCAAAAACTTTTCCGGCGGCCAGAAGCAGCGCCTCGCCATTGCCCGCGCCGTGGCCAAAGGCGCGAAGATCATTTTATTTGACGACAGCTTTTCCGCGCTGGATCTTGCCACGGACGCCCGCCTGCGCGCTTCCCTGCGCGAGAACCTGACGGACACGAACATGATCATCGTGGCCCAGCGCGTGGGCACCGTGCTCAACGCCGACCGGATCATCGTGCTGGACGGCGGCCGTGTGGTGGGACAGGGCACGCATAAGGAGCTGCTGAAGACCTGCGACCTCTACCGGGAGATCGTGGTAACGCAGATGAGCGAGGAAGCGCTGGAGGACGAGCCCTGCGCCGTCCGGGAAGACGCTTCCGACGGGGAGGTGAACGGCGATGAAGAATAAAACGAAAGCCGGGATCCCCGAGATGGAATACACCAGCAAATACGCGTCCTACCGCAAAGCGCGGGGCGACGAGCAGAAGCCCGAAAACGCCAAGGGCACCGTGCTGCGCTTTCTTTCGCTGATCAAGCCGCACGCCTTCGCCATGAGCATCGTGGTGATCTGCGCCATGGCTGCCACGCTGTGCAACGTGATCGCGCCGCAGTTTTTAAGCGAAATGATCAACCTGATCCAGGACGCAATTACGGACCGCGCCTCCACCGGGGCCCTGATCCCGCTGGACTGGAAGAGCCCCCAGATCATCAAACTGGCGGTGATCTACGGTCTGGCGAGCCTGTTCACCTTCTTCCAGGAATTCACCTCTGCGGGCGTTTCGCAGAAGCTCGTCTGCTCGCTGCGCGCCGAGCTCAACGGCAAGCTCTCGCGTTTGCCGCTGCGGTTTTTTGACCGCTATACCAAGGGCGAGGTCATCTCCAAGATGATCAACGATATCGATAACGTCTCTTCCAGCCTGCAGGGCAGCATCCTCACGGTGATGACCAGCGCGATCCAGGTGGTGGGCAGCCTTGTGATGATGCTTTCCACCGGCAACCTGTGGATGACGCTGGCCGCCATTGTTCTGGTGCCGGTCTCCGGTTCCCTCTCCTATTTCGTATCCAAAAAATCCAAGGTCTGGTTCCGCCGTTACTGGGATACCATGGGCGATCTGAACGGCCACATCGAGGAGATGTACGCCGGGCATACCGTGGTGCGCATCTTCGGGCACGAAAAGGAATCCATAGACGAATTCCGCGATATCACGGTGCGGCTGGGCAGAAACAGCTTTATGGCCAACATGATCGCCGGTATTCTGAACCCTGTGCTCACGCTGATCAAAAACATCAACTACGTTTCGCTGTGCCTGCTGGGCGGCTACTTCTTTATCGGCGTCAAGACCGGCGCCTTCACCTCCGCCTTCGGCATCGGCGATATCACGAAATTCTTAAGCTATTCCAGCTATTTTTCCAACCCCATCATCAACCTTTCCAAAATCATCAATAATATCCAGTCCTCGCTGGCCTCCGCGGAGCGCGTGTTCGCCCTGATGGACGAGGAGGAGGAATCGCCGGACGATACAGAAAACGACGAAAAGGCGATCGTCGGCAGCCGGATCGAGTTCCGGAACGTTTCGTTCCGTTATAAGGAGGACGTGCCGCTGATCGACGGGCTGGACCTCGTGGCCCCATCCGGCTCCACCACCGCCATCGTGGGCCCCACGGGCGCGGGCAAGACCACCATCGTGAACCTGCTGATGCGGTTCTACGATATTCAGGCCGGCGATATCCTGCTGGACGGCACCTCCATCTACACCATGAGCCGCGATAAGCTGCGCTCCAACTTCGGCATGGTGCTGCAGGATACGTGGCTGTTCAGCGGCACCATCCGCGAAAACATCCGCTACGGCAACGAAAACGCCACGGACGAAGCCATTGAGGCAGCCGCGAAGAGCGCGTTCATTTACGACTTTATTATGAGCCTGCCCGAGGGCTTTGATACGAAGCTGAACGAGGAAGCCTCCAATCTTTCGCAGGGGCAGAAGCAGCTGCTCACCATCGCCCGCGCCATTGTGGCCGATCCCAAGGTGCTGATCCTGGACGAGGCCACTTCCTCCGTGGATACAAAAACGGAACAGAACATTCAGGAGGCCATGACACGCCTGATGGCCGGCCGCACCAGCTTTGTGATCGCGCACCGGCTCTCCACCATCAAAAACGCGGATAACATTCTCGTAATGAAAAAGGGCCGCATCGTGGAGCAGGGCACGCACGAGCAGCTTTTAGCGGCGGACGGCTTCTACGCGCTGCTGTACAACTCGCAGTATACGGACGGCATACCGCCGGAAGATTGATATTTTTCACCCGATGCGAAAAATATCAAAGTGTTATGTGTTGAGTGTTTAGAATGAATGATTAATGATTAACAATTAACGATTGACGAAGGGCGCGGGTGTCCGGTGGACACCTCTGCCGCAGGCAGAAGCGCCGACCGAGCCGGCAGGCGAGACCTCCGCCCTTACCCGATTATATTTGGGAACTCAGCTGATATCGGTATTTAATGCGGCTTCAGCCGCCACCTTAATCATTCATCGTTAATCTTTAATCGTTAATCAAAGAAAGCGATAGGCTGAAAATATACTTACAAAATACTGTCAGAAAGGTTGGATACAAATGCTGAAAGGAATTCCCGCGGAGATCTCTCCGGAACTTCTGAAAATCTTATGTGAAATGGGCCACGGCGACGAGATCGTGCTGGGCGACGGCAACTTCCCCGCCGCCTCCAACGCGAAACGTCTCGTTCGCGCGGACGGACTCGGCGTGCCGCAGATGCTGGACGCCATCCTCAAGCTGATCCCGCTGGATACCTACGTGGATTCCCCCGTAATGCTGATGGCCACCGGCGCGGGCGAGGAGACGCCCGCCATCTGGGCCGATTACGAGCGCATCGTGGAGGCAAACAACGGCAAAACCAACATTTCGCAGATCGAGCGCTTCGCCTTTTACGAGCGCGCCCGCAGCGCCTACGCCGTGGTGGCCACGGGCGAGACCGCGATCTACGCGAACGTGATCCTGAAAAAAGGTGTGGTAAAATGAAAAACGTATTGGCGTTCGATTTCGGCGCATCCTCCGGCAGGGCCATCTTAGGCTGCTGCGACGGCGGAAAAATTTCGCTTAAGGAAGTGCATCGCTTTTCCAACGACCCGGTGGAGCTGAACGGCACGTTTTACTGGGACGTGCTGCGCCTGTTCTTCGAGATCAAACAGGGCATTTTGAAGGCGAGGGACGCCGGGGGCTTCGAGAGCATCGGCATCGATACCTGGGGCGTGGATTTCGGCCTGCTGGACGAAAACGGCCGCATGCTCGGCAACCCGGTGCATTACCGGGACCGCCGCACGCAGGGCGCCGTGCAGCGCAGCGAAAAATACATTTCCAACGACCGGCTCTACGCCATCTCCGGCATCCAGTTTATGGAATTCAACACCGTGTTCCAGCTGATGAGCCTGAAGGAGACCGATCCCGCACAGCTTGCGGCTGCGGACCGGCTGCTGTTCATGCCCGATCTGCTCTCGTATTTCCTCACCGGGGAAAAGGTGAACGAGTATTCCATCGCCACCACCTCCGGCATGGTGGATCTGACCACCAACGACTGGAGCGACGAGATCCTTACCGCCTTCGGCTTCCCGAAAAAGCTGTTCACAAAACCCGTAAAGCCCGGTACGGTGATCGGCACGCTGAAGCCGGAACTGGCAAAGGAGCTGGGCGTACCCGAAGTGCCCGTGATCGCTGTGTGCGGCCACGATACGCAGAGCGCCGTGACCGCGGTGCCCGCCAAGGAAAAGGATTTCGCATTCATCTCCAGCGGCACCTGGAGCCTGTTCGGCACGGAGCCGGACGGCCCCGCGGCGGGTGAGCGCTCCCGCGCATGCAACTTCACCAACGAGGGCGGCTGCGATTACACCGTGGCCTTCTTAAAAAATATCTGCGGGCTCTGGCTGATCCAGGAGAGCCGCCGGCAGTGGAAGCGCGAGGGGAAAGAATTCAGCTTTGCCGCGCTGGAAACCGCCGCGCTGGCGTCGAAGCCCTTCGCCTGCTTTATCGATCCGGACGCGCCGGATTTCGTGCAGCCCGGCGATATGCCCGGCCGCATCCGCGCCTACTGCGCGCGCACGGGGCAGCCCGTGCCGCAGACCGAGGGCGAGATCGTAAGATGCATCTACGAGAGCCTCGCGCTGAAATACAAAGCCGTGTTCGGGCAGCTCGCCTACTGCACGGAGAAAACCTTCGGCAGCATCTATATCGTGGGCGGCGGCTCACAGGATAACACCCTGAACCGCATGACCGCGAACGCCTGCGGCGTGCCCGTATACGCAGGGCCCACGGAGGCCACCGTACTGGGCAACGTCAGCGTGCAGCTGATCTCCCTCGGGGCGCTGCAGGGCGTGGCCGAAGCGCGCGCCGCCATCGGCGAAAGCTTCGATTTGGCGTATTTCACCCCGCAGGATACCGCCGCCTGGCAGGCAGCATACGAAAGATACGACAGGATCATCCATGGAGTATAATTTAACCGATATCAGTACCGTAAAAAAACTGCTCTCCGCCGCGGGCTTTACGTTTTCCAAGGCGCTGGGGCAGAATTTCATCACGAACCCCGCCGTCTGCCCGAGGATGGCGGCGCTTTCCGGTATCGCGCCGGAGGACGGCGTGCTGGAGATCGGCCCTGGCGTGGGCGTGCTCACCGTGGAGCTTTCAAAAATCGCAAAAACGGTGGTCAGCGTGGAGCTGGACGCACGTCTGCTGCCGATCCTTGCCAAAACGCTGGACGGCAGAACCAACGTGTTTGTGGAAAACGCGGATATCTTAAAAACGGACATCCCCGCGCTGGCGGAAAAATACTTCGCTACGGGACAGAAGCTGCACGTGTGCGCCAACCTGCCCTACTATATCACCTCCCCGGTCATCATCCGGCTGCTGGAATGCGGCGTGCCCTTTTCCTCGCTGACACTAATGGTGCAGAAGGAGGCGGCGGACCGCCTGACCGCGCGGCTGGGCGAACGGGACGCCGGGGCGCTGACCGCCGCGGTGGAATACTACGCGGAGGCGGAAACCCTGTTTACCGTACCCGCTCCCTCGTTTACGCCGCCGCCCAAGGTGAACAGCGCCGTGATCCGGCTCACCCGCAGGCAGACGCCTCCGGTCCGAACAAAGGACGAGGCCTTTTTCTTCAAGACCGTAAAGGCCGCGTTCCTGCACCGCAGAAAAACCGCGGTGAACAGCCTTTCCGCCGGACTCGGCCTGCCGAAGGACAAAATAGAGGCGGCGCTCGTCTCCCTCGGCTTCTCCCCTTCCGTCAGAGCGGAGGCCATCGACATGCCGCACTTTGCAGCGCTGGCAGACCTGCTGAAGGAAGATTGAAATACTTTTTTCAAATTTCAGTTTATCGGGCTCTTTGATTAACGATTAATGATTAAAAATTAATGATTAAGGTGGCGGCTAAAGCCGCATTTTAAAAGCGTTTGTTTCTGTTTCTGCCTATATAATCAGGTAAGGGCGGAGCCCTTC
>JAEEGL010385695.1_pt1 | contig 14494 bp, 9 predicted proteins | sample 9134231 | NCBI WGS metagenome assembly JAEEGL01 (sample SAMN16246548, study PRJNA631951) | gut metagenome | biome: gut microbiome; feature: rumen; material: fiber-attached | host: Bos | place: Iran: Karaj | collected 2018-10
ACGACAAAAACAAGATCGACAACAAGCAAGTCGAATCAAGTGCACAGAAACCGATGCCATCTATTTGGTACAACTAAATTCAGTACCAGAACGAAAATGAGATTGCCTTCGACATAGCGCGAGGGCAATCTCATTTTTAGTAACGCTGTATGACTTTCTAATTCTCCTCTTTGAAGAACGAGCCTATATCACAGCGTGCTTGTCCCCATGTGATGTTATGAGTCATAATTGTTCATAAAATAGTTTTTTCCTCACCAGCTGTTGAAGCCCGTGGGGATTTTTTTTGATTTATTTTTGGCGATATGAAAAATATTCGCTACCTTTGCAATATGAAAACGAAAAACCTATACATGAATAATGGGGAACCGATGTGTAAAGCGTTGGTAATCAACGAAAAATGCCCCCCCCCCAATTTTCTTATAGGTTTACAAGACTGACAGTTTCTCTGTCTCTTTTAAGCAATTCAATATATATTAGGCGTCGCCAAACACCCGCCCTGTCGCTATTGGCACAAGCCTTTAGTGGCAGGGTCTTTTGTGCAGAAAGGAGGGCGTATGACAGCTAAATCAGCAAGTTCTATCCCTCACGATCATCGCCTGATTTCATGTTATGAGGCCGCTAAATTGTTAGGATGCACCCCTCAGACAATATACAACTGGATAAAAAAGGGCAAATTAAAGGGGCATAAGATCGATAACCATATCTTTGTTGGCAAGGCGGAGATAAAGAGTCGCGACGAGGCCATCATTGCAGAATTGCGTGACGAGAATGAGATGCTACGCTCTAAGACGGACAATCTTACAGAAGAAATTGAGAACTTAAGGGAAAAGGTTAAAGAACTGACTACTACCCGAAAGATACAGAACACTCCGTTTGAAATGGATGTAACAAGATTGGGCTTAAATCCTCGTACACTATTATTTCTAGATGAAATCGGGTGCAAGAATCTTGCAGATCTGGTATGCCTGAATCGTGGGGTGTTCATCAAATCTCGTAAAGCTGGGGTTAATACTCTTATGCAAGTCGAGAGAAAGCTCGAGGGCATGGGGCTACGATTAGGCATGGATCTAAAAAACATGAGTGTAAGCGACTTTAATAATCATGTAGTATTGCTTGCCAAACTTACTGAGAGCACAGATCATGATGTTGAAGCTATTATCGAAACCGAATGTGAGTTAAGAGAAAGAGTGTCAAAATTAGAGAATTTACTAAGCGAAACGAGGAATCAATTATATAAAAAGAATAGTAAGATAGAGTCTTTGGAGAAAAATTTAAAAATAGTCAAAGAAAAAATAGCAAGTCAGAATGGGTCACTCCTTGCTCTGCGAAAGGCAAGTAGTAATTCAAAACAGCTTAAAGCAGAAATCGAGAGCTTAAATAAAAAGCTACAATCAAGAGATAAAAGGGGGTATGCCATCTTCGAGCATAAAGAGGCTACGCTGAAGACTTGGATAAAGGGCCTTGAAGAGGATCTCGCATCCAAAAGGGATTACATCAAATCCTTAGAGATTGCTCTGAAAGAGCTACAAGAGGAGAATGAGAAATTAAAAGAACAGTGCACACGTGGTGATTCATCACAGTGACGCTTATTCAATATGTAGTGTTAAGCCCATTGGTTCGAGAGAATAGATGGGATTTCGATTGAAATTAAAAAAATATATATATGGACGATTGGAAGATTATATGGGACAGCTTCTGTGACGAAGTAGCTGTGAGCGTTCAAAAAAACAACCTGGAGAAGGTGTTTGAAGAAGATATTGCAAGAGACTTTTTCACAACACTCGGTTGGAATCGCTTTAAGAAAGAACTAAAAGAACAATATTCTGTAAAGTTCGCAACAGCGACTCACAGGGCAGACTTTGCTCTGTTTACTCTTGGCAAAGATACTCCCGAAGTAATCATAGAGCTAAAGCGTCCTAAAAAGAAAAAAGAAGAAAAAGATGCTAATCAGCTTATAGACTATATGCGTCAGGAGGCATGTAGTTATGGTGTTCTTCTACTCGGAGCAAAGCTTGAAATATACTATATAGATTACAGCACTCCGAAGCATGAGGCCACACTGGTAGAAGCAATAAAGTATCAGCACGACAACGAGGCAGCTCATCAGTTTATGGAGGTATTAAATCGACAGGATTATTCCTCTGCAAAGATGCTTGAGTACTGCCACAAGAGAGTCAAGGTGAATAAGAGTGTGGAATATTGGTGCTCAGAAGACGGCAAGACAGAAATTCTTAATATGATTGTTGAACGTAGTCAGCTGCCAGAACATTTACTTGATACTCTCCGCTCTACGCTCATGGTAGATGTAAAGCGTAAAGATGGGCTGATGCCAGTCAGTCAGCAGCCGGTAGTTGCCCCCCCTGTACAGACATCAAAGATTCAATCACCGATAACGAAGAAATCTGGATCAAGAGAACAAAAGATTTGGATGATTTCTGCAAGCGGTAAATTCTTTGATCATCGTGCTTGTTTCCAGGAACAGGGTGTAATTTATTGGAAACAGTACAATAATCTTCAGGCAGGCGATATAGGATATATATACTTTTCTAAACCTTTACAGAAGGTTGTATTCAAGTTTGAAATTCTCGCATGCGACCTTCCATTCAGTGAAGAAATGATGCCACAAAAGAAATACTACAAAAAAGAAGTAGATTTTATAGATACTCAAAAACACAATCGTTTATACAAGATTCGGTTGATAGGAGAGTCAACAAGTGGCAAGCTTACTCTTGATAATATGAAGAATAATGGGCTCAAGCAAGCACCGCTGGGAGCATTAAATCTGTCTGATGAGAGTTTTCAACAGCTACTGTCTTTTATAGAAGCACATTTTTAATTATGCGAGCCTTTATTTAAAAAAATATTGACTTTATGAGTTTGGTATTTACTTTGCTATCCTTGCTTTTATCGATTGTTGGAGGCTACTTTGTTTTTAAAGCAGCTAAATTATACAGTTATCGTAAGGATTATACTCATAAGGTTCAAAGTTTAGCGCCAGAGGCAAGGCAAATTTTAGATGATTTAGACGTGTTCTTTGCTCCTACCCATAAAGTGTCAAACAATGATATAGAGGCATTTCTTAAAAAAAATAAGGATGTTATTTCTGAGATAAATAATCTCTATAGAAAAGATAAACCATTTTATAGTATACTTCATAAAAACGGGCTAATAGAATTTAGGGATAAGATAAAGAAAACATCTCTTGAGGTAAGGAAAAATGAAAATAACCAAATATATTACTCTATCCAGAGGCTTAGGGATCTTTCAAATAAAGCAGATAAGACCTATGAGAAACTTCTTGCTCCATCGCATTATTTCTCACATTCAGAATTGGAATTATTCATTCCAATGTTAAATGCGATAAAAAAACTTGTAAATAGCCTAAAGGGTAAATATGCGACTTTTATAAATGGTATAGATGAAAAATTTGCAATCCTGTCCGAAAATATTAATCAAAAGCGAAAAGATCATAATGATGAGTTTGAGATAAGGGAGTTAAAAAGAAATAGATTATTTTTTGATACCATACTTGGTAAATATCCACTCGATGCACAGCAAAGAAAATCTATTGTTAAATTAGAGGATAACTGTCTTGTAATTAGTAGTGCAGGTAGTGGAAAGACATCAACATCAATAGCCAAAGTAAAATACTTATTAGATAAGCGTCATTTGAAAGAAGAAGAAATACTAGTGATGTCTTTCAACAACAAGACAGCGAAGGAGTTTAGAGATCGTTTGAATATCCCAAATGTAACATGTGAGACTTTCCACGCAGAAGCATTGCATATTGTTACTGACGTAGAAGGGAACCGTCCTTCAATTTCTGACCCTAAGGATCATCTTCTTACACAATGTCACTATTTATTGGTACGCGAAAATACTGAGTATAAGAAAGCTGTTACTGATTTCGTGACAGATATTTCATCAATGATGAAGAGAGAACATGAGTATAAAGAGTCAAAAGCCTACTATGAAGATCGTGCAAAATATGGCATCGTTTCGCCTTATCTCGATATGGATGGTAAGCCAATATATACAAAAAGCGAAGAAGAAAGACGAATCTGTATATGGCTTTCGGAACATGATGTACATTTCAGGTATGAAGAGTCCTATCCGATTCCGACCCTAACCTCTCAATATCGTCAGTATAAACCAGACTTTACTATCCATTATAGAAATGGCAACAATGATTGTGTGGCCTATTTGGAGCATTTTGGAATTGATGCTAATGGCAATGTACCTCTATGGTTTGGAGATGGTATCGGTGATTATGCTTTGGCTAACTCTATGTATAATGCAGGAATAAACTGGAAAAGAAACCTTCATAAAGCAAATAATACGAAATTATTAGAGACTAAAAGTGCGCAGTTTTCAGATGGCACTGTTTTCGATGAACTTGAGAGACAGCTTAGAGCCATTAGTGTACCTGTTAAGTTGTTATCTGAAGATGAGCGTTTTGAACTTATATTCAATCGCGACAAGTACATGGAGGAAAATATTATCAATCTTCTTTCGTCCATTATAAATCTTATGAAGTCGAATGGCAAGTCCTATCAAGATGTTTTAGATATAATAAGAGACAACGAAAATGATGATTTCCTTAATAGAAGTAAATTCTTATTATATAAGATCGTGAAGCCTCTACGCGACAAATATGAACAGATGTTGAGAGAGCGTAATGAAAAAGACTTCACAGATATTATCCTGCTTGCTACAGATTATTGTAATACGGGCAGATGGCAATCACCATTTAAATATATTATTGTAGATGAGTTCCAAGACATCTCTACTAGTCGGTATAAATTTATTCAGTCTCTAAGACGGAAGAATCCTTTGACAAAGACTTTTCTTGTGGGCGATGACTGGCAGTCAATATATCGCTTCGCAGGCAGCGACCTGAATTTATTCCAACATGTCGAAAACTATTTTGGCTATACAGAGCGTTGTAAAATCGAGACTACATACCGTTTCGGAAATCTTCTTTTAAACAACTCTACTTGGTTTGTTCTTAAAAATCCCTATCAATCACGTAAGAATGTAAAAGCTCCAAAAAATAAATTCACAGACTTGGACTTTATTCCATTTGACCGTAATGTAGAAGATGATTACTTGAAGACGCTAGTGTCTATTATAAAAGAAATACCAGCAGAGGAAAATATTTTGCTTGTTGCCCGTTACATGAAAGATATTGAGGTCGTCCCACGAATGTATCGAAAATATTCTGCAAATATGAAGTATCCTGAGGTTCAATTAGCAGGACGCAAGATGAAATTCCTTACTGTTCATGCAGCGAAGGGTCTTGAAGAGGACCACGTAATATTGCTTAACTGTAGTCAGGATGGAGGAGGATTCCCTTCAAGAGTTGCAGATGATCCTATTCTCGGGTATCTGTTGAGTACTCCAGATAACTATGATTATTCAGAGGAGAGACGTTTGTTTTATGTAGCAATCACAAGAGCAAAAAAACATGCTTATGTATTGTACAATAAGAATATGCCCTCATTCTTTGTTACTGAAATGACACTAAGCGGAGGAGATGAGGAAATGGTTTGCCCTCGATGTAAGAAAGGTCTTTTAAAGGCAATGAGGGAAGATACAGCATCGAATGATAGACAATACCGCAATTATATGTGTAGTAATTCCGTTGCAGGCTGCAATTTCTTCTGGCGAGTTTTTTATAATGAGCAATCAGAGATACTTTTGCAGTATCATCAACAGATGGATAGATATTTCAATTAATCAAGCTTTTTAAGAAAAAACTTATTCAAGAATAAATATTCAAAATAAAGATATGGCAGTACAGAGCGCAACTTTTTCAGACCTCCATTTGAGTGAGGAAGATATCAAATCCCGTTTTATCCAGCCGGCTTTGGAAGATAAAGGGTGGGATAAATATCATATGCGGTTGGAGTTTCCATATACCGCAGGTCAGATCATTGTGCAAGGCTCACTTAAGCACCGCAAACGGGGGAAACGAGTCGACTATCTGCTATATACAGAAGATAACTATCCTATAGCAGTAGTTGAAGCAAAGGATAGGAAGCACGCGCCTGCCGACGGAATCCAACAGGCTATAGACTATGCTCACGACCTGGATCTACCATTTGCTTACTCAACGAATGGAGAGAAGTTTGTAGAGCATGATATGAATACCGGAGAGGAGCGCACCTTCGAAATGAATGAATTCCCAACACCGTTGGCTCTAAGAGAAAGGCATCGTAAATGGCAGTACGAGCTGCTACATCTATCACAAGAAGGCGCTGAGCTTTTGGATATCCCATATTATAGCGACAGTGATAGTTATCCACCAAGATATTATCAGCGTATTGCCATCAATAGGGTTATTGAATCTGTTGCTTGTGGTAAGAAACGAATACTTCTCGTTATGGCCACAGGAACAGGTAAAACATATACAGCCTTCCAGATAATCCATCGTCTGCATGCGTCGGGTAAGATGAAGCGAATCCTCTATCTCGCTGACCGAAATATCCTAATAGACCAGACGATGAGGCAAGACTTCAAGCCTTTCCGTAAGGTGATGACAAAGGTTCAGGGAAAAAACGCTGAAGGAGGCTTCGAGATATACATGAGTCTTTACGGACAATGGGTAAAGACCGATAAGGAGATTGCAGTAGGAGAGCATCATCCTTATGAGAGCTATGCGAAAGATTTTTTCGATTTGATAGTTGTTGACGAATGTCACAGAAGTAGTATCAATGAAGATAAGGAATGGCACAGGATTCTGACCTATTTTGATGCCGCAACGCAGATAGGTCTAACAGCAACACCTAAGAGCGTTGATGGTGCTGACAACTTTGAATACTTCGGATATCCCGTTTATACTTATTCGTTGAAACAAGGTATAGAAGATGGGTATCTTGCTCCTTATCGTGTTACTAAGTCGTTTATCAATGTAGATATGGCAGGCTATGTGACAGAAGAAGGTGAAAAGGATCTCTTTGACAACACGATAGAGGAGAGCATCTTTACCAGGAATAGTTTCGGACGGGAGATACATATTACTGAACGCCAAAAGGTAGTGGCCTATCGTATAACACAGATGATGAAAGTAATAGGCAGGATGACAAAGACTATCGTGTTCTGTCCCGACCAGGAAGAAGCTGCTATCATGAGAGAATTGCTTATTGCAATGAACAGTGATATGGTAAAGAAGAACCCAAACTATATCGTTCGCATAACAAGTGATGATAGAGTCGGAAAATCTCTACTTGATAATTTTATCGATCCTTATGAGGATTATCCTGTTATTGCAACAACAAGCGATCTTCTCACTACAGGAGTAGATTGTAAAACCTGTGGACTTATTGTTATCGATAAGGAAGTGAATAACCCAACTACTTTCAAGCAGATGATTGGAAGAGGAACTAGAATCTTCGAGAAGAAAGAAAAAATGAACTTTGAGATTCTTGATTTCAGAGGAGCGTCGCTTAACTTCGAAAAAGGCTTTGACCCAGAAGAAGAAATAATTGAATATGAAAACCGGAAAAAAGAAAATGAGGAGGAAGCCACAAAAAATGTAGCACCTCCAAAGAAAGATGATGGTAGAGGAAAAGATACGAAGGATAAGCATAAGAAATATTATGTTGACGGTCGTGAAGTTAAAATTGTACACGAGGTAGTACAGTTCTTGGGTGATGACGGGAAGACTTTGTTTACTGAAAAACTTACAGATTTTACCCGCAAGGCCATCAAGAAGCAATATCCAACTCTTGATTCATTCAGGGGAGCATGGAGTCACGCAGACAAGAAACAGGCTATTCTCGACGAGCTAGCAGAGAATAATGTACTTCTGGATGCTGTTAGAGAAGAGAATCCAGAGTTAAAAGACTGTGATTACTTTGATATCATTTGTCACGTGGCATTCGATCAGAAACCATTGACACGAAAAGAACGTATCGATGAAGTAAAGAAACGCAACTATCTGGCCAAGTATGAAGGCCAGGCTCGTAAAGTTGTCGAAGGATTGATGGAGAAATACGGTGAGGTGGGTGTTACAAACATCGAAAACTCACAGATTCTGAACATGAATCCGTTCTCTCAGATAGCAAAGCGCCCACGTATTATGAAGGGTATCTTTAAGAATCCCGATGAATACAATGAGGCAGTAAGAGATTTAGAAAATGAATTATATAAAGAAGGATAATTTGTTGTCATAAAATGATAAATAGGATTAAGTTTGCAATTGGTTTATTATTTTGTATAATAAGTTTATTAGGATGTTTCCCCTTATTGAATGATGTAATAAGTGGTAACGTATCTTCAACTCAAAGTACAGGAGAATGGATGAATAAGGCTAATAAACCTGTTACGACATACAGTAAAAATCTGTTAGATACCAATTACCCAATAATGCTGGGTTGCTTTGCTCTAGCAGGATCATTATTATTTTGCTCAATAAAAAACAAAGAATAATATGGCAGTAGGAAACTTAGTAAAACGACTACAGGACATCATGCGCAAGGACGCTGGTATCAATGGCGATGCACAGCGTATTGAGCAAATGGTTTGGATGTTCTTCCTTAAAGTGTATGATGCAGCCGAAGAGGACTGGGAGATAGATGCACTTGATAAGAATAAAGAATTTAAGAGTATTATTCCCGAAGAGCTCCGTTGGCGCAACTGGGCACCATCAAAAGATGAAGAAGGAAAACTTAAGAGCGACTTCCTTACGGGTCAGCCTCTTTTGGACTTCATCAACGAGAAGCTGTTCAGAGTCCTGAAAGGTGAAGATAGTCTTGATGGAGAAATAAAAGGCATTAAGGTTACCCGAGAGACAGCCCGTCATAAAGCTGTAGTTCATGATGTGTTCGGAGAGGTAAACCAGTATATGAAGAACGGTGTTCTTCTTCGTCAGATGATTGATGAGATTGAGGACGTAGATTTGCTTGACTCAGAAGAGAGTCATGCTTTTGGCGATATGTACGAGACGCTGCTGAAAGATCTTCAGGCAGCTGGTAATGCCGGAGAGTTCTACACACCTCGACCTCTGACAGATTTTACGGTAGAGCATCTTGAACCAAAGTTGGGAGAACTGATGGGTGATCTCTCGTCAGGAACAGGAGGTTTTATTATCTCTACTTTGAAATACTTGGAGAAGCAGAAGAAAACCGCCAAAGACGAAGAGAACTTCCAGAAATCTGTGATGGGCCAAGAGTGGAAACCGTTCCCTTATCTGCTTGGCGTAACGAATATCATGCTTCATGGTATCAAAGACCCGATGCTATTTCATATGGATTCGCTTGGGCGCAACATGAGTGAATATCAAGAAGAGGGCAAACTTGATACAATTGCTATGAATCCTCCATACGGTGGCGCTACTGATTCTGCAACGAAGATGAACTTCAAAGCTGAGTATCGCAGCTCTGAGACAGCAGATCTGTTTATGGTACTGATAATGCAGCGACTGAATAGAGGTGGTAGAGCTGGCGTTGTGGTTCCAGACGGATTCCTATTTGGAACTGATGGAGCAAAATTGGCAATCAAGAAACGTTTGCTTACAGAGTTTAATCTGCATACAATTATCAGGTTGCCAGGAAGTGTTTTCTCACCATATACGAGCATTGCTACCAATATTCTGTTCTTTAATAATGAGATAGCAGACGGTGTGCCAGAAGGCTTTGCTACACGTGAGACTTGGTTCTATCGTATGGATATGCCGGAAGGATATAGGCATTTCTCAAAGACTCGTCCTATTCTCAATAGCCACTTTGATGTTGTAAATGAATGGTGGAATAACCGTCAAGTGTTAGAGAATGGAGAGAAGAGTCGGAGTTTCTCTGCTCAAGAACTGATGGATGCAGGTTGTAACTTCGACCAATGTAAGTTCCCGAAAGAAGAGGAAGAAGTGCTTCGGCCAGAAGAGCTTCTGAAGAAATATCATGAGGAGCGTTCTGCACTTGAAGCCAAGATCGATGCACAGTTAGCAGAGATAGAGTCAATCTTAGGAATTAAAATCGAAGAGGTATGAACGCACAGCAGTTAAAGAATTCGATTCTGCAAGAAGCAATCGAAGGTCGCCTTGTACCTCAAGACCCGAACGATGAGCCAGCATCAGTATTGCTTGACAAAATTCGTAAGGAGAAATCAAGATTGGTGAAAGATAAGAAGCTAAAAAAATCTGCTTTGAAAGAAGACCCAATAACTGATGATGATAAGTTTTTTACAATACCAACAACATGGGAATGGTGCAAATTGGGATGGATTGGAGAGTGGGGAGCTGGAGCAACACCGGCAAAGGGAACACCAGAATTTTATACTAATGGCACTATACCTTGGCTAAGAACAGGGGAACTTAACAATGGTATTGTTACCAATTCTGAGATTAAAGTTACACCTTATGCTCTGCAAAAATGTTCTCTAAGAGAATGTAAAGTAGGTGATGTTCTTATCGCAATGTATGGCGCTACGATAGGTAAGGTCGCTATAGCTGGTATTGATCTTACAACAAATCAAGCTTGTTGTGCATGTACTCCTTATCAAGTGTATAACAAATACCTGCTATATTATCTAATGGCAAGTAAGCAGAGGTTTATTGATTTAGGCGAAGGTGGGGCGCAGCCAAATATATCAAGGGAAAAAATTGTTGCTTTCCCTTTCCCTCTTCCCCCTCTTTCTGAGCAAAAACGCATTGTGGCTAAGATTGAAGAACTGTTGCCGAAGGTAGAGGAATACGGGAAGGCGCAAGATACACTTGACAAATTGAATGCAGAATTGCCAGAACGACTAAAGAAAAGCATTCTGCAAGAAGCCATCGAAGGCCGCCTTGTTCCACAAGACCCTAATGATGAGCCAGCATCAGTTTTACTTGAAAAAATCCGCAAAGAGAAAGCAAGATTGGTAAAAGAAGGGAAGCTTAAGAAAAAAGATCTCGAAGAATTACCTATTTCTGAGGATGAAAAGCCTTTTGAAATTCCTGAGAGTTGGGAGTGGGTTAGGTTAATTAGTATATCCAAAGCAATACATTATGGTTATACTGCTTCTGCCAGTCTTTCAGGAAATGCAAAATTATTAAGAATAACTGATATTCAGAATGATAAGGTTAATTGGCACACAGTACCATTTTGTACAATAAAAGAAAAGGATTTGGAGTCTTATCAATTACATAATAGAGATATTCTAATTGCTCGTACAGGAGGAACAGTTGGAAAAACTTATATAGTCCGAGAATTAAACGATATATCCGTATTTGCATCGTATCTAATTCGAGCTATACCATTAGATACAGTCAATGAGGAATACATAAAACTATTTATGGATACTCCATATTATTGGACTCAATTAACAGAAGCTACGTCAGGCACTGGGCAACCAAACGTAAATGGGCAATCTCTAAGTAAGCTAATTATTCCTCTTCCTCCTCTAGCTGAGCAAAAACGTATTGTGGCAAAAATAGAGCAATTGTTAGGTGAGATAGATAAAATGAAAGTATAAGAATATGGCAGACATTGCACTCATCATAGGTAATGGCTTTGATTTGGATATGGGGATGCCCACCAGCTACTCTGACTTCATCAGAAGTAAAGAGTGGAATGAGGCTGTAAGTGGTTTCAATATATATATTCAGCAGGAAAAATATCAAAAGCATTCTTTGATAGCACAACTGCAATTGGCTTCGACGAAAAGTCAATGGTTTGACATAGAAAAAGAGATACATAAATTCGTATTAGATCACCCTTATAATACGGATAAAGACATCAGGGATATAAGGAGTGAGTTTAATGTCATCAAAAACTCTTTGACTAAATACTTGAATCGTTTATCTGATACATTCAGAGTTGACGAAACCAAAGTAGCATATCAACTTTTGTTGACATTAATGCAAAGTCCACTCTCCAATATTGAAATATATTTCAACTATACAACGCCCCATGCTTATTTAAAAAGACCTATGTATTATGATATAGGCAAGTGTACATTTACCTTTGTTCATGGCAGTCTGAAAGACAATGACATTGTACTGGGTTGTGACTTGCAAGAAGGTGAAAAGGTGAATCGGCAGTTGTCGTTCATGTATAAATATAGTCAGCTTCATAAGGCTAATCATGTGGCTCGCAATATTTTGGCAGCAAAGGAAATTATCTTCTTTGGTCACTCTATCAACGAGATGGACTTTGGATATTTCAAGGAGTTCTTCAGAGGAGCTAGTGCTGCCCCAAATCCGATCAGGCATCTTACAATTATTACCTATGATGAGGAATCAGAACGAATTATCAAAGACAATATACAGAATCAAGGCATATCAGTCACTGACCTCTATAGTAATCTTTGGACATTCGATGTGATTCATACTTCAAAATTATATGCAAAAGACGACAAAGAAAACAATAAATGGAACGAGATGATAGGAAGACTATTAAGTAAAGACAGACATGGAATATAAAATATAATAAAACGAAATAGATAAATTTAAGGTATAAAACAATAAAACGAGAAAATTAACGTATTAATAACAAAAGGAGATAAGAATAATAGCGTCGTGAACGTTTCGGTGCCTCATAGAATCTGGTAAATTCACAAACGCAGTAAGAAACGTAACGAGTAATGACGTCTATGCTGATTCAGCGTAGGACGGCAAGACTTGTTGCATTTTCTTACGGGCGTACCAGAGCCTTATGGGGTAGCCTCGAGTAACTACCGCCTCTACGCTTTCTCTAAGAAATCACTCTATGAATAATGACTACCAACGATCAAGAGAATATTGAACGAAAGCTTAATCATGTTCTTGATATGGGAGAAAGGATTATAGACCTTTACCCACATATCACTTGCACAGAGAGGTCTGCTCTATTGCTTGCAATGTCAGCAGCTTCTCAGCAGTTGACCGCGAATATGCGCAATGTTGCTGCTCTGCTAAGAAAAAATCTTCTTGACCCTTTCAAGATAAGCTATACAATGTATGCAAGAAGGGTAGAGGATCTGCTGAAGATATGGAAGGAAGAATTAAGTGGTGCCCCAATTTTTCACAATCTGGACACACATAGCCGACCGCTCACTAATCCTTATGACATCGCCCTAAAAGAAGATACTGACTATGATTTGAATATTCGTAATGATGATTACGATATGTTTGACTTAAGGGTCAGTCTGATGAACAATGCCTCTATGCTTTGCGATGCCATCGAGAAGAGCCTTGAGCAGACAAGTAAGATTTTGAGAGATATAGAGAAGGACTATAGTGACTTGAAGACGGATGCCGCCAGACAGGACAAAAGGCTAAAGGAACTTGAGAATCTCTATGTTGAAGAATGGTGGGAAGAAGACAGGAAAAGATTTATAAGCGAAGTAGAAGAATATGCAGTTGTGAGTAAAGACAATAGTGTAGAAACGTATAAGCGATATCTGAACCGAATGGACAGAATGGCTACAGACCCTCATGATCTTAAGGTGCTGGCAGAGCTTAATGAATGGTACTTGGCAGGACAGAGACCAGCATCTTTCATTGTTGAGAATAGAGATAAACTTTCGATAGACGATTTGGCGATTCATTTTTACTATGTAAGATGTCGAGATTTGATAACGACTCATATAGAATCATTCGATCTCTTGGCGCCACCGAATGCAGAATACGATAAGCTGTTTATAAACAAAGCGGCTCAGGAGCTTGTTGTTATTCTGGTTAAAACTATAAGCACCTATATTGATTTTCGTCACAACTATCAATACGCAGCATTACAAATGGCTTTGATTGATTTGGGTTTAGTGATTGCAGATAATGGTAATGGCCCCCAGATGATGAAGTTTGTAAATAAGCATTTCTTGCCTGAAGACGAATACATAAAACATGAGACAACACTAACTCAATGGACGGGTAAGCTGTTGGGAAGATCATTCGGCATGATGGATGAAAAAAATCTTCAGGGTAATTTCACTCCAGAAGATTTTGCCAAGCTTAAAGATTATTATTGGCTTTGTCTGTCTATAATAAATAAGGTAGTACAAAGGGATTTGGAAGAATTGAACTTTGCCCAGTATCTTTATGATGAACACAGACTGACACCGAGTATCAATGATTATAAAGATCACGAGGGGAAAAGTATAATGGAAAGGCTCTCAATATTAAAATCTGCCATCAGGGGCGAAAGGCTGTTTTCCTGACAGAAAAATCAGTCATATTTTAAAAGGGAAATTTTTATCGTTTGGTAAAAGTTTCCCTTTTTTCTGTATTGCATCGAAAAGCACACTAAGCACACAGAAAACTCCAAAAGTGCATTGTTATTCTTCATACCTTTGCATCGTCAATCAGACAAAATCGTTCTTTGAAATTTTGAAATTGCAAAAGCTGGAGAAGGCTCCAGTTATCCTATACATAAAACAAATATGTAGTTAATTCCTTGTAGTAATATGTTTTCATATCTTAGAAGTTTTGGTTAATAATCATTTTTAGTTGTTACAAACAGCGGACAGCGGTCCGCACCAAACAGCCCTCTGTGAAGATCGCTGTTCTTTAAAAGAGATAGTTAACGTACGTTCGCGT
>JAEEGL012924787.1_pt1 | contig 14494 bp, 13 predicted proteins | sample 9134231 | NCBI WGS metagenome assembly JAEEGL01 (sample SAMN16246548, study PRJNA631951) | gut metagenome | biome: gut microbiome; feature: rumen; material: fiber-attached | host: Bos | place: Iran: Karaj | collected 2018-10
GCTTCCCTCTTCCCGCATTTCCGGTCTTGGTTGGAAGTTAGCAAAATCTGTGTATTTTAGCAGTTCTACAACTTCACCGCTTTCGATATCCATTTTCCAAATACACGTCTCATCAGGCAATGCTATGCCTTTCGTCTTTTCAGGTAATTCAGCATAACCATAACCTAAGCGGAGACTGTGTAAACGTGAGAAATCTAGTGAAAGTGCAGTCTTGCCATCATTAGACACCGTATATACTGGCATAGGCAGCACACGTTCTTCTTTCGAGTCAATATCAAGGATTACAGAACAGTACTTTCCCTCGCGTAAATCGTTATAAAGAATCTTTGATTTAAAATCTGGACCAAGCCATTGTGCCATGCATCCTTGCTGTACATTCCAAGTTTGAGTAGTTGCTAGTTTGCGGACACTATTTCCATCCTTTGTATCTATCAAAAGTATCTCTGCCTCTCCGATTGGATCTGGTTCGCTCCATGTATCTTTGGCTCTCATGCAAAGCATATATTGTCCAGAGGCATCCCAAGGTGACTTATCATAGTAACCAAAGAAATACTCCTTGCCGTCGTTTGGAGACACACAATGGATATTCCCCTCGGACTTTATCTTGGGGGAAATGGCATACATTGTCAATTGGTACCCCCTCTTAATGTACTTTTTAATGCGAGGGTACTTATTCAATTGATAATTAATTTTCTGTTCTATACTCATAATAATCACATAGTGTATTACCCTCAGACCTATTCGGGCTTAATGAGCATCCAATCTTCTAATTGAGGTTTATCTGTAAGCCCTGGCAATCTTAGCCATTCGTATGGTGCGACTACCATCTTTTGGGGATTTGTATTAAACCAAGCCGCCCACCAGCTAAAGGAACTATGAGCCAATATGTTTGTAGGACACATCGACATAAGTCTCATATCTAAATAGCTGTCCATACCTGTATTCCAATCAACTATTTCATAGTTACCACAGAGGTCAGCAAGATTCTCTTTACACCACTCTGCATCGTTAGAGAATATGTAGAAACAAGGATTATCTATTTTACTCTTTACGTGTGCAATGGCCTTTTCATAATATGGCAATTCACAGATACCTTTATATTCATCAAAGAGCAAGAAATTACCACGTCTTACGTGGATACTTACACTATTTTCATTTCTAAGCTTCTTCTCGAGATCTATATTTTTACCCGACAAAGGTTTCTTGAACTCAAATATTTTTAGGATATCGTCTTTCCTGTCTTTAAAATACAGTTCATTCTGCCAGCTACCGTCAATATAATAGTCACCTTTTAGTGACAACACATCTTTCCAGAAAGTGAAAAGCCTAGGTTCTACAAACTCAGAAGAACGTTTTGGCAGGAATTTCCTTGCAGCACGGTATAGCTTATAGTTCCCTATAGGATAAGTAACCTTCCAGAGCTGCCATTTTGAAGCCACAGGTAATTGAACATCAAATACAATTTTGAGTTCGTATTCATGGAACTTGTAACCTTTAAAATGGGAGGTGTCAATCAACACATCCTCTTCTGGATGGTCAAGTTTCAGCCTATAGGCAAGAGCGTATTGGAACATCTGATTTCCAAGACCTCCCTTAATAGCGATTATCTTCATATCACTTAGTCAAACATCTACAAATCAAATCAATGTCATCCTGTGTCATCTCAGGATAGTTACCGCTATAGAAACCACAATCATTGATAAAATCAGTATTTGGGAGGTCGTACATCTTCTTAACATAATTCTTGTAGAATGGCTGGTTTTGCATATTTCCTGCAATCACTGGACGTACCTCAATTTCTGCCTCCATAAATCTCAAGAGATACTTGTTACGAAGTTCTGGTGTCTTACAAAGAACAATAAATCCAAATGGCGAAATATTATCCAAATGGCCATATTCAATATGTATCAGCTCATCATTTGCTTTTATCACCTGATCAAACTGAGCATGATTTGCTACACGCTTTCTAATATTCTCATCCAAATATTGCATCTGTATTTGGCCTAAGAATCCCGTAATCTCTGTTGGGCGCATATTGAATGCCAGATTATAGAAGCTATACTTAGCGTAGAAAGGATTAATATTGTATGGTTTACGCATAGCTGCCTGCTCATCGAGCGCCACATTACGATCCCATCCGTTAGCTCGCGTAATCTTCATCATTCGACACAATTCACTATCGTTGGTACAAAACATACCACCTTCTATAGTTGACATGTGATGAGCGACAAAGAATGAGAAAGTGGATCCAAGACCGAAATTTCCAAAACGGTTACCGGCGACACGACCACCTAAGCCTTCACAATTGTCCTCTATGAATATAATACCTTTTTCTTCGCATATTTCCTTAATCTCATCCAAATCGCCGCTATAGCCAAGAACGTTAGTTGCAAAGAAAGCTTGTAAATCTGTATCCTCTAATCTCTCAAGCAGGTTGTGAGACATGACATTTACAGTTGTTCTGTCAACATCAACGGGCACAGGAATCATACCCATCTGAATAATTGGCATCACATTGGTAGACCAAGTCAGTGAAGAAAAACCAACTTTATCACCTTCTTTCAAACGACCAAGGCTCTTCAGAGACTGAAGTAAGGCCAAATTGGCGCTACCACCACTATTGAAAAGAAGGGCATATTTACATCCTTGCCACTTTGCAAATTTCTCCTCGAATTTTGCACATTCTTTACCCATTGAAAACATATTAGCATTAAGAATAAAATCTGCCAACTGCTTCTTTGTTTCAGCCTCATTAATAAAGGCGTTTCTCATCAAAGGTATTCTCATATTCTTATTTGTTTTTAAATTGTTTATACTCTTCAATTACATGTTTAATGCCTTCTTCCAAAGATATCTTTGGTTCAAACCCCATCTCTTTCATACGGGTAACATCCATGCATTTTTTCATCATGCCATCTGGCTTGGTGGTATCCCATTCTATCTTTCCTTTGAAGCCTGTCAGACGAGCGACTATCTCTGCCAACTCACGAATAGAATAGTCTTCACCACAACCTATATTAATAAAGGTCTCGCCCTCATAATGCTCCATCATAAACAGACATGCTGATGCCATATCATCAACATTCAGGAATTCACGACGTGCATTGCCAGTACCCCACATTACAACGGTATCTCTTCCTTCATCTACAGCATCAACAAATTTCCTCACTGTTGCAGAAAGTACATGTGAATGCAGAGGGTCGAAGCTATCATTCTGTCCATAAAGATTACAGGGCATCACTGAGATGGCATTATAACCATACTGACGTTTATAGAATTCGCCCATTTTCAGTGCCACGATTTTTGACAATGCATAACCTTCATTGGTGGGTTCCAGTTTGCCATCCAACAGATAATCCTCCTTCATGGGCTGAGGACATTCTCTTGGGTAGATGCAAGATGAACCAAGAATTAGTATTTTCTTCACGCCACTCAGATAGGCTTGGTGAATAATGTTCGTCTGAATAACAATATTATCATAGAGGAACTGAGCCGGACTTTCCATGTTGGCTCTAATGCCACCAACCTTTGCAGCTGCCAAGAAAACATAATCCGGTTTTTCAGCCTCAAAGAACTCACGAACTGCATCCTGTGAAATCAGATCAAGCTCTGAGTGTGTTCTCAGGATGAGGTTATTATATCCTGCTACCTGCAGGTGCCTGACTATGGCGGAACCAACTAAACCACGATGGCCTGCCACATATATTTTTGCGTTTTTCTCCATATCTGCTATTTTACGATACCATACTCAAGGTACTCTGCCAGATTTTCTCTTACTTTAGCTGCAGCATTCTCAGAGGCGACCTTGGCCATATCAGCTTCTACCATGATTTTAACAAGCTCTTCAAATGTTGTCTTACTAGGATTCCACCCAAGCCTTGCTTTGGCTTTAGTGGGATCTCCCCATAAGTTCACAACGTCAGTATAACGGTAGAAATCTTTTTTCACTTCAACAACCACTTTTCCTGTTGCCTTGTCTATACCTTTTTCTTCAATACCCTTGCCAACGAACTCAAGCTCAATGCCGACATGTTTAAAGGCATAATAACAGAATTCACGTACTGAGTGTTGTACTCCCGTTGCAATCACAAAATCCTCTGGCTTGTCATTCTGGAGGATGAGCCACATACACTCTACGTAATCCTTAGCATAACCCCAGTCACGAAGCGAACTAAGATTTCCCAAATAGAGTTTATCCTGTAGTCCTTGCTTGATTCGAGCAGCAGCAAGGGTAATCTTACGGGTTACAAAGGTTTCTCCACGACGTTCACTCTCATGATTAAAGAGAATACCATTACAGCAAAACATATTGTATGCCTCACGATACTCCTTCACAATCCAGAAACCATATTGTTTGGCTACTGCATACGGGCTATAGGGGTGGAAAGGTGTATTCTCGTTCTGTGGAACTTCCTCCACCTTACCATACAACTCCGATGTAGAAGCTTGATAGATACGACAAGTATCTGTCATACCCAACTGACGCACTGCTTCCAAAATACGAAGCACACCTACGGCATCCACATCTGCAGTATATTCTGGAGAATCAAAACTTACTTGCACATGGCTTTGTGCTGCAAGATTGTAAATTTCATCAGGTCGTACTTTGCTAATCACACCTAATACACTCATAGAGTCGCCCATATCCGCATAATGCAGATGGAAATGAGGCTTACCCTCTAAATGAGCGATGCGCTCACGGAAATCTACTGAACTTCGTCTGATAGTGCCATGCACATCATAGCCTTTCTCTAATAAAAACTCAGACAGGTAACTACCATCCTGACCAGTCACTCCAGTTATCAATGCTTTTTTCATATCTATAATATTTATCCTATAATTTCTTGGGGTATTAATTCACAATTTCCTTTGCAGATGATTTTCATTTGCTCAGAACTATTTATAATGTTTTCTTTCTTATATTTAGGATGAACTGCCTTTGATATCAAAGAAGATATAGTTTCTCCATCTGTATCTGAAGGTACTTCCGCATAGGACAAAAACACCCTTTCACCAAAATCCATATATTGCTTTAACGAATCTATGATATTGTCATCATACAATTCTACAATTCCATTATGGTAGCCAATATATAACACTTCCTTTATGTCAACATATCCTTCGTGGTCTAATCTTCCTTTATACACAACAAACAAGCCTTTCAAACTGGATATTTGAAAAGCATACTCTTCCCATGTATAACCGTAAAAGGTAAGGATAACTTTTTTCATCTTAATCAATTATAAGCTATTCATGTTCGTTCGGACAGCCTTTCGTATAGCCTCCTCAGCTGTGTATTCAGGCATCCATCCAAACATACGAAGACGAGTTACATCATAACTATATTTCAACACATCACCCTTATTACCTCCATATTCCTTATTATAATGTATAGGCACATGGATATCTAACTCTTCCATTACAATTTGCGCTATCCTCTCAACTGTTACATTAGAATCCACACCTACAAGATAAGCATTATAATCTTTATTGGCATTTTCGAGAAGACACATCACTCCATCTACTAAGTCATCAATCCAAATATAGGGCTTTGATTGAGTTCCATCACCATACACTTCCAGTTGATCAGGATGTTGTTTGAGCTTACGAATAAGGTCTGGAATTACACCTCGATTCATTCCTGGACCAACAGTATTACTGAATCTAGCAATCCATACCTGAAAATTGTGCAGACTACTGAAAGAACTGACAAAGGCCTCACTGGCTAGTTTTCCAGCCCCATAGTGTGATATCGGCCGCATTATTGACCGTGATTCTTGAAGTCTATCATTCGCATTACCATAGACATTAGATGAAGATGCAAAGAAGAATTTCTTAATGTCATACACACGCATCATTTCCAGTATATTCAGTGTAGTTTGTAAGGTGTTTTCAATATCTGCGTAAGGATTTTCTTCTCCTTTCCGTGAATCTGAGTTACCAGCAAAATGGAATACCATATCAAATGGATGTCTGTCAAAAACTCCTCTTAATTTAAAAGTGTTGTTAACATCAAATTCGTAAAACGTAAATTGGGGATTATCGTATAAGTCTCTTAGACTATCACTGGTGCTATTTGACAGATTGTCAATGACAACCACGTTATGGTCTTCTTTCACCAATCTTTTACAGATATGGCTACCAATGTATCCGGCTCCGCCCGTTACTAAAATATTCATATTGTGAAGTCTTTTAAATTATTGATGACTCTTTTTCTCTATTTTTACCTTCCTACAAGTACAATATACAGTCTTACTATACTTCCCTCTTCATCATCTCTTATTCAAGAGAATTTAACAAATCATACATTTCCGATTTCGACCTTACATCTCTGAAACCAAATAATTCTGAACAAAAAAGATATTTATCTTCAGATAGTGTTTCTTCATAGTTGCAGAACATTGAATAGAGCTGTTCCATTATACTACAATTATTCTTATTCTTTTCTTGAAAAGCCAGATGCTTGTCCCCTGTCTTATTAAGGCTCTCTGTTTTGGTCTCTTGGTTAATCAACCAATGTGGTTTATTCATATAGGTGCAATAAACCAAATTTGTGCCTAGTCCATTCGACATCGTTACGTCTGCCAGTTTTATTATAGTCTTCTGTCTACATAAAAAATACAGATCGTACCTGTGTCCTGAACTAACAATCTTATAGCCACGCTTTTCTATCTCATTCACATACTCCTCTGTAATGTCCGACCAGAATAGAGAGAATAGGACAGTATCGAAATTTTTAGCTACTGAGCCTACAAGTTTAAACAATTCTGCTTTTTCGTATTGCACTTTCTCACCTATCCCTGAATGTACAGGAAATACTAAGAGTACTTTTCCCAATTTTTTTTTCAGTTTTACAAATTCTGAATCATTAATATAATCATCAGCGTAATGCACATAGGGCCCTATCTTGATACATCTTTTTTGAGGGAGCAACTTCTTGTTTATACTCTCACGGTGGTTGCCAAATGTAACAATGTTTTTAGTGAAAGAAATAGAAGCCAAATCACTTACCGTGTCGGCATAAAAATATCCGTGTTCAATCCAACCATTGACATAAGACTTTTTGTAGCCAGCATAATTACGAAGGCTAAATCCTATACCAAAGCAATTGTTATCAGTACATATTTCGGTATAATACTTAGGTAAAAATTTTGCTATACCACGATAATCAAATATATCCAAGTTCCTTCTTTTTTCAACTTCTTTTCTGTAACTTGGATATCGAAGTCTGGATATAGCACATGCTATTTTTGCCAAATGCTCGTTTCGATAAAGATGTTCTTTTAAATTAATCATACTAATCATCTACATAGTTATAATGTGGTCTATCTAAATTTTCTTCAAAGAATAAAGTCCGATATGGAACGGCACCATGATTTTCTAATGCGAATAGTGATTGTAATGAATAATAAATCACTATCAATGAAACCATTGCCATTTTCTGGAATTGATGCTTTTTTTCACTGAATATTATTGGAAATACCAAGACGTTGGTCATAATCAGGTATCGCGTTATTCTATCTGAAAACATAAATCCATTGGTCGCAAGATTTATAATTGAACCAACGATGAATATATTGAAATACATATTATTCTTTTTCAAGTGCAAAATTGCGAAGGCAGGAAGCACCACAAAGTTAAACAACACTCCTAAACCTGAAGTAGCTTGGCCACCTTCAAACAACACATCATGCCCTGTTTCATAATGCTCGCCATAGTGAGGAAGCAGGAAAAACATAGCATATACGTATGGAAGCAGCATCTGTGACATATAAACTACATAAGCTGCGCCTAGAGCCACAAAATATGTGATACGGGAGAAATGCACCTTTCTGAGAAAGACTACCAATATCATTATAACTGCTGAATAGTGAAAAAGGGTAGACACTGCTATTAGTAGAATATATTTGACATACTTGCCTTCCTCCAAGTAAGTTAACGCATATAAGAATATAGCAACTGCTATTGCCTGTCTGACTTGGTCATTTGCCATTATAAGAAAGCCAAGCGTAAAATACGCGAACACTCCATATATTAAACAGTTTTTCGTTACGAGAACTTTATATGTAATGGCAATTGTTATAAAACTTGCAGTGGCTAATGTGAAAAAAAAACCATAATTCGTAAACGAAAAGATCTTGTTTAAGAAATAATAGCCAGGTTCTGCTCTAGTCAAGTCATAGTCGCCATTCATGGAAGCGAAAAATGTCTCATAATATCCGATATAGTCATTCCCCACCCAAAACCTAAGCGCACAAAAAAGAAAGGTCACCAAGAAAGATAGGATTAAGAATTTTCGCTGCTCCTTCTTGTAGATTGTTGATAACCTTGCAAACAAAACGGCAAATGCCATTGCTGCAAGATACCAAATCATACTACTAAAATAAGACTCCATAGTAGTATACGACTTACTTTATTAATCCATCCATTACATCACAATACGATTTCATCATCTGCTCAAAGGTAAATTCTTTCTCATATCGGCTGCGTGCATTCTTCCCTAACTGAATCCAGTCATATTTATCAATGTTGTTGAAAACTTTTGCAAGCTGTGCTGCGTCCGGTTCTATTATAATACCATTTCTAGCGTCCACCAATTCAGGCACTCCGGAAATATTTGTTACTATGGATCCAAGTCCTGCTCTCATAGCTTCTATAACCGAGATGGGAAGACCTTCGTTATTACTCATCAAAATGAATCCATTACAACGACATAGCAATTGATGAATATCTTTATTCGGAACGTATCCTAAGAAGTTAAAGTTCGATTCAAGCCCGTACTGCTTCGCCTTGTCTTTTACATTTTGAAGGTCTGCTCCCTCACCGGCTACTGTAATATATATGTCTTTTTTCTTCTCGGAAGCAACCTGATTTAACGCTTCAACTATTAGGTATTGTCCCTTCCTTTCACACACAGTACCTGTGCAGCAAAAATTGTATTTATATTTCGAAATTGGCTCACTATCTTTAATCTCCATATTATCTATGCCATTATGAAACATAGCGAACTTACTCTTATCAAACGTAGGATTAAGAGCGCCGAAATTCTTCATGCCGTGTTCAGAGATAAAAACGTTCCTGTCAGCATTAGCAAACGTTTCTGTCATCTTCGCCAAATAATAATGGAAGAATCTCGTTCCTTCAAGTTTGGGATACGACTTCAGCCATGTCTCTTCTGTTTTTCCATTGGAGTGATGGAAAAGTACCACTTGTGCCTTTTTGTTTTTCCTCAGTTTCTGATAATAATAACAGCAGCTGGGTTCATGAAAAACCACAATGTCCGCATCTCTATTAAGCTTGAGGTATGCTTTCACCAGTTTTTTTGACTCTAAGGCATTCCTAATTAGAAATCCAATTGTAAGGAGTGAATGATTCTGGAAGAAGTTCCTTAATTTTGTCCGGGTATTAAGTCCTTTTGTGAAATCATGGGGGTGATTCTCTGGATTATCTATGGTTTTACTGTAAAGATAGTCTTTAGTAAATACAGTAAACTCAAACCCACGACTCCTCATGTAGTCACTATTTCTAAGGAATCTACGCAAAGTACCTGTTGGACCCATAGGCGCATTAATAAATGCCGGGAATAATACATCTATCTTTTTCATATTTATTTACTTTTTAGTTTCTATTTTTATGACTTTCCTAGCTACATATAGTCTATAAACCATTTCCACAAAATAAGAAGCCACTGCTAACATTACAAATGCATATATACTTCCTAAATTGTTTGTCATATAAATTGTTGCCAAAATAACCAAATAGCCTGCTACTGTCACTAAAATACTATACAAAGCATATTTATTATATCCAAATGCAATTATTAAATTTGACATGACAAACGAACTTATAGTCAAGAAAAGGGGGGCTAAGGAAAAAATTCTCAATGGTATTAGATCGACCTCATTGTGCAGCATATAATAGGCTATCTGCGGCATGAATATATTCACAATAATTACCATCAGCAAAACTAGCCCTGACAACACTCCCAAAACCTTAAGGAATTGTTTAGGGTCTCTGTTTTTTGCAAAACGAGGGAAAAAAACAGTGGATAGGATTGTACCTGGCTTAGAGAGAAGAATGGTTATTCTTGATCCCAAATCATATACCACTACATTACCCATGCTTGCTGCACCAAGAAAGAAATAATTGAATTTATCCTTTATCGTACATATTACGTCAGTTGAGAATAGCCAACCAGACTCCTTCATATAGAACATTATTTCTTTCATATTTGGCTTTCTGAATCTTATCCCCATCTTCCCAAAAATAATGTAAAGAGAGGAAACACCTCCCAAGAAATAACCTATAGCATACAATAGGGGTACCAACTGATAGTCGGACGGTTTTCTTATCACTAAAAAAATAAGAGCGATGAACACAATTTTTATTCCTATGTTTAACATAGATGTGTACTTCATCTTCTCTATCCCCTGGAAAAAGAACTGAGGGAAAAGCCACTCGTTGAAGTTAATACCAAAGGCGAAAACAAATAACCAAAAATGCTCTCTATAAGATGGTATCAAATATACTATACCTACATAAGCAATAAAACTAAGTGCAAACAGAAATGTCCTTGCTATCAGCACAGAACTAAGAATTTCTGATAATTTTTCTATATTATTACGATGTATTGATACATACTTAGAACATGTCTGGTTTGTTCCGAAGTTTATAACTATAGTTCCATATTCGGCAAGTATCAAACTAGTTATTACCCATCCATAAAGCTCTTCCCCTATTGTTCCGACTAAATATGGAAAAGTAACAAGAGGTGCTAATACCAAAAAAAGTTGTAATAAAGTAATATATGAAAGATTTTCAAATATTACCTTGTGATGTTTAATCTGACTCTTTATTTTACTGTATATCATTCTGCTGATGGCAATTTTATCCATGAACCAAGTTCCAAATCTTGTTCATAGGTGGCAAAAGGATAAGCAGCACCCCAATCATAGAAGGTACATTCTCCAAAATAGACATGACCGTTAACTTCATAGAAGTCTATCCTGACAAAAGGTATATCTTTTGAGAGTTTTGCAGCTAATTCCCTCATTATATCGAAAGTCTGAGGTTTTTCAAACTCGGGAATGTGGCGAGGAAAACCATGATTAATAGGCATTGGATTGAAATCCATATCATAGAAATTCTCATACACTTCCTCACTTTTTATCGTAAGATACATAGCTTTGGGTTCTCCTCCAAAACACCACCATTTATAATCACGCAGTTGAGCGCCCGTACCGTCATCGAGATACTTATCTGCTATGATTCGCGGTTTAATATCTTTATACACCCACTCATGATGTGCTTTATAATAGTTTCTCTTCAAATCTTCGGTAAATCTCTTCTTTGCCCCCCCCATATCGAAATTTGACTTGTCTTTGCAAACTATTACACCGCTCTGGTGGGTCGCTTTAAGCACAAACTGATTAGGGAGTTTTTCAAAATCTATCATCTCAAATCTATCCCATACGCCTAAACATGGTACTACGTATTCTTCACCGATTCTGTCGGCAACAAATTTCTTTACAGAATATTTGTCTGCCATTATGGTGTATTGTGGATTACGATTGTTAAGTTTCATCCAGTTCAATTTCTCATTAAATGTTTTAGGTTTATCCAAATCGACATCATATCCTAAATATTCCGTCATAATAAACTCTAACGCTCTCTTTTCAGAGAACAAGTCGTACATACGCCATTTTAGCGCAAACCATAGATTTTTCTTCATTTTCGTTGTTATTTTTTTATTACTTCTATTTTTCTAAATAAAACTGTATTTCTCTCTTCGCCTCTTGAATTTTTCGCCTTAAAATCACTATATACGATGTAGAATGTGTTTTCTCCTGCTTTAAGAAGGTTGGGGTATCCACATCCAATATGCCAGATGTCGTACTTTCCATCCTCATCCATATAGGGCATCATCTCAATCGGCTCTGTCCAAACATCTCCGTCACCATCCAAATTGAACCGTATTTGCATACCTGGCCTGCCTGATGCAAGTACCAGCGAGTTATTATCGAGTAACATAAGGCGAGGCATTACTCCATTAGGGGTAAAAGGTTGGGGGTGGGACCATGTAATTCCACCGTCGCTTGAGAAAGTACGACACATGGGCGTCGTACTGCTCGTTCGCATCACACAGAGATACTTCCCGTTATTTAGTATCTCAAAAGCAGGTTCCGTAAACCCATCACTCCCATCATAAACAAATGTTTCTGGCTCTTTATCTTCTACCTGATATGGTATCTTGCTAAGTAAATCCCAACTATACCCATTATTGGTACTTTTATAAAAAGATACTGCACTTCTCAGGACTTTTCCATCAGAATTTTGATAATAGCCGGGATAGACCCCTGCAACAATAGACCCATCATTGATTTCTTTCATATCTCCCCACCATACCACTGATAACATATTATTGACTGATGAGCGAAGCATGCCTGGGTCGTTAAGCTTGGCATGTATGGGTATTGACTCGTCTTTCTGACGATTCCAATAAGTCAAATATACTCCTGTTAGTTCGTTTGGCAATTCTGATTCTACATAGAAGTAACAATCTGATATAGGTTCCGTGTTAACTGGCGCAGCAAATTCAGCATACTTGGAAATATCTGTTGAAGCTGGCGTTTCAATTTGTAAGATATCACCATTACTCAAATCCACTCGGTGATGTTCAACTTGAAAGTATTTTTGATCTAGTTGTTCCCATGTATAACCCTCATCTCGTGACATCAGATATCCATAACCATCTTTTCCGTAAGCAGTTGGTGAATCAGCCTTCATTTGCCATTTCACAATGAGATTCTTATTTCTAGCTCGATAAATCTTGGGGAATTGATAATATCCCCAATTCTCTTGCATTTCTGCTTGAACAACAATTATTGGTTCTCCTAACCTAATGATAGCCACTGTCTCTCCATTTCTAATTATTCGGAATGTGTCCGCTTTTTGACTGACCACACCTTGCTTTATTACCAAATTTGGTTCGGATTCTTCTTGAAGAACTGCAAGCTTTTCATTATGGAATTCTTCTAAGCCGCCTCCTTGATTATCATTATTCGTGCATGATATGCCAATAATTGAACCTATTACTATTACACATAAAAAAGTCAAAATTTTCTTCCACTTCGTCATTTTGTAAAATCTTTATTGTTATCTTTCTACACCATATACTTTTTCTCAATTCTACCGACTCAGGTTTCCTTCATGAATCTCCAACGAGTCCATGCCTTTAGTTTCTTCGTTATAGGTAATCCACTGCATACGCTGCGCACGGGCTACACCGTAAAAAGAAGTCAAAAAGAAATAAATGCAAGAAGGTTTTTGAACATATTGGTGTATATATTTTTACTGCACCATATCCACACAACTTGTGTAATTACAAAATACTGTACTCTTTCTAATGATGCATTATACTCAACATCTAGACTTTAACCATCTTTTTCACAAATCTCTCCCCTTTTTCAAAATCCTTTGCGAACCGCTTTCCTATAACTTCCGACAAATATTTAGGATGTAGACCATAACCAGGTCGTACACTTCGGACATTCTTTTCAGTAATAATATCTCCTGCTTTCACATCCTCTGCAACATATAGAGAGCGACATCCTTCTCTACCTTTAATCTTAGATGGATCGGTTGGATATGAAACCGTTCCCTTCGCCTTTTCCACCTGTCTAATACTATCTACCATAGTCTTGAACTCAGGTGCTTCCATAGAGAATGCACTATCTGGACCTCCTATTGATCGATTAATAATAAAATGCTTCTCTACCACCTCAGCACCTAATGCGACAGCGGCCATCGGCACAGTGGAACCCTCCGTGTGATCTGAAAGACCAACCTTACAGCCAAAACGCTCTTTCATGTCGGGTATAGTTAGCAAGTTAGCGTCCTCGATAGGGGCGGGATAGGCAGAAGTACATTTTAACAGTGTAATATCATCGCATCCCTCTCCTCTAATGGTTTCTAACGCAAGTTCAATATCCTCAATCATAGCAATACCCGTAGAGAGTATAATAGGTTTATGCTTTGATGCGATATACTTAATCAAAGGTATGTCCGTAATCTCAAAGGACGCAATCTTATAAATAGGATTACCCAAATCCTCAAGCAAATCCACGGCTGTTTTATCAAATGGCGTAGAAAAACATACCAACCCCTCTTCCTTAGCAACTCTGAAAATATCATCATGCCATTCCCAAGGGGTATATGCCTTCTTGTATAAATTATAAAAGGTCTCTCCTTCCCATAATCCTGGGCCTACCACGAAATCAGGTTTATCACAATCTAATGTGATAGTGTCAGCGGTATAGGTCTGAATCTTGATAGCATCGGCTCCAGCTTTCTTAGCCGCACGAATAGTATCTATCGCAACATCTTTATGATGATTATGATTTGCTGACATTTCAGCAATAATAAAAGTTCTATTAATTGACATTTTTTTTCACCCCTTTAATCTTTCAATATATTCCGTCCAAGCATAAAAGCC
>JAEEGL013349187.1_pt1 | contig 14494 bp, 12 predicted proteins | sample 9134231 | NCBI WGS metagenome assembly JAEEGL01 (sample SAMN16246548, study PRJNA631951) | gut metagenome | biome: gut microbiome; feature: rumen; material: fiber-attached | host: Bos | place: Iran: Karaj | collected 2018-10
CGTATCGCTGAGTCCCATATCCCGTTCTTTAAGTACATCACCAAGCTGATGGCCAACGATGCACCCTCCGAGGCCTGCATCGAGTTGGGACTTTTCTACGAATCCATCGGCGATTATGAGGAGGCGGCAGTCTGGTGCTACAATGCCGCGTTTGAGACGACACCGATCATGCGGCTGGCAGCAGCCAACGAGGATGCGGCAGCGGGACTGACCCGTGCATATCGCAACATGGGCGTTCCCGAGGTGGCGGACACCTTTGTCAAGGAGATCGAAAAGCGGATCCGTGACATGAAATAAGCCCTATCGAATGAGGATGAAAAAATGATCAAAGAGGAAAACTTACGGAAAGTGGTTCCGTATGTGGCGGGGGAGCAGCCGAAGACCAAGAACGTCATCAAGCTGAACACCAACGAGTGTCCCTACCCGCCGGCCCCGGGAGTGGAGAAGCTCCTGCAGGGCTTTGACTGGGATGCACTGCGGTTGTATCCGGATTTTGATGCCACTCCCATCACAGAGGAGCTGGCCCGGTTCTACCACCGCAAGAAGGAAGAGATCTTTGTGGGCGTGGGAAGCGACGATGTGCTGAGCATGGTCTTCCTCACCTTCTTTAACAGTGGGAAGGAGATCCTCTTTCCGGATGTGACCTACTCTTTCTATGATGTGTGGGCGGATCTCTATCGGATCCCTTATCGCACCGTGCCTCTGAAGGAAGACTGGAGCCTGGATGCGGATGGCTTTACCGCACCCAACGGCGGCGTCATCTTCCCCAACCCCAATGCCCCCACGGGCCTGCTGGAATCCGTGGAGACGGTGGAGAAGATCCTCAAGGCAAACCCGGATGTGCTGGTGGTTGTGGACGAAGCTTACATCGACTTCGGCGGCACCAGTGTGATCCCCCTCATCGACAAGTATGACAACCTGATGGTGGTACAGACCTTCTCCAAATCCCGCTCCATGGCCGGACTGCGGGTGGGCTTTGCTGTGGCCAATGAGGAGCTGATCCACCGTCTCAACGATGTGAAATTCTCCTTCAATTCCTACACCATGAACATGCCTTCCCAGATCCTGGGAGCCGAGGCGGTGAAGGATGTGGACTACTTCCGGCAGACCACTGCCCGGATCATCGCCACCAGAGAGTGGACCAAGAAGGAATTCACGAGACTGGGATTCACCTTCCCGGATTCTTCCGCCAATTTCATCTTTGCCTCTCACCGGTCCGTACCTGCGGAGGAAATCTTCAAGTATCTGCGGGAACGGAATATTTATGTGCGCTTCTGGAACAAGCCCCGCATCAATAACAGCCTGCGCATCACCATCGGTACGGATGAGCAGATGAAGACTCTGGTGGAGACACTGGAGAAAATGCCCGGTATCCTGAACTAGGACCGGGAGAACGACAGAAAGGAATTTGAAGTTTTATGTTAAAGCAGTATCTTATGGTATTTTTCTGGTCCATGGTGCCCCTGGTGGAGCTGAGAGGCGCCCTGCCCATGCTCTATTACTACAAGGCAAACAACCCGGAGATCAACCTGCTCCTGGGCTATATCATCATCGCCATCGGCAACATGCTGCCGGTGCCCATCATCTTCTTCTTTGCCAGAAAGGTGCTGGAGTGGGGCGCGGATAAGCCTGTCATCGGCAAGATCTTCACCTTCTTCCTGAACAAGGGCCACAAGGGCGGCGAGAAGCTCCAGGCAAAGGCCGGAAGAGGTCTCTTTGTGGCATTGATGCTCTTCGTGGGAATCCCCATTCCCGGAACGGGAGCCTGGACCGGCACTCTGGCGGCAAGTATTTTGGACATGAAGTTTAAGGACAGCATTCTGGCAGTCATCTGCGGTGTGGCACTGGCGGGCACCATCATCGGTGTCCTCTGCACCCTGGGACTGGGAGCATGGTTCGGCATCGCGGGATAAAGCGGAGAGAGTATGGAAGCATACAGCGATTTTGCAAGCGTTTATGACGAATTGATGGACAGCACCCCCTACGAGGACTGGAAGCGTCGCATCGTGGAGGACATCCGGGAACTGGGCATTTCCAAGCCCTACCGGGGGGCCAGGGATCCCCTGGAATCCGAGCGGAATCTGGTGCTGGATCTGGCCTGCGGCACGGGCACTCTGACGGAACTCCTTTACCAGGAGGGCTACGATATGATCGGAGTGGATTCCTCGGATGCCATGCTGGCCAAGGCTATGGAAAAGCGGGACCGCAGCGGATCGGAGATCCTGTATCTCCTGCAGGATATGCGGGAGCTGGAGCTCTATTGCACCGTGGGTACGGTGATCAGTGTCTGTGATTCCCTGAATTATCTGTTGGCGGAGGAGGAGCTGAAGGACACCTTCGGCCTGGTCCACAATTACCTCTATCCCGGCGGACTCTTCCTTTTTGACGTGAACACGGTCTTCAAGTACCGGGAGGTCATCGGGGACACCACCATCGCGGAGAACCGGGAGGACTGCAGCTTCATCTGGGAGAATTTCTACGATGAGGAAGAGGGCATCAACGAGTATGATGTGACCATCTATGTGCAGGAGGATAACGGTCTCTATCGCCGCTTCGAGGAGACTCATTTCCAGAAGGGTTACGATGAAGAGACCATTCGCCGCCTTCTGGAAGAGACGGGATTTGACCTCCTCCGGATGACAGATTCGGATACTGGTTCGGAACCCACCGAAGAGACGGAGCGCCTTTATGTGGCAGCCCGTTGCATCAAAGATTGACAGAAGTATTGGAGTTTTAGGTTTGAAAGAAAACGCCGATGCGTTTCCTTTCAAACCCCAATTGGTGCGAATATAGACGCTTCGCGTGCGCCCCAATTGGACACTTCAGAGAAATCGCCTGCGCGATTTCTCTTCGTGGGGTATAAAAATGACTGACTATATCGTGAGCGCGACTGCGGCGGGAGCCCAGATCCGCGCATTTGCATGTACCACCAGAGAGCTGGTGGAAGAGTGCCGAAGCAAGCACAATTCCAGCCCTGTCATCACGGCAGCCCTGGGACGGCTTCTCAGCGCGGGAGCCATGATGGGAAGCATGATGAAGGGAGAGGGAGACAAGCTGACCCTGAAGGTCTCCGGCAACGGCCCGGCAGGCAGCCTCATCGTCACCGCAGATGCGGAGGCACGGGTGAAGGGCTATGCCGTAAATCCCTCGGTAGTGATCCCCGCCAAGCCCAACGGAAAGCTGGATGTGTCCGGCGCTGTGGGCAACGGAAACCTGACGGTGATCCGGGATCTGGGCCTCAAGGACCCCTATGTGGGTACCGTGGATCTCCAGACCGGCGAGATCGCAGAAGACCTGACTTACTATTACGCTGTTTCCGAGCAGGTGCCCTCCGCAGTGGGACTGGGTGTCCTGATGACCAAAGAGAATACCGTGCAGTGCGCCGGCGGCTTTATCGTCCAGCTCATGCCCTTCGCATCCGATGAGATCATCGACAAGCTGGAAGAGAACCTGAAGACCATCGATTCCGTCACCGGCATGCTCGCCGGCGGAGATACCCCCGAGGATATGCTCCGGAAGGTTCTGGCGGGAATGGATATTGAATTCACCGGCACCATGCCCACGGAGTATCACTGCGACTGCAGCCGTGACCGCCTGGAGCGGGTCCTGATCAGCCTGGGCCGCAACGAGCTTCAGTCCATGATCGACGAGGGACATGAAGTGGAAGTGGGCTGCCAGTTCTGCAATACTCAGTACGTATTCCAGGTGGAGGAGCTGAAGAGCCTGCTCCGCCGCAGTACCAGGGACTGATCATGAAGAAACGGGAAGATAATCGGATTCTTTCATATGACATCCTCCGCATCCTGTCCATCATCGGGGTGATCCTGATGCATGTGACTTACGGCAGACTCTACGGAAGTCCCACAGATTCCGGCCAGTGGACGGCTGTGGCCCTCCTCAACGGGGCGGCCCATTTTGGGGTCCCTGTCTTTGTGATGATCAGCGGAGCCCTCTTCCTGAATCCGGAGCGGGAGATGAACCTGAAGCGCCTGTGGACCCACACCATCCTGAGACTGGCTGTGGTGCTCCTGGTCTGGAACGTTTTCTACGGCGTCAAGGATTTCATGGCATATAATGCCTCTCCCCGGTATCTCCTGTGGGAGATCGTGGACGGAAGACCTCATCTCTGGTTCCTGCCCATGATCATGGGACTCTATGCCATCACCCCTCTTCTGCTCTGCTGGCTGAAAAATGCAGCCCCGGCGGAAGTGAGGTACATTCTCTGGCTGTTCTTCGGTTTTTGCATTGTCTGGGAGACCCTTATTGCGGTGATCCCCTTTGATATTGTTTCCTACGCGGATAAATACCGGCAGATCCCCCTGGTGTGCGGCTATGCCGGGTATTATATCCTGGGCTATTACGTCATCCACGTGGGGCTGCGGGAAAAGACCCGCAAGGCCCTGATCGCCGCGGGGGCAGCAGGCCTGATCCTGGGCCAGGCAGCTCTGGTCCTCTTTGGGCGGATCACCGGGGAGGTCAGGATCGAGCTGGTGGACAGTTATTCCGTCTTCACCTTCTTTTACGCCCTGGGACTCTTCCTGTGGATCACGGGAGACGGAAAGCCGGTGACCGGGGAGGGTGGCTTTGCCCGTTTTCTCTCCCATGTGGGGCAGGATACCTTCGGAGTCTATCTCTGCCACATCGCCCTGCTGGAGAATCTGCCCGCGTCCTGGGACGTGAGGGCGGTCCTGCCGGCGGCAGTGGGAGAACTGATCTATGCACTTATGATCTTTCTGATCGGAACAGCCATCAGCGCTCTGATCCGCAGAATACCGGTGGTGGGACGATACTTGATGTAAATTAGGGAGGCTAACATGCAACATGGATTCTTGAAAGTGGCGGCGATCACGCCCCACATAAAGGTGGCAGACCCGCTTTACAATGCCGGAGTCATCACGGATGAACTCAAGCTGGCATACCGTCAGGGTGCCAAGATCATCGTGTTCCCGGAGCTCTGTCTCACGGGCTATACCTGCGGCGATCTCTTCCTGCAGCGGGCCCTTCTGGAGGAGGCCATCGAAGCCCTCTTCCGGGTGGCAAAGGCTACCATCAGCCATGACAGCCTGGTGTTCGTGGGACTTCCCCTGGAGCGGGACGGACGCCTCTACAACGTGGCAGCCGTGCTGCAGAACGGAGATGTGCTGGGCTTCATCCCCAAGCGGAATCTCCCTTCCTATGCGGAATTTTATGAACAGAGACATTTCACTCCCGGCAACGAGGAGACTGTCATGTTCCGGTTCGAGGGGGAGACGGTTCCCTTCGGAACGAGACTGCTCTTTGAGTGCGTGGATGTCCCCGGCCTGACGGTGGGCTGCGAGATCTGCGAGGACCTTTGGGTGGCGGATCCCCCTTCCACAAGACATGCTCTTGCGGGAGCTACCGTCATCGTCAACCTGTCCGCCTCCGATGAGACCGTGGGCAAGGCTTCCTATCGCCGGATGCTGGTGAATTCCGCCAGCGGCCGTCTCCTGTGCGGATACATCTATTCTTCCGCGGGAGAAGGAGAATCCTCCCAGGATCTGGTCTTCTCCGGTCACAACATGATCAGCGAGAACGGCAGCATGCTGGAGGAGGCAGGTCCCTTCGGAAGCCGCAGCATCTACGGAGATCTGGACCTGCAGAGACTGAACATGGAGCGCCGCAGAATGGGTACCTTCGGTACCGAACCTGCGGAGGAATATACGGTGGTGTCCTTCAGCCTGGAGCTGGCGGAGAACAAATTGCACCGCTTCTATCCCAGAACGCCTTTCGTGCCTTCCGATGAGCGGGAGAAGGCCCAGCGCTGCGAGGAGATCCTTATGATCCAGTCCCTGGGACTGAAGAAGCGCTACGAGCACACCGGCTGCAAGACAGCCGTCATCGGTGTTTCCGGCGGTCTGGATTCCACGTTGGCCCTGCTGGTGACCGTGCGCTGCTTTGACCTGCTGGGTCTGGACCGGGCAGGCATTCTGGCAGTGACCATGCCCTGCTTCGGCACCACGGACCGGACCTACGACAATGCATGCCGTCTGGCAAAGACCCTGGGTGCCACCCTGAAAGAGGTGGACATCCGCAAGAGCGTCATGCAGCATTTCGAGGACATCGGCCAGGATCCGGAGAACCATGATGTGACTTACGAGAACGGACAGGCAAGAGAGCGGACCCAGGTGTTGATGGACCTGGCAAACCAGTGCGGCGGCCTGGTCATCGGTACCGGCGATATGTCGGAGCTGGCTCTGGGATGGGCCACCTACAACGGCGACCACATGTCCATGTATGGCGTCAATGCCGGAGTGCCCAAGACGCTGGTGCGCCATCTGGTGCGGTATTATGCGGATACCTGCGGGGAGGAGGAGCTGGCAGCCGTCCTGACGGATGTGCTGGATACTCCCGTGAGCCCGGAGCTTCTGCCGCCTAAGGATGGCGTTATCTCCCAGCGGACGGAAGATCTGGTGGGCCCTTACGAGCTTCACGATTTCTTCCTGTATTACATGCTCCGCTGCGGCTTTGCACCGGATAAGATCTACCGCATCGCAGTGATGACCTTCGAGGGCGAGTACGATACCGTCACCATCCTCAAGTGGCTGAAGGTCTTCTATCGCCGCTTCTTTGCACAGCAGTTCAAGCGGTCCTGTCTGCCCGACGGTCCCAAGGTGGGTAGCGTGGCAGTGTCCCCCAGAGGCGACCTGCGGATGCCTTCCGATGCCAGTGCGGCGGTCTGGATGCGCATGCTGGATAACTTAGGAAAATAAAACAGGCCCGATTGGGCCGGAAAGTGTGTCCCCATGAAGTTTACCAAGATGGAAGGCTGCGGCAACGACTACATCTATGTGGACGGTGCAGCGGAGCAGATCCCTTACGAGAAGAAGCCGGAACTGGTGCGGCGCCTCTCCGATCGCCACTTCGGCATCGGCGGCGACGGCATCATCTTCATCAACCCCTCGGAGGAGGCGGATTTCGAGATGGAGATGTGGAATTCCGACGGAACCCGGGGCAAGATGTGCGGCAACGGCATCCGCTGTGTGGCCAAGTTCGTCCATGACAAGGGACTGACGGACAAGGAGAAGATCACGGTGATCAGCGCCGGAAGCGTGAAATACCTGGATCTGACGGTGGAGAATGGGGTTGTGACCGGGGTCCGTGTGGACATGGGAGCGCCCATTCTGGAAGGAAAAGAGATTCCCGTGAAGGTGGAGGGAAATCCCATTGTGGGGGCTCCCATCACCGTAAAGGGCAAGGAATATAAGATGACCTGCGTCTCCATGGGCAACCCCCATGCGGTGGTCTTCCCGGAGGAGTACAGGCAGGATCTTTCCGACCTGCCCATCGAGCAGATCGGTCCCGGTTTTGAGCATCACGACCTCTTCCCGGATCGGACCAACACCGAGTTCGTGAAGGTGGTGGATCGAAAGAACGTCAACATGAGAGTCTGGGAGCGGGGGGCCGGCGAGACCCTGGCCTGCGGCACGGGAGCCTGTGCAGTGGGTGTATCCTGCATGCTGAACGGCTTGACGGAAGACAAGATCACCGTGCACCTTCTGGGGGGCGATCTGGAGATCGAGTGGGACCGGGAGAAGAACCGGGTCTTCATGACGGGACCTGCCGCTTTCGTCTTCGACGGGGAAGTGCAGACCGATTAAACAGACAAGGACACGAAAAAAGGGAATGCCCATCAAAGGCATTCCCTTTTCGTATGCAATTCCGATCGCGATCTCTTCCTACTGAACCAGCAGCCAGTGGATGAAAGTGTTCACCGTATCCGCATGGGTGGAGTTGATGAGGGCTCCGGCGTAGATGGTGTCATCATCGTCCCGGAGATAGTAGGACTCGGGGAAGACGGAAGAAGCGTCCACCCGGACACCCACCGCCACAGGGCTGGTCATGGAATCCGGATCCGTGGGATCCGGCAGGGCGGAGAGGTATTCGTCATCAAAGACCACCGTTTCCGTGGTGGTGATGGCCTCCAGCACATCGTAGTCGATATAGAAGAGAAGTCCCTGTTCTTCCAGTTCCGCTATCTCTTCCTGGCTCATGTAGTCCGACAGGGGCAGGTAGAGATCCTGGTAGGCGTGGGTCATGAACATGGTGTAGCCCGCCACCATGCTGTCCAGCTGCTTGGCGGCGATGTAGGCGGCCAGCTTCTGGCTGCCCGCTATGGTCTCGTCGTTCATCTCCGTGTTGCTCATGACGATGGTACTGTCCATGGTGATATCGTATTTGTCCGTATCCAGTCCCTGCTCCGCCAGATAAGCCAGAAGGGGATCGTGGACTTCCTCATCTCCGGTGCCGAAGCTGGCAAAGTTGATCCAGGCCACATAGAGGGCCGTGTCCTTGCCGAAGAAGATGGTCTTGATCAGGCTGACGGAGAAGACCACGGCCAGCACTCCGCCGATGACATACCATTTGTAATAATCCCAAAAATAAGAGAGGCGGTCCTTGAAAGGGCGCTGTCTGACGCTGTCCCGCTCCTCCTGAAATTCACTCATGACAGGCATAATGTAACCTCCTAACGTACAACGAGACTATCTTAGGTTGTCCCAAAACGAAAGTCAATAAAGCCGGCCCGAAAGGATTATGAAATCTTTATGAAAAGAATGAAAAGATGGAAAGCTTTCTTGAAACCATATCGGGTTTGGGTTACTATGGAAACTGACGGGTCCGCAGGGAGACTGCGGCGTAAGATAAAGGAGTTTTGACATGAGCGAGAGTTATGTTGAATGCCTGGTGAAGGGCAAACCCAATACCCTGGCGAAGGTGGGACAGGTAGTCCTGATCGCCATCGCAGTGATCTGCTTTCTTCTCTGTATGGGAGTCGGAAGCCTGGGACTGATGGTCCTGGCCGTGGCTGCCGGAGCGGGTTCCTATTTCGTGGGCATGTATACCAATATCGAGTATGAGTATCTGTACCTGGACAAGGAAGTCACCGTGGACAAGGTCTACAACCAGACCCGCCGCAAGAGAGGGGCCACCTATACCCTGGAGAGAATGGAGGTCTTCGCACCCATCCGTTCCTACCATCTGGACAACTTCGGCAAGCGGGACGTGAAGCCCATTGATTACAGCATCGGATATGAGGATCAGCCGGATCTTCGCTATGTGATGTACTACGAGGGAGGACAGAAGATCCTGTTCAGTCCCAGCGAAGAATTCGTCAAGGCCATGAAGAACGCATCTCCTCGAAAAGTTTTTACGGATTGAACATAATTTCCGGTTGACACTGCCCGGAAACTCTGATAGTTTTTTGGAAATACTTTTGGTACATTAGGAGGACAAAATGGCACAGATTATCGCAGAAGGCATTACTTTTGACGACGTATTGCTGCAACCGGCATACTCGCAGGTGATCCCCAATCAGGTGGATCTCACCACGAACCTGACCAAAAAGATCCGGCTCAACATCCCGCTGATGAGTGCGGGAATGGATACCGTCACCGAGCACCGCATGGCCATCGCCATGGCTCGTCAGGGTGGAATCGGTATCATCCACAAGAACATGTCCATCGAGGCACAGGCCGATGAGGTCGACAAGGTAAAGCGTTCTGAGAACGGTGTCATCACCGATCCTTTCTCCCTTTCCCCGGAGCACACACTTGCAGATGCAGACGCATTGATGGCAAAGTTCCGCATCAGCGGTGTGCCCATCACCGAGGGCAAGAAGCTGGTTGGTATCATCACTAACCGCGATCTGAAGTTTGAGACGGACTTCTCCAAGAAGATCCGTGAGTCCATGACCAGCGAGAACCTGATCACCGCAAAGGAGGGCATCTCCCTTGAGGAAGCTAAGGAGATCCTGGCAAAGTCCCGCAAGGAGAAGCTGCCCATCGTAGATGACGACTTCAACCTGAAGGGTCTCATCACCATCAAGGACATTGAGAAGACCATCAAGTATCCTCTGGCTGCCAAGGACGAGCAGGGAAGACTGCTCTGCGGCGCAGCAGTAGGTATCACCGCCAATGTACTGGACCGCGTTGCGGCTCTGGTAGAGGCAAAGGTTGATGTGGTGGTTCTGGATTCCGCACACGGACATTCCCAGAACGTCATCAACTGTGTCAAGATGATCAAGGAAAAGTATCCCGATCTGCAGGTCATTGCAGGTAACGTGGCAACCTACGAAGGCGCAAAGGCTCTGATGGATGCCGGCGCCGACGCAGTCAAGGTCGGTATCGGACCCGGTTCCATTTGCACCACCCGTGTGGTGGCAGGTATCGGTGTTCCTCAGATCACCGCTATCATGGAGGCTTACAGAGCTTCCCAGGAGACCGGTATCCCCATCATCGCCGATGGCGGTATCAAGTACTCCGGAGACATCGTTAAGGCTCTGGCTGCAGGCGGTAAGGTCTGCATGATGGGTTCCATGTTCGCAGGCTGCGAGGAGAGCCCCGGAGAATACGAGCTGTATCAGGGCAGAAAGTATAAGGTTTACCGCGGCATGGGTTCCATCTCCGCTATGGAGAACGGTTCCAAGGATCGCTACTTCCAGGAGAACGCAAAGAAGCTGGTTCCCGAGGGAGTCGAGGGCCGTGTGGCATACAAGGGCAGCGTGGAAGACACCGTATTCCAGCTCCTGGGCGGCCTCCGTTCCGGAATGGGCTACTGCGGAGCCAAGGATATCCAGACTCTGACCGACACCGGCAGATTCATCAAGATCTCCGCCGCATCCCTCAAGGAGAGCCATCCTCACGACATTCAGATCACCAAGGAAGCTCCCAACTACAGCACCGGAGACTGATCCGAAAACACATGAGCAAACCGGGACATTTCCCTTGCGGAAATGCCCCGGTCTTTTTATACCCTGTCAGATATCCAAAACGGTCAACATGACGGAAACTCTGCCCATATTTTGTGATATTTTCGGCATAGAATTTGCCTTCCGAAACCTTCTATCCGAGGCCAATCTATGATAAAATTATTGTCGGTCTACCCTGCCCTTTCGGGGAATAATTTTCAGAGGATATGATTGTGATAAACAACGAATCCGCAAACCGTATATTGATCGAATTAGACAAGATCCAGCGCGTGCAGGACGAGATGACCCGTATCACCAAGGCCAGCATGCTCTGTTTTGATACCGCATATCAGCCCCTTACGGAACTGCACGTGGAGAATCCCGAATCGGATCCCATCACCCAGGTCCTGAACACCCCTTATCTCCAGTCCTGCTTCGAGAGCGTGGGAGATGATTCCATCGAGGATATCTACATGGATGTTCTGGAGGACGGGGACGGCGGCCGGGTTCACCTGGCAGTCATCGCCATCCGCATCGAGAAGAAGGCGGTTCTCTACATCGTCACCGCCGGGGTGGAGCCCATGGATGTGGAGCAGTTCCTGCAGGCAGTGGATTTCATCCGCGACTGCTTCGGCGCTTATTACGAGATTAAGTGGGAAACCCTGAGCGCAGAGATCGGTGACATCCGGAATCTGGACGCGGAGCAGGAGATGAACCAGGCTCTGCGGACCCTGGAAGCCACCAAGGGCGTGCTGCAGCTTCTGGACAGCAACGCCTCCACCGAGCAGATCTTCCGCCAGTGGACGGATATCGTCAGCGAGTATCTGGGTGTGGATTATGTGACCATCTTCCGCATCACCGGCGGCACCACCATGGAAGTGCTCTGTGAGAAGCCCGCGGAGGGACTGCCCTCCTGCTTTGATCGGACGGCGGGTCTCAACAGACCGGATTTCCTGGGGACGGAGACGCCCCTGGTCCTGTCCACGGAGCTCATGGGGAAGGAAGAGTACGCACCCATCCGGGAGTATGGCCTCCGCGCCGTCATGGTCTTCCCTCTGTTGCAGTCCGCAGGCGGGGAAGGAAACATGGTCCTCACCATCGAGTACCGCACCGACAGCCATGCCTGGAAGGCCAATGAAGTCAAGTTTGCAGCGGATGCCTCCAAGGTGCTGCAGAGCATCATCGTGGGCCGGATCAACCGGAATTCCATCGCGGAATCCATCCGGGCCATGGAGGATATCCTGGACAATATCGGCAACGCAGTCTATCTGGTGAGCCGCAACACCGGCAAAGCCCTCTTTGCCAACCGCATGCTGGAGATCACCTTCTCCGAGGAATGGCGCAACGGCCGCCTCATGGAGCTGCTGGAGCAGGCGGACATCGATAAGAATCCCCAGGGCGGTTCCTTCGAAGTCTTCTACGAGGAGAAGGAAGCCTGGTACGACCTGATCTACCGCCAGCTGGACTGGGTGGACGGATCCAAGGCCGTGATGTATTCCCTCTACGACATCACGGACCGCAAGCGCTATCAGCGCAAGATCGAGCAGCAGGCCTTCACGGATTTCCTGACGGGACTTTACAACCGTATGGGCTGTGAGCGGGACCTGGCCAAGATGATCGACGAATCCAGAAGAAAGGACACCAAGGGTGCCCTGATCTACCTGGATCTGGATAATTTCAAGCACATCAACGACGGTATGGGACACCAGTACGGCGATGTGCTGCTGAAGAACCTCTCCGCCGCTCTCCGGGAGATCCCGGGACTGGAGGAGACCTGCTACCGCATGGGCGGCGACGAGTTCGTCCTCCTCATCGATCCCAAGATCTTCGACCGTTACGAGGAGATCCTGGATGCGGTGCACAAACTCTTCAACCGTCCCTGGTATCTGAAGGATGCGGATTATTACATCACCGCCAGCATCGGTACCGTCACCTTCCCGGATCTGGGAGACACGGTGGTGGAGCTGATCAAGAAGGCGGACATCGCCATGTACGAGGCCAAGAAGACCGGTAAGAACCGGGTGGCCCGCTACACCGAGGGTCAGGAATCCGCTGCCGGCAAGCGTCTCAGCATGGAGAAGAGCATGCGCGACGCCGGCACCAGAGGATATGAGGAATTTGAGGTTTATTATCAGCCCATTGTTTCCCTGGATCAGGGAAAGCCTGTGTGCGTGGGAGCCGAGGCTCTGGTGCGCTGGAACAGCGAGAAGATGGGCTTTGTGATGCCTTCGGAATTCATTCCCCTGGCAGAGTATCTGGGAATGATCAATCCCATCGGAAACCACGTTCTTCGGGAGGCCTGCAAGGCCTGCAAGGAGTGGAACGACAACGGGCATCCCGACCTGCATGTGGCCGTGAACCTGTCTGTGGTCCAGCTTCTGCAGAACGATATCGTGGACCAGGTCCGGAACGCCCTGAAGGAGAGCGGACTCAACCCCGCCAACCTGAACCTGGAGGTGACGGAGAGCCTGGCCATCAACGATATGGAGCGCATGCAGAAGATCCTGGGCGGCATCAAGGAACTGGGCGTATACCTGTCTCTGGACGATTTCGGAACCGGTTATTCCTCCCTCAACCACATCCGCCAGATCCCCTTCGATATCATCAAGGTGGATCAGGCCTTCGTGAAGGGACTGGATCGGGACGATTACGCCAAGGCCTTTATCAAGATGGTGGCGGAGCTGGCGGAGACGCTGGACGTCAAGGTCCTGGTGGAAGGCATCGAGTCCGAAGTACAGCTCCGGGCGCTGGAGGGCATGAAGGTGGGCTTCATCCAGGGATTCTACTTTGACAAGCCCATGCCCAGAAGAGACTTCGAGAAGAAATACGTGAGCGCTTCCAAGAGCAAGGGCAAGGGCAGCACCGCCGCAAAGGTGCAGGAAGACTGATCCGGCAACACGCGGCATGACGCCGCTTTTGCAAATAAACGATCTGGAGGAGTTATGAGCAATATCTTACAAAAGGAACTGGAGACCAATGCTTATCCGGGACGCGGCATCGTCATCGGAAAGTCCGCGAACGGAAAGTACGCGGTGACTGCCTACTTTATCATGGGCAGAAGTACAAACAGCCGGAACCGTATCTTCGTGGAAGAAGGGGAAGGCATCCGCACGGAGGCATTCGATCCGTCCAAGCTGGAGGATCCCAGCCTGATCATTTACGCGCCGGTGCGTGTCCTGGGCAATGACACCATCGTGACCAACGGAGACCAGACAGATACCATTTACGACGGTATGGCAAAGGGCCTCACCTTCGAGCAGTCCCTGAGAAGCCGCGAATTCGAGCCGGATGCACCCAACTACACCCCTCGTATTTCCGGTATCATGCACGTGGAGAACGGATCCTACGACTATGCTCTCTCCATCCTGAAGAGCAATAACGGCGACCCTTCCTCCTGCCAGCGTTTCACCTACGCATACGAGAATCCCAAGGCAGGCCAGGGCCACTTCATTCACACCTACCAGCACGACGGGAATCCCCTTCCCACCTTCGCCGGCGATCCGGTAGCGGTGGAGATCCCCGATGAGATCGATGCCTTCACCGATCTGGTCTGGAATTCCCTGAACAAGGACAACAAGGTGTCTCTCTTCGTCCGCTTCATCGACATCGCAAGCGGTAAGTATGAGACCCGCATCGTCAACGGTAATCAGTAAGAAGAGCCGGGCGATGCCCGGGGACTATATGAATATAGCAATCGAGGAGTGAAAAAATGAGCGAAAAAGAGATTCAGTTAAAGTATGGCTGTAACCCCAACCAGAAGCCTTCCCGCATCTACATGGAGGATGGCAG
>JAEEGL014071816.1_pt1 | contig 14494 bp, 11 predicted proteins | sample 9134231 | NCBI WGS metagenome assembly JAEEGL01 (sample SAMN16246548, study PRJNA631951) | gut metagenome | biome: gut microbiome; feature: rumen; material: fiber-attached | host: Bos | place: Iran: Karaj | collected 2018-10
AACTCCAAACTGGCCAAAGACGTTCGTCAGGCCGGTTTCCTGGTAGGTACCAAGGTGCCCTGCATCCTGGCTTCCCGTGCAGATTCCGTAGATGTGAAGCTTAATTCCATCGCTTCTGCTGTAATGTCTGTTAAATAATTATCCCTAATAGAATGAGAAAGTATATTGTAGCCGGGAACTGGAAAATGAATACCACCGTTCCCGAAGGTGTAGAACTCGCCAAGGCTGTTGTGGCAGCCGCCAAAGATCTTCCTGCAAACGTAGAGCTGGTCGTGGCTCCTCCGTTCACCCACCTGGCCTGTGTGGCCGATGTCCTGAAGGGCTCCAAGGTGCAGCTGAGCGCCCAGAACTGCGCAGACCACGAGAAGGGTGCATACACCGGTGAAGTGGCCGTGAACATGCTCACTTCCCTGGGTTGCCAGTACACCATCCTGGGCCACTCCGAGCGCCGCCAGTACTACGGTGAGACGGATGAGAAGCTGGTGGTGAAAACCCAGCTGGCCCTTGCCGCCGGCCTGAAGGTGATCCTCTGCGTGGGTGAGAACCTCCAGGAGCGTGAGGCCGGTAAGCACTTCGATGTGGTTACCGCCCAGACCAAGAACGTCCTTTACAACTTCACTGCCGAGGATATGAAGAACGTGGTCATCGCCTACGAGCCCGTTTGGGCCATCGGTACCGGCAAGACCGCTACCGCCGCCCAGGCCGAGGAAATCCACGCCTGCATCCGTAACGTCATCGAGGCCAAGTTCGGCGCCCAGGTGGCCGACGACATGACCATCCTTTACGGTGGTTCCTGCAAGCCTTCCAACGCCAAGGAACTCTTCGCCGAGAAAGACATCGACGGCGGCCTCATCGGTGGCGCCGCCCTCAAGGCCGAAGACTTCCTGGGAATCGCCACTTCCTTCTAACAGGTTCTGGCATCCATATTATGCAGAAGGCCGCCCGGTAGGGTGGCCTTCTTTTTGGCTTGTCATACATTCGGGTCAATGCAAAACAACCGGGTTTTTGCATTGACCCAGTATTTCCTTGGACCTGAAATTGGATTTCTTTGAGTCGGCGATTAATCGCATAAAAAAACCAGGAAACTGATATGTCAGTAATTTGCTGATTATCAATTTCCTGGACTTTGTGAGGACACGCAGATTTGAACTGCGGACCTCTTGCCTGTCAAGCAAGCGCTCTAAACCAACTGAGCTATGCCCTCAAAAGGACTGCAAATATAGGCAAAAAGAACGGATGCTCCAAATTTTTCTGCATCACTTCACCTGATGACGGCCTTTTTCAAAGGAAACTTCGTCCAGGGTGAGGATACGAGGGGAATCATAAATGCTGCGGACCAGGTCCAGATGGTCTTCCGTGGAGCGGTGCCCGCCGATGAAATAGCCCCATACCATGAACCAGGTCCAGCGGGGCTGCTCCTCAAAGACAGACAGTTCCCTGGGCAGCTGACCCACCTCGCCCATCGCGATGGGCTTGCCGCCGCCCAGCTCTACCAGCTCGTCGTGGTGAGACTGCTTGTAGTCCCAGCCATAGATATCGGCCGCCAGTACGTCCACGTACTCGTTTCCGGGGTAGAAATCTGCATAAGGGAAGGCATCGTCGTTCTCCTTGACGCGCGGGGCGTTGGGATCCCAGACCCACAGCAGGTTGTCCAGACCCTTGCCGGTGAAGTATTCGTAAGTCATTATCCAAAGCCGTTTGAAGCCCTGGTCTCCGGGCTTGTTGCCCCACCAGAACCAGGCGCCGTTCATCTCGTGGTACGGGCGCCAGAGGACAGGAACGCGGGCCTCCTTCAACTGCTGAAGGAACGGAATAACGGTATCCATCTCCCGCTCCCAGGCATTGTGGAGGGGCGTTCCAGGGGTGCAGAGGGCATCCCACTCCTCGTCCGAGGGGCCCTGGTCCATCGTCCAGACTTTGTCTCCGTTGCAGTCGTTGCCGTCCGTGTAGCGAGGGTCGCAGCAGTGCCACATCAGGGTGATGATGCGGCCTTCGGCCCATTTGCGGATGGCTGTATCCACAATATCCTGCCGGGCTTCGGCCACCGTGCGGCCCGTGTTCACGCAGGGCCGGTCAAACGGGACCGTGAGATTGAGCGGGCCGGCGTGCTGGTATCTTTCCGCGCCCTCTCCTATGTCATTGAAACTGAAATCGCTGCCCCAGACCACCGGAAGCTTTCCGGTGATGGCCAGCACCTCGGCGTCGTAACGCTCCAGGTCACTGGAAAAATTGTGTTCCCCAGCCAGGGTGTACTTTCCGCTGATGGAATAAAGGAAGTCCAGCAGCTCGCAGGCCTCGGGCGTGGCGTTGGGATTTACGGGACGGGGCCCGCGGTCACAGCTGCAAAAGCCGCTCAGGCAGGCAGCCAGGACGATACAAAGGGTAAGAGAGTGTTTCATCGGCCGATTAGTTTTTCCAAAAATAGCAATTATCGGTGAAAATCACTAATTTCTGGGACCGTCCCCGGTCCGGAGGAGTACTGTCTCAGGTCCAAGGGAATAGTGTCCCCGGTCCGGAGGAGTACCGTCCCCGGTCCGCGTTTTTCCCGCAGACCGGGGACGGTTTTCGGCATTCTGTGCCTTCTGGTGTCGCAGGTCCCGAGCAAAAGTGCGGACCAGGGACGGAAAACCCTCGGACCTGCAACGGAAAGCCCCGGACCAGCAACGGAAAAGCCCCGGACCTGCGACGGAAAGCCAGAGGATCTGGGACGGTGTTAGTTCACAACAATCTCGTCCAGGAAGTGGAAGCCGCGGGTGGGATGGGCCACGAAGCGCACGAAGCGGGCGCGGGCGGTGAGGGGCGTGCCGAACAGAACATAGCTCTGGCCGTGTTCCTGGATCTCGTTGGGAATCACGGCGGCCTGCTCAAAGTTCTCGCCATCGGCCGACAGCCAGATTTCCACAGACTTCGGGAGGAAGATACCGGGACCGGGCTCCTCCATAAAGGTGCCGCCTACGAAGTGGATCTCCTGCTCGGTTTCCAGGTCGATGACCACATCGATATCCGACAGGAAGCCCTGCCAGCGACCGTCTCCGTAGGACCAGCCGCCTCCCAAACCGTCTGTGAAGGTGGCTTCGCGGGCTGCGGGATAGCCGCGGTTCCACAGATGGTTGTAGGTCACTTTCTTGCCCACGGCCTTGTGCCGGATTCCGTTCTTGAAGGCCGGGCGCTCGCCGTATTCCTTGTGCAGGTCGAAGGCGTGGTAGCCGGCGGCGATGAGGGCATCGTTCCAACGGGTTACGCGCGGGCGGAAACCCTCTTTGCGGGAAGGCTGGGACCAGCCCACCTCCGCTATGGCGGCGATGCGCGGGTACATCATATACTCGTAGTGTTCATCGGTGGGGATCCTTTCGGCCCAGAGGTTTCCCTGTACGCCCAGAAGGTGCATTTCGGCCCCCTCGGGCATCCCTTCCAGGGGCTCGTAGGAATGGGCTACGTCCAGGGAGAGGAAGCCGCCCCAGCCTTGCGGCTCATAGATGGGGGCGTCCTGCACCTTGTCCAGGTAGCAGTATCGGCCGGGCGTCATCACGGCGTCGTGGCCCTGCTGGATGGCTTCCAGACCCCCCTGCGTGCCCCGCCAGCTCATGACGGTAGCGTTGGGGGAGAGGCCACCTTCCAGGATCTCGTCCCAGCCCAGCAGCTGTCGGCCGTGGGCGTTGATGAAGCGCTCGATGCGTTTGATCAGATAGCTCTGGAGCTCTTCTACGTTGGCCAGTCCTTCGGCCTTCATCCGGGCCTGGCAGTCCGGGCACTCTTTCCAGTGGTTCTTGTCGGCCTCATCTCCTCCCACGTGGATGTACGGGGAAGGGAAGAGCTCTATCACTTCTTCCAATATGCCTTCCAGCAGTTCAAAGGTGGCTTCCTTGCCGGGGCACAGCTCGTAGCTTCCTTCCCGGCAGCCTACTTCCGGATAGGCAAAGACCACTTCCCGGCTATGGCCGGGCATCTCAATTTCCGGAATCACGTTGATGTGCAGCTGGGCTGCCCGGTCCAGAATTTCCCGGATATCAGCCTTGGTGAGATAGCCTCCCCTGGCTTCCGGGGCACCTTCCTGCGAGTACTGCCGCCCCTTGTCGCACCATGCCTGCCAGGTTTCGCCTACTCTCCAGGCGGCCTGCCGGGTGAGAAGAGGGTACTTGTCTATCTGGATGCGCCAGCCGGCGTCGTCCGTCAGGTGCATGTGGAACTGGTTGATCTTGAGACTGGCCAGGGCTTCCAACTGCTTCAGGATGAAATCCTTGTCCCGGAAATGGCGGGAGATATCCATCATAAAGCCGCGGTACTGGAAACGGGGATAATCGTACACCGTTCCGCAGGTCTGCATCTGTTTGAGGGTTTGCAGGGCATAGAAGTATCCCTGCTGCGTATTGGCCTCAATCTTATAGCCCTTCGGCGTAACGATGAGCTGGTAGGCCTGCTCCCGGGCGAAAGCGGGCAGGCTGGCCGTCTTTTTGGCAAAGGCCTTGCCGCCGATCTTGCGGGAGAGTTCCCGCGTCAGGTTGGGCGTGCCTTCGGAAGGGGTCAGCTCCAGGGGAGCGGGCACTTGGGAATAGGCCGATGCGCAAAGCGCCAGGGCGGCAAGCAGGGTAAGGAGGCGTTTCATACTAGAGATAATCTTCGAAATAGGCGGTTACTTTGTTCATCAGGTGAATCCGGTTGCGGCCGGCCACATTGTGACGGGCAACGGGATAGGGGAAGTAATGGACGGGAATGCCCAGGTCTATGCAGCGCTGGATAAAGCTGAGGCTGTGCTCCCATACCACGGTGTCGTCTATGGCTCCCTGAATGACAAGAAGGTGTCCCTTCAGGTTTTGGGCGTTCTCTACCAGAGAGGTCTTTTGGAAGCCCTCGGGATTGGTCTCGGGCGTATCCATATACCGCTCTCCATACATAATTTCATACCATTTCCAGTCTATGACCGGGCCGCCGGCCACTCCCACCTGGAAGACATCCGGGTAGTGGGTCATCAGGCTGATGGTCATAAAGCCGCCGTAGCTCCAGCCGTGTACGCCGATGCGGGCGGCATCCACGTACGGCAGGCTGCGAAGCCAATTGATCCCCACCATCTGGTCTTCCATTTCGGCCTGGCCGCACTGGCGGTTGATGGCTTTCTCGTAGGCCGCACCACGGTTGGAAGTGCCGCGGTTGTCCTGCACATAGACGATATAGCCTTTCTGGGCCATCACCATCTCCCACATCCGGATGCTGGCCAGCCAGCTGTCCTGTACCAGCTGGCTGTGGGGGCCGCCGTACACATAAAGGATCACGGGATATTTCTTCGAAGGGTCAAAGTCTTTGGGATAGATGAGCCGATAATAATTCTCATACAGGCCGTCGGCGCTGGGAACGGTGCCCAGTTCCACCCGGCAGGAATTCCAGCCCTCCAGAGGGTCTTCCAGCGTAGCCAGTTCCCGCTCCGTCTTTCCGTCGGCCGAACAGAGGCTGAGACGGCCGGGCAGGTTGAGGTGGGATACCTGGTCCAGAAACCACCGGTGGTCTTCGCTGAGGCTAACCTGGTGCCAGCCGCGGCCGCGGGTGAGCTGCACGGGCTTTCCCAGCCGGGCCCTGGCCACCGCATTCCTGCGGGGAAGATTCACCTCTATCTTGTACAGGTGGTTCTCCACGGGAGAATTCTGGGCCGATGTATAAAAGACGCTCTTGCCGTCGTTGGAGACATATTCCACGTCGGCATCCACGGCCGTCAGGCGGCGAAGGGTGCCCAGTGTATCCACCAGGTAGAGGTTCTTGTAACCGTCCCGGTTGTCGGTACGGTAGAGGAAGACGTCCGTGCGGCCTTCCAGGAAGTGGATGGGGTCCTGGGGCTCTACCCAGGCCTCGTTGTCTTCCGTAAGGAGGGTTCTCACAAAGCGGCCATCGGCCACCCTGTACTGGTTCATCTTCATATGATGCTGGCTGCGGTCCAGCACCTGGGCAAACAGATACTTCCCGTCCGGGCTCCAGGAGAGGTTGGTGATGAAACGCTCTTCGGAGAAGTCCGTCACATCCATCCAGGTGGTGGTCTCCGTTTCAAAGTCGTAGACACCCACCTGCAACAGTTCGGAGTCCATTCCGTTCATCGGGTATTTGATAAGCTCCAGCTCACCGGTGCGGGTGCGGATGTTCAGAAGCGGAAAGTCCGTCACGCGGGACTGGTCCTTCTTGTAATACGCCACTTTCTTTCCGTTCGGGCTCCAGAGATACCCTTGCGTGAAGCCGAATTCGTTTCTCATCATCGTGCCGCCATACACGATGTTCCGGTCTTGGGAAACGCCGATCTCCACGGTTCGGCCGTCTTTCTCCCCGTAGAAGGAGTCTCCGTCCAGATAAACGCTGTAGCCGGCAGGGCTCACGTCTCCCTTGGGCGAGGAGGGCCGATGGGGAGTGTACGGCTCCAGGGCATCCGTATCCACAGAGCCCTGGAGCAGGGTGCGGTAGTCCTTGGACAGCATAAAGTGATCCTTGTCTATCCAGCGGACCAGGCCGCGGGCATAGCCTACGCCACTATACACGGCGTCTTCCATACTGAGGTCTTTTCCGGGATGGGGCTCCCGGGTGTCCAGGACATGGTTTTGCGCAAAAGCAAAAGTGCAGGCGAGAAATACGCCTGCAGATAAAATAGTCCGTCTCATATGTTATAGGAAAAACTCGTCTTGGGGAGTGGAGTGTTCCTGCGCCGGAACGGGCTCTTCCACCACCTTGTCCACGATGGCTTTTTCATAGCCTCTCCAGGGCAGGGCACCCTTGTACTCCTTGTAGTGCACCGTTACGCGGAGGCCTGTCATCTGGCGAAGCTTCTCGGCCACTTCCTTGTTGGAAACGGAGAACTTGAAGTTCTTGGACTGAACGGTTCCGGAGGCGTTTTTGCTGCCGTAGCCGGTGAGGATGATCTCACCCTCGTAGGTTTTGAAGAGATAACCCGTGTAGGTGAGGGAGTTGAGCTCTCCGGTCTTGGTGCCGTCGGAGAAAACCCAGCAGTATCTGAAGTAGAAGATTCCGGCCAATATGGCCACGATAACCAGGGTGATGATCCACCCCAATCCATTTCCGGGACGTGACATAACTTGTTATTTTTTCTTGTTTTTGGGCGTATAATTCATTCTTACGGGCGTCCAGGCCAGGTCATCCTCTCCCACGTGCACCCGCACCAGGCAGTTTCCGGGTCCCGGCCAGCAGGCCCAGCGAAATAGTCAGAATAGTCAGATTAAGTCTCATAAGACACAAAAATAGCAAAAAAATCCTATGCTTCAAACAAGGAAGCGAAGGAAGAACTGTCCAGCTGGTCAAAATAGGCCGATACGTCCAGCCCCTGGAGTTCCTGTACGCGTTTTCCCTTCAGGAGAAGGGCCAGTTCCCCGGCGGGCCGGTTGCCCAGGAAATCTCCCTGGAACGCTACTTCCGTCAAGACCCCGTGCCGAAGGCTGTAGAGCACTTCCACGGTGCCGCAGGCGAATTTTTTCCGGCAGGCGTGGGTGGTCTCGGGCGAGTGGCCGTAGTTCCATTCCCAAGTGGAGAATTTCTCCCGGGCCTCTCTGTCTACCCGGGCCCTCTGCTCCTGGGTGAGAAGGTATTCTCCGTCTCCATCGGCCAGTTGCTCCTGCAGGGCGGCCCGGAAGGCGTCCAGGGTGGGGAACTGGGGAAGATACTCCTTCAGGTTGGCCACGCGGCTGTGGACGGAGGCGATGCCGGCTGCTTCCAGTTTGCTGCCCGGTACACGAAGGGCCTCTGTGAGAACGTCCAGGTCCACATCCCACATCAGGGTTCCGTGGATCATCATCCGGTCCTTGCTCAGGCGTTTGGCATAGCCGGAGCATTTTCGCCCCTCCACCAGGATGTCGTTCCGGCCGGTTCTTTCGGCCGGTACCCCCAGCTGCCGAAGGGCCCCGGGTACAATCTCAAAGGCCTCTTCCATCCGGGAAACGGGTCCGGCGATGCTGTAGTTGAGGTTTCCCAGGTCGTGGTAGACGGCCCCGCCGCCCGTTACACGCCGCGCCAGCACGATGCCTTTTTCCTTGAGGTAGGGGAGGTTGACTTCTGCATACGGGCTCTGGTTGAGGCCGATGATGACGGCCGGCGCGTTCTGCCACAGGTAGAATACAGGGTCCGTGGCCCGCACCCCCTCCAGCACGAACTCGTCGAAGGCCATGTTCCAGTGGGGGTTGGTGCAAAAGTTGGTAAGAAATTTCATGGGACAAATGTACAAAAATTGTATCTTTGTGTTGACACGAACTGCCCATTAATTATCAACTATGACCATGAAAAAGTTCCTCATCCTGATGACGGGTCTGCTGCTGGCCTCTGGCGCGATGGCCCAAAACCCCGCCCACATTTCCCGTTATGCCGCCGCCAATGCGGCCCTGACTGCTCCCACCGGTCCCCGGGTGGTCCTGTTCGGGGATTCCATCACAGACGGCTGGCCAGACCAGAGACCGGAGTTCTTTGCCTCCACGGGCTTTATCGGCCGGGGAATCGGCGGTGAAGAAACCGCCAATATGGTTCTCCGTTTCCGCCAGGACGTGATTGACATCCAGGCCTCCACCGTGGTCATCCTGGCCGGTATCAACGACATTGCCGTGAACCTGGGCGGTCCCTATGTGGAAGATGTGACCTATGCCAATATCCTCACGATGATAGACCTTTGCTGGCAGAACGGCATCCGTCCGGTTATCTGCAGCGTGCTGCCTTCCTATCATTTCCGCTGGAGAGAGGAAGTGACGGACTGTTTTGAGAAGGTGTGCAGCCTCAATGCCCGCCTCAAGGCCTACTGCGATCGGCACGGGGTAACGTACGTAGACTACTGCTCCGTGCTGGCAGGGCCTGACGGCCGCGTCCGCGACGGCCTTACAACAGACACGGTCCACCCCAATGCCACAGGCTATGCCCTGATGGAAAAACTCCTTCTGGAATCGCTTAAATAGTCTTCTGCATCGTTCTGCTGACGCCGGACCGAGGGTGTTTTGTCGCAGGTCCGGGACACTGCCGTTCCCGGTCCGTGGCCCTTGCGTCCCCGGTCCGTGCCTCTTGCGTCCCCGGTCCGTATTTTGTCGGCGGACCTGCGACGTTTTTCGGCCTTCTGCGCGTTTTACCGTCCCCGGTCCCAGGGAACAGTACGGACCGGGGACGGAACTATTTCGGACCCGGGACGGAAAAGCCGAGGACCGGGGACGGGGGGTTGTTCCTTCCGGCAAAAAACAGTATTTTTGCAGACAGAAATGGACAAGTCCGGAATCAAGGTTTGTGTCGGCCTCTCGGGAGGCGTAGACTCTTCTGTTGCAGCGTATCTGCTGAAACAGGAGGGCTACGACGTGTTTGCCATGTTCATGCAGAACTGGCACGACGCAGACAGCACCCTTCACGGAGACTGCGAGTGGGAGGAAGACAAGTTTGTGGCCGAGATGGTGGCCCGCAAGATTGGCATTCCCTTCTACTTCGTGGACCTGTCCGGCCAGTACCGTCAGCGGGTGGTGGACTATATGTTCGATGAATATGCCAAGGGCCGCACCCCCAACCCGGATGTCCTCTGCAACCGGGAAATCAAGTTCGACGCCTTCTGGGAAGTCGCCCGCAAGTACGGGGCCGATTATGTAGCCACCGGCCACTACTGCCGGAAGGAATCCGTCATGCCCGACTCCGATCGGGCATCTCGTGTGTACCGGATCCTCGAGGGCACCGACCCCAACAAGGACCAGACGTATTTCCTGTGCCAGCTCAGCCAGGAACAACTGGCTACGGCCCTGTTTCCCATCGGACATCTGACCAAGCCGGAAGTGCGGCGCATCGCCAAGGAGGCGGACCTCCCATCGGCCGAAAAAAAAGACTCCCAGGGCATCTGCTTTGTGGGAAAGGTGGATCTTACCACCTTCCTGAAGCAGAAACTGGCCTCGGTGGAAGGCGATGTGGTGGAGGTGTTTGACCCCTATTATGCGACGGATCCTCTGTACCAGTGGCAGCAGGAAACCCTTACCGGCCTTCTGAAAGAGGGCCAGACACTGGAGCGCACCGTGCACTATGCCCCGGAAGAGAAGGTGCTCACAACCGACGGAAAACCGCTGGGCGAGAGCCCCTACAGGGCCGATGCCGTGACAGCACTCACCGATGCAGAACTGAACCACCTGGCGCTTCCTATCACCTATCAGATTGAGTTTGAGACGGAAACCTACCGTAGCGGGAAGCATCACATCAAGAAAACCCGTTACAAAGAGAACCCCTGCGGCCGCATCGTGGGCAGGCACGAGGGTGCTCAGTTCTATACCATTGGCCAGCGAAAGGGGCTGGGGATAGGAGGACACTCAGAACCGGTGTTCGTGATTGCCACGGACACGGAAGCCAACCGCATTTACGTTGGGGAAGGCCATCACCACAAAGGTCTGAGCCGGTTCTGCCTGCGGGTAGCTCCGGAGGAAATCCACTGGATCAGGACAGACCTGGCTATGCAGCCCGGAGAAATGCGCCGCTACCGCGTTCGGATCCGTTACCGTCAGCCCTTGCAAAGTGCCACCCTCCTGATGCGGGAGAGTGGTCTGTACATTCTTTTCGATGAGCCCCAGCGGGGCATTTCCCCCGGCCAGTTCGCCGTGTGGTATGACGGCGAGGAAATGCTGGGCAGCGGGGTAATCTAGTCCCTGTCCCAGGTCTTTCTGTCCCAGGTCCTCGGTGTTTCCGTCCCAGGTCCTCGGTGTTTCCGTCGCTGGTCCTCGGTGTTTCTGTCGCCGGTCCGGGGACTTTCCGTCCCCGGTCCGCACTTTTCCCTGGGACCGGGGACGGTAGAATGCTCGGAAGGCCGAAAAGCGTCGCAGGTCCGGCGATAAAACACGGACCGGGGACGCAAGTGGCAATGACCGGAGACGGAAGTGTCCAGGACCGGGGACGGCAGAGTGCGCAGAAAGCCAATTTTTCCGTATCTTTGCAGTCCTATGCCCAGTTACCTGCAAATAGAGAACATTTCCAAGAGTTACGGCCCCAAGGTGCTGTTCCAGCACATCGACTTCAACATCAACGAAGGCGACAAGGTGGCCCTGATCGCCCCCAACGGAACGGGAAAAACGTCCCTGCTGCGTATCCTGGCCGGGAAAGACTCCTCCGACAGCGGTGGCAAGGTCCTCTTTCTCAAGGACATCCGCATTGCTTTCCTGGAGCAGGAGTATGCCTACGACCCTGAGAAGTCCGTCTTCCGGCAGGTGATGGATGCATCGGCCCAGTGGACGGCGCAGCTGGACCAGGACCACCTGTGGCAGTACGAACTGCGGGTGACGCAGCTGCTGGACCAGTTCGGCCTGAGCGGGGAGCGCCTGATGAAGGAGCTTTCCGGGGGAGAGGTGAAGCGGGTGGCCCTTACGCAGATGCTGGCCTCCGAGGCGGACTTCTACATAATGGACGAGCCTACGAACCACCTGGACATAGACGCCATCGAGTTCCTGGAGGGCCACCTCAAGCACAGTCGCTGCACCCTGTTTATGGTAACCCACGACCGGTACTTCCTGGACCGCGTGTGCAACACCGTGATGGAAATGGACCGCGGCCAGATCTTCATCTACCGCGGAGACTATATGAACTTCCTGGAAAAGCGCCAGGAACGCATAGACAACTACAACGCCGAGACCGAAAGGGTGCGCAACCTCTACAGAAGGGAACTGGAGTGGATGCACGCCAGTCCCTGCGCCCGCACCGGCAAGGCCAAATATCGCAAGCAGGCCTTCTGGGATATAAAAGAGAGGGCCGATGACAGTTACATCCAGAAGAAGGTGGACCTGAGCGAGACCAAGGTGGGCAACACCTACCTGGGCAACAAGGTCATCAACTGCCGGGACGTGAGTTTCTGGTGGGAGCAGAAGTGCTATCTGAGGCACTTTACCTACAACTTCCAGCGTTACGAGCGCGTGGGCATCGTGGGCCGGAACGCCGCCGGAAAGACCACCTTCCTGAACCTCATCACCGGAGGCTGGAAGCCGGAAATGGGCGGCACCCTGGAGGGCGTCATAGACTTGGGCGAATCCCTCAAGATTGGCTACTACCACCAGAGCGGGATGCACTTCAAGCCCGGCCAGACGGTGCTGCAGACCGTGAACGACACCCATCTGCTGGGCCGCTTCCTCTTTACCCACGATATGCTCAACAACCCCGTTGAGCGCCTCTCGGGCGGCGAAAGAAGACGCCTGTACCTCCTCACCATCCTGTTGCAGCAGCCCAACTTCCTCATCCTGGACGAGCCCACCAACGACCTCGATATCGTAACCCTTGAAATCCTGGAAGAATACCTCCTGGAGTACAAGGGCTCGCTGGTAATTGTCTCTCACGACCGCCATTTCCTGGACCGCCTGGTGGACCACCTCTTTGTCTTCTGCGGAGACGGTGTGGTCAAGGACTTCGTGGGCAACTACACGGAGTACCGTACCTTCATCAAGGACTACGAAGAAGCCCGGAGGATTGACCAGAAGCCTGTGCAAGTGCAGGCTAAGGTGAAAACAGCGGCCAAAAAGCGGTCCTACAAGGAACAGCAGGAACTGAAGGCGCTGGAGGAAAAACTTCCTCAGCTGGAGGCCGAGAAGGCCGAAATAGAAGCCAAGCTCTCGGGAGGAGAACTTGGCTTGGAGGAGTTGCAGGCCTTATCGGCCCGGTATGGGGAGTTGAAGGAGGAGCTGGATTTGGCTGAAATGCGCTGGCTCGAGCTCTCCGAAACTACTTGATCTTGGAATCGCAATACCAGCACCTGAGAACGCCGTTTTCCGTCTTGCGGAACTTGTGCGGAGCGTGCTCGTTGTTGCAGATGCACTTGCGGTTGGGGCAGTGCAGTTCGGGATCCACCACCGGCGGCTCTTCGTCGGGCATACCGTGCTCGGGATCATTCTTCCACTCCATCAGTTTCACGATGAGGGCCTCGCGGACAAACTTGCCGTTCTCCACCTGGCGGAAGTAAGCGGCGCGGGGGTCGCTGTCTACCTCAGTGAGAATCTCGTTCACACGCGGGAGCGGGTGCAGGACGGCCATTTTCTCCTTGGCGTGGGCCAGGCGGGCGCAGTCCAGCACGAAGCTGTCCTTGACGCGGTCAAACTCGTCCTCGTCCAGGAAACGCTCCTTCTGCACGCGGGTCATATAGAGCACGTCCAGTTCCGGCATCACCTCTTCCATAGTTTCCACCTCGCGGTAGGGGATACCCGTGCGCTCGCACACATCCTGCTTGATGTAGTCCGGCAGCTTGAGCTCCTGGGGAGCGATGAGGATGACCTTGATGCCCTCGTAACGGGACAGGGCCTTGATGAGGGAGTGCACCGTACGGCCAAAACGGAGGTCTCCGCAGAATCCGATGGTGATGTTGTCAATGTGACCCAGTTCACGCTTGATGGTGAGGAGGTCGGTGAGGGTCTGCGTGGGATGGCTGTGGGAGCCGTCACCGGCATTGATGATGGGCACGCGGGAAACCTCGGTGGCCACCAGCGGGGCGCCCTCGATGGGGTGACGCATAGCAATGATGTCTGCAAAGCAGCCCACCACGCGGACAGTGTCCTGCACGGTTTCGCCCTTGCTTACGGAAGCGTTCTGGGGATTGGAGAAGCCCAGGACCTGGCCGCCCAGTTCCATCATAGCCGAGGTAAAGCTCAGACGGGTGCGGGTGCTGGGTTCGTAGAAGAGCGTAGCCAGTTTCTTGTGAGCCATACTGCCCTGGTAACGCTCACGGTGGGCAATGATGTCCTGCGCCAGGGTGATGATCTCATCGGTCTCCTGTTTGGTGAGATCCATCGGGTCAATTAAGTGCTTCATATCGGTGCTTTATTTGTTGATCCAACTTTCGTCCGAAGGGTTGTCCCTAAATTTTAGGATGCGGTCTTTCCACTCCGGAGCAATGTAACCTTCTTCTACGGCTACGTCCACCAGGGCGTCCAGATTGCTGAGGGAATGGTTCACGGTGCCTGCGGCAGCGATGCGCTCCACACCCTTTTTCATTCCGTAGGTGAAGATGCTCACGATGCCCAGCACGTTGGCGCCGGCCTCGCGCAGGGCTTCCACCACGTCGATGGAACTGCCGCCGGTGGAGATGAGGTCCTCAATGACCACCACCTTGGTGCCGGGCTCCATCTTACCCTCGATGCGGTTGGTACGGCCGTGGGTCTTGGCCTCTGAGCGCACATAACCCATAGGAAGGTTCAGGAGCGTGGCGGTCATAGCGGCGTGGGCAATGCCGGCCGTGGAGGTGCCCATCAGCATCTCGCAGTCCGGGTGGTACTTCTTTACCAGTTCGGCCAGGCCGGCTTCCACCTTGTCGCGGGTAGAGGGGGCCGAAAGGGTGAGCCGGTTGTCGCAGTAAATGGGGCTTTTGATGCCGCTGGCCCAGATAAAAGGATTCTCGGGCCTCAGGAAGACGGCTCCGATGCTAAGCAGTTCGTGTGCAATCTGTTTTTCCATATCTATTTGCAAAACTCTTCCAAACAACGGTTGTAGGCAGCCACGGGGTCTTCGGCTGCGGTGATGGGACGGCCCACCACAATGAAGTCGGAGCCTATCT
>JAEEGL015630156.1_pt1 | contig 14494 bp, 19 predicted proteins | sample 9134231 | NCBI WGS metagenome assembly JAEEGL01 (sample SAMN16246548, study PRJNA631951) | gut metagenome | biome: gut microbiome; feature: rumen; material: fiber-attached | host: Bos | place: Iran: Karaj | collected 2018-10
AGACTTAAAATCGAACAAAATCCATATGTTTTGAAAAAATTATTAGAAACTAAAGATTATATAATTGTTGAAGATTCTCCAAAAGATGATTATTGGGGTTGGGGTATAAATAGAAATGGAGAAAATCAACTAGGTAAACTTTGGATGAAATTAAGAGATGAACATAAAAATAAATCATTTTAGTCTACATTGCTCCATTTGTTATTGCCGGACAAGCTACAATCAAAGTAAATAATAATTAATAAAATAAAGACTAGTTAAAACTAGTCTTTTTTTGATATAATATTTTTATAAGATAGAAAAGAGAGATTTACATGAGTGAAGAATTAAAAGTAATGATTAAAAAGATGCATAACCTCGTTGAGTTACATATCCATTTAGATGGAGCATTATCAATTAATAGTTGTAAAGAATTAGCAGCAATTCAAAATATTGATATTCCAACGGATGATAATGTTATTCGTGGAATGATGGAGGTTCCACCAGGATGTCGTGATTTAAATGAATTCTTAACAAAATTTGATTTTTCTGGATCATTACTTCAAACTGAAGTTGGTATTAAAACGGCTGTTAAAAACCTAGCTAATGAATTACTCGAACAAGGAATTATTTATGCTGAAATCAGGTTTGCACCACAATTACATTTAACAAAAGGATTAACTCAAGATGAGGTGGTAAAAGCAGCAATTGAAGGTATGAATGAATCTAAACTTAAAGGAAGCTTAATATTATGCTGTATGCGTAATGATAATAATAATGATGCTAATGTGGAAACGGTAAAAGTTGCTAAAAAATACCTAGGAAATGGTGTTTGTGCTATTGATCTTGCGGGAGCGGAAGGATTATTTAAAACTAAGAATTTTGAAAACATTTTTGCTTATGCTAAAGAATTAGGAGTTCCATTCACGATTCATGCTGGGGAAGCTGATGGGCCTAGTAGTGTTTATGATGCAATTACGTTTGGGGCTAAACGAATTGGTCATGGGGTAAGAGCATCAGAAGATCCAGAACTTATGAAATTAATCAAAGCAAAAAATATTACTTTAGAAGTATGTCCTACAAGTAACATTTGTACTTCTATTTATGAACAAATCAGTGATATGCCAATTAAAAGATTCATGGACGAAGGTATTAATATTACTATTAATACTGATGATCCAACAGTATGTAATATTAAACTTAAAGATGAATTAATTAATGTTGCTGAAGCTTTTGATTTAACTTATGAGGATCTTGTTCAATTGCAGTTAAATGCTATTAATGCTTCCTTTGCAGATAACAAAACTAAAATAGAAATAATGAAAATGATATTGGGTGAATAAGATGGCTACTAATAAAGATTATCGTGACTTTGTATTAGAACAATTAAGTATTTTAGAAAATATTACTTGTAAACCAATGATGGGTGAGTATTTACTATATTATCAAGACTTACTATTTGGTGGCATTTATGACAATCGTTTATTGGTTAAAATAACTGATAATAATAAGAAATATCAAATGAGTGAAGCAATTCCTTATGAAAACGCTAAGCCAATGTATTTAGTTAGTGATATTGATAATCAAGAAGTATTAAAAGATATTATATTAGATACATATCAAGATTTAAAAAAAGACTAGTTTTACTGGTGCTTTTTTTATGATATAATTTACATGGTAGGTGGTTATAAGGGAATAAAACGGTAACCGTAACCGGGATTCTTAATTGGGATTAATTATAAAAGAGAGAGGATAAACATAAATGAACGAGTTTATGAAAGTTGCTAAAGATTTAGCAGATAATAATTTAATTACTAATAATGGTGGGCCATTCGGCACAGTAGTTGTTAAGGATGGCGTTATTGTTGGTCGTGGTGCCAATAGTGTTTTAGGTAATAATGATCCAACTGCACATGCGGAAATTATGGCAATCCGTGATGCTTGTAAAAATTTAAATACTTATGACTTAACCGGATGTGTAGTATATACTACCTCATATCCATGTCCTATGTGCTTATCAGCAGTTATCTGGGCTAATATCAAGAAGGTTTATTATGGTAACACTGTAGAGGATGCGGCAGTGATTGGTTTTAGAGATGAACCAATCTATGAATTTATTAAAAATAATAATCAAGGAGAAGTTCTTGATTTAGAAACTCTTGACCGTGAAGAAACAATTAAAACGTTTAATGAATTTAAAGATAAAATTGATAAAATAATTTACTAATGTTAAGAAACTTTGACAAAGTTCCAAAGGGTTTTGGTAGAGTTAAACATATTAAAAAAATATAATTGTTAGTGAAAGGAAGGTTTAAATGAAACTAGGAGAAAAGATTTTAAAGTTAAGAAAGAAACAAGGGCTTTCACAAGAACAATTAGGGGAAATGATAGATGTTACCCGTCAAACCATTAGTAACTGGGAATTAGGAGAAACTAATCCTAATCCGGAACAATTAAAAAAATTATCACAAGTGCTAAATGTTAGTATTGATGAATTGTTAGATAACGATTTAAAAGAAATGGTATTTGATAAAGTTACTAATACCGAGAAGAACACTAATATTATCTTAACAATTTTTAAAATAATGGGAATAGGTTTTATTACTGCAATTATTCTTATAGCAGTTTATATTACATTATTTATTGTGGTAAAAAATAGTCGTGAAACTGGACGAAAACTAGAAAAGAGCATTCATTGTACCATTTTTGGTGAAGAATATACTTATGGAGTTACTTACTATGAATTAACTGGTGAACCTATTGAATTAGGTGGATCTGCCTATATTGATAATGTTTTAAATTTAAGTCAATATGATGATGCTCATCAAATTATTGATGTTATTCATGATTATGCTAGACGTAATGGTGGAGTATGTACAATTATTGATGGTAGTAGTTTAAACGAATTAATTGATATATCTATCAAAAAGAATTCTTTAACTGCCAAGAATGTAACAATTGTATTAAAGAATAATTCAAAATATCATATTACTTTTGGCGAAGGTTTTATTATTGAAAAGTTTAATATTGAAAAAAATGATTATGAAGTATTAAAAAATCAAACTGGGAAGAATTGCGCCTTTAATGATATTGGGTATGTCTTAGAACCTGATACTGAAAAAGAATTAAAGCAAGACTGGTCTTGTGATTATAATGAATTAGCTAAAGGATCTTATCGTCTATCTAAAGATGTTTATTTTGAATCAGATACACCAGTTACTGAGAAAGATAAATATACAATCGCTATTGAATTTGAGATAGAATAGATGGTATAATCGTTTTTATCGATTGAGGTGGTTTTATGAAATTATTATTACATGCTTGTTGTGCACCGTGTTCGGTATACTGTGTTAAAGTATTAAGAGAAGAGGGAATTGAACCAACATTATTTTGGTATAACCCTAATATTCATCCATATATTGAATATAAAACCCGTCGTGATACTTTAATAGAATTTGCTAATATGCAAAATTTAAATTATGTAATTCAAGATGAGTATGGTTTAGATAACTTTTGTAAGAATGTTATTAATAATTTAGATAGTCGTTGTGTAATGTATTGTTATCCTGTCAGATTACGTAAATTATTTGAATATGCTAAAGCTAATGGTTATGATGCCGTTTCAACAACTTTGTTATATAGCATTTATCAAAAGCATGATGTTATTAAAAAGATAATGGAAGATTTATCTAAAGAGTTTGGCATCGAATTTGTTTATCGTGATTTCCGCGTTGGTTTTAGGGAAGGACAGGATGAAGCTCGTAATCTAGGATTATATATGCAAAAATATTGTGGTTGTATCTTTTCTGAAGAAGATCGTTATCTTGATAAGATTAGTAAAGATAAAATTAGATTTTCAGATAATTAAAAAAATGATATAATAATAAAAGGAGGATAGGATATGAATATACCAGCTCAAATAGAACTTATATTTAACGCAAATCAATGGGATGATTATACCAAGATTAGATTTATTTATCTATTTGTCTGTGATAATTTATCCTATGATGCTAGATTTAATCTATCACCACCATTTTCTTTAAAAAAAGAAATCTATGAAAAAGAAATTGATATTAAAAATGTCGAAGACTTTGAAGTAATTTGTTATACCATGTCTAAAATCTTAAGAGATGTTTTAGACTATTTTGGTTATGAAGCCCGAGTTGAACGTGAAAATTCTCAATATGGACATGCTTATGTTGTAGTTAAATATGGCAAATATGATATTATTTTAGATCCAACTAAACGTCATGACACTGCCCGTGTTAAATCTAATTTAGCAACTTATGACTTTAGAACGGAATCAAGCGATCCATTATTCTTAGAAAACTTAAGTAAAGCGGATGAAAGTATTAAAAAGAGTACTGATGTATTCCGTTACATTAAAGATCGTGATACGATGGGCTTAATAGAATTTTTAGCTTCTAGCCCAATGGGTGCCGATCCTAATACCTTGTTATTAAATAAGATTAATGCCATTGCGGCAATGATGGCTTCACGTAAAGATCTAACCAGATATGATGATGCCGATTACTTACTTAGTTATTTAATTAATAAAAGTCGACTTGATAATGAAGTTAGAGCGGGTGTTTTTGTTAATGAAGAAGATGAAACATGGCGTGATATTATAACTATTATTTTAGTAGAGCGTTTAGGTCTACCATCACTTTTCTATATTATGGAAAAAGTTGATGGTCACTATCAAATTAGAGAAAGTAATGGCGAAGAAGTGCTTAATAAGTTAGAAATTTATTCTAACTGGAATGTTAATGAGTACTTTAGAAACGAAGCAATATGTGCTAAATTTGATCCAGCAATACTGTAAAGTAATTAACATAGTTTAGTTAATTACTTTTTTTAGTGGTATAATATAAAAGGAGGGTATGAAAATGAACTATAAAAATATTGTTGTAATTGGTGGTGGCGTTTTAGGAAGCCAAATAGCTTTTCAAACAGCTTATAGCGGCTATAACGTTACGGTTTTAGTACGTGAAGATGATGATAAAAAGGTAATTAGAAATTCCTTAAGAAAGTTAAGAGATACTTATCTTGATACGATTGAATTAATGGCATCTAAAGAAGGTAAGAATAATGGAACTTGGGCAAGAGGAATTGCTTCACAAGAGTCATTTAAAAAAGATGAATGTATTAAGAAAGCTAAAGAAGCTTATGAAAATATTGTAATTGATACTAATCAAGAAGAAACTTTAAAAGATTGTGATTTAGTAATTGAATCAATCACGGAAATATTAGAAGTTAAGATAGATTTATATAAACAAATTGCTAAATTATTACCAGAAAAAGCGGTAATTGTTACTAACTCTTCAACATTACTTCCATCAAAGATGGCTAGTGCTACTGGTAGACCAGAAAAGTATTTAGCAATGCATTTTGCTAATCATATTTGGAAAAATAATATTGCTGAGATTATGGGACACAGTGGTACTGATCGCAAATACTTTGATGAAATCGTGGCATTTGCTGAAAGTATTTCTATGGTTCCATTAGCAGCATTACAAGAAAAATCTGGTTATTTATTAAATTCAATGTTAGTACCATTCCTATTATGTGCTATGGATTTACTAGCTAATGGAGTATCAGATCCAGAAACTATTGATAAAGCTTGGACGCTAGGTACCGGAGCACCTAATGGACCATTCCAAATTCTTGATGTTGTTGGATTAGAAACCGCCCGTAATATTGTATTACAATATCAAAAGGTTCCAAATCTATTTGATCCATTATTAAAGAAAATGATGCTTCCATATAATTACGATGGAATGCTTGAAATTTTAGATAAATATATGGATGAAGGTAAACTTGGAAAGAATGCTGGCGAAGGATTCTATAAATATGATAAATAAGACTTGTTAAAGTCTTTTTATTTGCATTTAATTATTAGTAAAGTAAATAATGTAAAATAAAGAAAAATGCTTGATTATCAAGTGTTTTTTTGATATAATGAACATGCTTTTATGAAAAAGAGCGTTAATCCGCTGGATATTTATCTATGATTTGGAATAAATTTAAAGAAAGGATGATCGTTGATGGCTAATTTAGTTGATAAAATTAATGCTAAACATGTTAGAAAAGATATTCCTGAATTTCGTGTTGGAGATACTGTACGTGTAGATGTATGGGTTAAAGAAGGAAAAAAGGAACGTATTCAATCTTTTGAAGGTTTAGTTATTGGCCGTAAAGGTGGAAGTGTTAATGAAACATTTTCTGTACGTAAGAAAAGTGGTTCTGTTGGGGTAACAAGAATTTTCCCAGTTAATGCTCCTACTATTGACAAAATTGTTGTAGTTAAGAAAGGATTAGTAAGAAGATCTAAATTAAACTTCTTAAAATTCTTAAAGAAAGATTACAAAGTAAAAGAAAGAAATTAAGCAAAATGCTTAATTTTTTTTTGCATTTATGATATTATTAATATGGTGATACTAAATGTTTAAGAATAAAAAAGCAGCTAAAAAAAATAACCCATGGTATATTGAATTAATTCCATATGTAATAATATTTATTGTTGTATTGTTGATTCGTACCTTTATTTTTACACCAGCAGTTGTTGACGGTCCATCAATGGAACCAACGTTATATAATAATCAATGGTTATTGGTTTATAAATTTACTAAAATTGATCGTAATGATGTAATTGTTTTTAAATACGATGGTCGCTATTTAGTAAAAAGAGTAATTGGATTACCAAAAGATACGATTAATTGTGAAGATGGTAAGATATATATTAATGATAAAGAATTAAATGATGAATATACAATTGAAGATAATACATGCACTGGTCAAGTTACATTAAAGAATGATGAATATTTTGTATTAGGAGATAATCGTGCGGTTAGTATGGATTCACGTATGATTGGACCAGTGAAGAAAAACATGATCCTTGGAACAACTAACATCCGTATTTTCCCAATAACTAAGATTGGTTCATTTAAATAATAATTGTAAGGGGGATTCCTTTGAGTAATAATGTTAAATATGTAAATATTATTCTTGATGAAGCAAACATAGATTATGTTTGTTTTGGTCATGGTAAGAAGTATTTAATTATTATTCCTGGAGTTGGTGATGGTTTAAAAAGTGTCCGTGGTCTTGCTAATTATTATGCACATAAATATAAAGCTTTTAGTAAGAATTATAAAGTATATATAATTAGTCGTCGTCGTGATATTCCGGCATCTTTTACTATCAAAGATATGGCTTTGGATATTGCTAATTTATTAATGAATTTAAATATTGAACAGACGAGTATTATTGGTATTTCTCAAGGAGGAATGATTGCTCAAGAATTAGCAATAACATATCCAGAATTAGTAACCAATCTTGTTTTAATTGTTACTGCACCAAAACTTAATGATACTATGGAAAACACTTTAAATACATGGCTTAAGATGTTAGAGCATAAAGATTACAAAGGACTCCTTAAAGATACTGCTATTAAATCTTTTGCTGGTAAGAATGCCAATAAGTATATTAAAGTATTTGAGTTATCTAATAAAATTATTAATAAAAAGAATTATTTACATTATGAAGTATTATTAAAAGCTTGTTTAAAATTTAATCGTTTAAAAGATTTAAAAGATATTAAAGCTAGAACCCTTATTATTGGAGCAAAGTTAGATCAAGTATTAGGGTATGAAGGATCAATTATTTTAAATAAAAATATCCAGAATTCTAAATTAGTATTATTTGATGAATATAGTCATGGGGTTTATGATCAAGTAACTAATTTTAATGATCAAATTAAAGATTTTTTAGAAGGTGAAAAAAATGAATGGGAATATTAAAAATAGTATTGATGCTCGTCAATATAAAGAATTTGGGGAATCTTTAATGCCTAACAAGAAAGAAGATGAAATAGATAATGATCGAAATTAAAAATGTAACTAAAAAATATGGTAAGAAAACTGCTATCAGCAATATTACCTTTAATATTGATAATGGAGAAATCTTTGCATTCATTGGTCATAATGGTGCTGGTAAAACTACCCTTATTAAAGCGATGGTAGGGATTCATGATTTTAATGAGGGTGAAATAATTATTAATGGCACTTCAATTAAAGATGATCCTGTAGCTTGTAAAAGAGAGCTGGCTTATGTTCCGGATAATCCTGAATTATATGAAAACTTAAAAGCTATTGATTATATTAATTTTGTATGTGATATGTATGATGTTGATTATGAAACACGTGCAAAAAACATTAAAAAATATGCCGATCTTTTTGAAATTGAAGATGTATTAAATAATCCAATTAGTTCCTTTTCTCATGGTATGAAACAAAAAGTAGCTTTAACTGCAGCGCTTGTTCATGATCCTAAAGTATTAATTATGGATGAACCATTTGTTGGTTTAGATCCTAAAGCAGTTTTTAAAATTAAACAAATGATGGCGGAAATGGTTAAGGAAGGTAAAATTATTTTCTTCTCAACCCATATTTTAGATGTAGCTGAAAAATTATGTTCTCGTGTTGCAATTATTAAAAACGGTAAATTAATTAAAGTAGGTAGCATGAAAGAAATTAAAGGTGACGAATCACTAGAAGCTGTCTTTATGGAAATGGAAGAAGAATAATGAGAAAACTATTTTCTTTAATAAAAGCAACTTTTTCGGAAGGATTAAGTATTGTTAAAATTAGTACTAATCGGATGAGTGCAAAGTTAAAAAAGGTATTACCATATATTTTATTTATATTAATTATTTATTCATTTACGTATTATACCAGTTTGTTAACGAAACAATTTCATAAAGTAGGATTAGAATATATTGTTATTTTATTATTTGCATTTTTAACGTTCTTTTTAACGATTATGGAAGGCATTTATAAAACCAGTGACTTATTATTTAATTGTAAAGATGATGATTTATTATTAGCGTTACCAATTAAAAAGAGTACTATTTTATTTATAAGATTTTTTAAATTTTACGTCTTTGAATTAATGTATAATGCGATGTTTATGATTCCGGCAATAATTAGTTATGCCATCTATGCTAAACCATCTTATTTATTTTATATTATTTCGGTTATTATGCTTGTTTTCTTGCCAGTAATTCCAGTATTATTATCAGTAGTTATTGGTTTTATTATTAAACAATTTGTAACCCGTTTTAAATATAAAAACATTGCTCAAATTATATTTACTTCGGGTTTATTATTAGGAATCTTATATATTTCTTTTAATTCTCAAAAGTTTGTTGAGAAGATGATTGCTAATGCGACAACTTTGTTTGATTTAATTAAAAAGATTTATTATCCAGCATATTTATATTATGAATTATTTACGGATTTTAATCTTTATAAATTACTAATATACATGGGTATTAACATTATTTTAGTAATTATCGCAATGAATGTTTTAAGTAAGGTATATTATAAAATCAATTCTCGTAGTAAAGAGGTTAGTAATGTAACTCATTATAGTAAATATAAGATTAAGACACATAAACCATTAATTTCGTTTATGATTAAGGATCTAAAGCGTGTTACATCATCTTCTGTTTATATTATTAATGCTTGTTTTGGACTAGTTTTATTTATTGCATCAGCAGTACTTTTAACTAGTCGTAGTAAAACTTTCCTTAATATGTTAAGTACTTATGGTTTAAAGATTTCCATGGATCAAATTGCTAAATATATTCCTATTGTATTATTAGCAATGATTGCTTTTGCAGCATTAACTAGTTCTACAACAAGTTCAATGATATCATTAGAAGGCAAATCGTTTAGTATTTTAAAAAGTTTACCAATTAGTGCTAAAAAAGTTATCTATGCTAAGGTAGGTAGTGCTTTATTATTAATGATACCAGCTATTATAATTGGGGATATAATTGTATATGTTAATTATGATTTAAAGATTATAGATATTATTTTAACAATTGTTGCATCTATATTATTACCATTGGTATCAACATTACTTGGTATTTTTGTTAATACGTTATATCCGCATATGGATTTTTCTAATGATACTGAGGTAGTAAAACAAAGTATGAGTGTGATGATAGCGTTATTTGTTAATTTTGGAATTTTAATTATTATTGGACTTTTAATCTATTTTGGTATTAAGTCTGAATTAGGAATTAGTTTAATAATTCTTATGGTTAATGGTATGGCATTATTAATTAATATTATTAGTATCATATTAATTAATACGATTGGTGTTAAAAACTTTAATTTAATAACAATCTAGGAGTGATTTAAATGTTAAAATTAGGTATTATTTTCTTTATTGTATGTGGTGGTGTAGTAATGTCATTATTCCATCAATTAAAAGACCAGTTAGGAGTAGTAGAGAAAGTCCTTGATCGTTTATATACATCTTTTACCTTAGTTTTTATCTTTATAGGATATGTCAGCTATGGTGGTAAGTTTGTTATTTCAATGGTTATTTTATACTTTGCTACAGCCTTAGTTTTCTCATTATTATTTGCACTAGCATTTAAATTATTTAAAAACTAATTGCAATTCCTACCAAATAGGTAGTATAATTACCTTGAGGTGGCGAAATGCACGTATCAACAAAAGGACGTTATGCTTTAATCATTATGTTAGAATTGGCCAAGAACTACGAAGCTGGCCACTTTTTGACGTTGTCAGAAATTGCTAATAATAACAAATTATCGATTAAGTATTTAGAACGTATCATGAGTTCTTTAAAGAAGGCTGACTACTTTGAATCCTCCCGCGGTGTTGCTGGTGGTTACAAATTAAAATATGAACCAGAACATTATAAAATCGGCGATATTGTTCGTCGTGCTGAAGGTGATATTGAAATTACCAATTGTGTTAAAAAAGAATTTAAGTGTCCTGCTAAGAAGTTATGTAAGACTTATGGTATTTGGAATGAATTAAATGACTTAATAAATGATTATTTAGATAGTAAGACATTAAAAGATTTATTATAGGAGGATTATTATGGAACTATTAAATATTAAAGACTTAGCAACCATTGCTAGCGATGATCAAAATAAAAAGATTTTAGATGGTTTAAATTTAACCATTAATGAAGGTGAAATCCATGTTATTATGGGACCTAATGGTGGTGGTAAATCAACATTAGCAAATACTATTTTCAATTCCTATCGTTATATTAAAACTAATGGTAGTATTATTTTTAATGGTGAAGATATTACTAATAAGAGTACTGATGAAATTGCCCGTTTAGGATTATTTATGTCATTTCAGCATCCAGTAGAATTACCTGGAGTTAGTGAAACTAATTTCTTAAAAGCAATAAAGGATAAGAAAAATAATGAACACCAAGATGTCTTTGCCTTACAAAAAGAGATTAAAAGCAAAATGGAAGCATTAAATATTGATTATGATTATCTTAAAAGAGAATTCAATGTCGGCTTTTCTGGTGGTGAAAAGAAGAAAAATGAAATCTTACAAATGATGTTATTAAATCCTAAGTTAGTTATCTTAGATGAAACTGATTCCGGATTAGATGTTGATGCCATTAAAACTGTTGTTAAGGGAATTAATTTATATAAAAACGATAATAATGCGGTTTTAATTATCACACATTCCACTAAGATTTTAGAAGGTTTAAATGTTAATCAAGTTCATGTATTAGTAAACGGTAAAATTGTTAAAACGGGTGATGCTAATCTAGCTTACCAAATTGAACGCGAAGGATATCAATCATTATTAAATGAAAACTAGAGTAGAAGAAAATACCACCTTACAAAATATCTATGATATTAAAACTAAACATGAATTTGTTGATAAAGAATACGGCTTAACTAAAGAAACCATTGAGAAAATATCCGCTTCAAAAAATGAACCATCTTGGGTTTTAGAATTTCGTTTAAAAGCCTTAGAATTATTTCATGAACTAAAAGATCCGGATTGGGGACCAGATATTAGCTATTTAGATATTAATAAAATAGCTACTTATGTTAAACCTAATAGTAAAGAAAATAAATCTTGGGATGATGTTCCGGATGAAATTAAGAATGTTTTTGATAAACTTGGTATTCCAGAAAGTGAAAAGGAACAAATGGCTGGAGTTGGAGCCCAATTTGATAGTGAAATTATTTATCATAATTTAGAAGATAAACTAAAAGAACGCGGAGTTATTTATTGTAATTTTGATAAAGCGATAACTTTATATCCGGAATTAATTGCGAAGTATTTTGCTAAAATTGTTCCGGTTACGGATCATAAATATATTGCATTACATTATGCTTTATTTTCTGGTGGATCATTTATTTATATTCCGAAAGGTATAAAGCTTGAGTTACCATTGCAAAGTTATTTTAGGTTAAATGAACCTGGGGCAGGACAATTTGAACATACTTTAATAATTGTTGATGATGATGCTTCTTTAGAGTTTATTGAAGGTTGTTCTGCACCAGGATATAATGATTTAAACTTACATGCTGGTTGTGTTGAATTATATGTTGGTAAGAATGCCCATTTACGTTTTTCTACAATTGAAAACTGGTCTAAAAACTTACTAAATTTAAATACTAAGAAATGTATTGTTGCAGAAAATGGTAAGATTGAATGGATTATGGGTTCGTTTGGATCAAAAGTATCAATGTTATATCCATTAAGTGTTTTAAATGGGGAATATGCTAAAGCATCATATACGTTACTTTCATTTGCTGGTAACGGTCAAAACCTTGATACGGGATTAAAAGTAATCCATAATGCTCCCAATACGACATTATATTGTGATTCAAAATCAATTTCTAAAGATGGGGGAATCTGTACTTTCCGTAGTAATGTTTATGTTGCTAAAAAAGCGGTTAATGCTAACATTGCTATTTCATGTGAATCATTAATGTTAGATAGTATTTCTAGAAGTGATACCATCCCCGTAAGTAATATTAATAATAATCAAATTTTATTTTCTCATGAAGCTAGTGTTGGTAAGATCAGTCCGGATATGATTTATTATTTAATGAGTCGTGGATTAAGTGAAAAGGAAGCGGCAGCATTAATTGTTGAAGGCTTTGCGGAACCAATTGCTAAGTCTTTCCCAGTTGAATATGCGGTTGAAATGAATCGTTTAATTAATCTTGAATTAGAAGGGACTATTGGATAGGTGATAATATGAAACAAATTATTAATGAAATTCCAATTAAAACGACTAATTCTTTTAAAGTTAATGGTTTAGAAATTGAAATACCTGATAACATCACAACTCATTTTCATGGTTATGAAGTTAATGATGATCATAATTTAATTTTAGAAACCACTAAAACCACCATTATGAATCATGATGCGGTTAAATTAAACATTAAGATTACTAGTAATAATGAAAGCCCAATTATATTCAATTATTACTTTGATCAAGCGGATAATCTAATTGAAGAAATTAATATTGAGGTTTTAAATAATGTTCATGCCAATATCATTTTTAACTATGCAGCATTAAGTAAAGAACAACATTTTCATTATTTAAAACAAACAATTAAATTGGATAATGAATCATCTCTTAATTTTAGTACAATTAATATGTTAAGTAGTAATGCTACGAGCATTATTAAGGTTGATAATGAAGTATTAAGTAATGCTAACTTAACTTATAATCTAATTGATCTAGGTGGTAGCACAAAAGTTAGTAGTAGTTATGGTAAAACTTATGATAATGCTATTAATAATTTAAATGTTATTTATTTAGGAACTAATGAAGATTTAATTGATACTAATTATTATTATATTAATGAGGAAACTTTAGCTAACTGTGCTATTAATGTTCAAGGTATTCTTCTTGATCATGCTAAAAAAACGTTCCGAGGAACAATTGAATTTGTGAGTGGTGCAACATCTTCAGTTGGTAATGAAATTGAAAACTGTATGATGTTAAGTAATGATGCATCATCCATATCCGTTCCGTTATTACTTTGTAATGAAGAAGATGTTATTGGTAGTCATTCAGCTTCTAATGGTGAGATTAATAAAGACCAATTATTTTATTTAATGAGTAAGGGATTAACCAAAAAAGAAGCTATTAATATAATTATTATGGCTAATATTAATCCAATCCTAAATAATATTAATAATGAAAAAATTGTTAATGATATAACGCATTCAATTATTTCTGTGTTATAATTAACTTATAGAGGTGGGGTATGATGGTTAATAGCAGTAATAAAAAGAATCAAATTGATTTAAGCCTTATTAGTTTATGGCGTCCAATAAGTTGGAAAATTGTTAAAGTATCAAAGAATTATATGAATGATAGTGATACCATTTATCGCATGCAAGTTGGTAATTATAATGATGATGAACCAATTTATGTTTATATATCCGAATCTAATTATAATCTGTTATTAACTGGCAAAGCCAATCATAAATATTATGTTTTAAATAATTTTATTTACCTATATTTAGTTAATGGCAATAATCAAAGAAAGGCGCCAGTGCTTGGTACCCATCTAGGAGAAGTTGACTGCAAAGCAATCGAAGAAACAGATACCCGTATTCTTAAATTAACAGAAAAAAAGATTAAGTAACAACTTAATCTTTTTTAAATATACCATCTTCATAAT
>JAEEGL013793366.1_pt1 | contig 14493 bp, 16 predicted proteins | sample 9134231 | NCBI WGS metagenome assembly JAEEGL01 (sample SAMN16246548, study PRJNA631951) | gut metagenome | biome: gut microbiome; feature: rumen; material: fiber-attached | host: Bos | place: Iran: Karaj | collected 2018-10
AAACGCATTTGATTTAGGCCAAGGCTTCGCGCCAAAGGTAGACGTAGACCTATGGGTTGATGCACGGGGTAAATATAAGGGGGGCATGTCTATTGGCGAAGAATACTATGAGACGGACCCTTGGAGAAAGCAAGAGGATGCCATCAACGAACTGAAAGGTTGTTGGGCGAGAATTAAAGAGAAAGTAGAAACAGCGTTTAACGATATTGGTAAAGAGAAATAAAGTCATGACAAAATATAGAATAATTAAACGTGTTTATCCAAATGGACAAGTTGATTACGAAGTCCAAAAGAAAATTTTAGGACTGTTTTGGTGGAACTTTAATAACATTGATGCTATTGAAACAGGGATTTATAGTACTCTTGGAGATGCTGAAATGGCTATTAGGATGGATAAAAAAGAGGAAATAAAGAAAACCATAATTATGCAACCAAGAAAAAGAAAATCTGAAGGCAACTTAGCAGAACTTACAGCTAATGTAACCGAAGAAATGTTGGCTAAAACAAGGAGGGAAATGATAGACGAACTTATCTTGGCTGAAAAACAAAAATTGATTAACAAAGCATGTGTGTGGCTTTCTAATGTTTCTATTGAAGATATGACTTACAAATATGACGACTTTGATACATCAGAAGGTTGGTATAAATTTATTGAAGATTTTCGTAAACACATGGAGGAATAAAACTATGACTTATATTATATTATTCATATTGGGAATCATCTTTGGAGCATTTGCAATTCCACTGATAATCTACCTTCGTGCAAGGAGAACGGGATGGGATGACAGCAACATTTTTAATGTACTTAGGGTGATATGCCACCTCGCATTACACCCAGATGACTTCCTTAGGATGAGATATGAGGATGGCAAGAACCCTTTCCCTTATCTCACTAAGGATGAGTTTAGCGAAGTTGTAGATTCACGGCCAAATAAAGAATAGAAGAATGAAAGCATACGTTAAAGAAGCTCTGCTTCTGACCAGCAGAAAACTCTACGAAGTCCGCATCGTCAGAGAAAAAGGCGTTGACCTCGACACATCATACGACGTTTATACATTCGGGGTGTATGAAGACAGCAACACGGCCATAGCCGTGGCAGAAGGACTGAACAACGGTCTGTTTATACCGAGACCGATGCCTTCACCCATCATCCCCACGACACCTCCAATGCCGCCCTACGAACAGATGCTCCAACGCCTCGACATCATCATCGGCCTGCTCAAGACCATCAGCGAGGCCACATACCCCATGGGACAAGACCCGTATCCTTATCCGACTACACCACTCAGTCCGTATACATCCACATCTTCTCATGATATCGGGGACGGCAAGTGACAACTTGCTTCCCCGTCATAGCCCTCACCATGCACACCCGAAAGACAGGCATCACATTCTACGACAACGGGAAGATAGACCTCGCCAAACAAGTGGTCGTTGCCCTGCAACTACAGGCCGGGGATGTCATCGACATCATGCGGCTCGATGAGGAATTGCTTATCTACCGCAAGTACAGAAGTACGGACACAGACAATGCGCACCGCAATGTGTGCCATGCCACGCACCGCTACATACACCACGCAGGAACACTGCGCGTATGGAGCAAGGCAATCACTTCTCTTTTCTTGAACGGAGAGAACAAACGCGCCTGCCCTGTGGGAGCGCCGGTAATGACACATCTCGGACTTGCGATGCCGATAATATGCACACGCCCAATTAACAGATAACCACCTTTTCTCTCCTCTTGTTTCTATATTCGCGCCAAATTAAGCGAACTATGGAAACATTACGACCGCTCAGCCGCGTGACAACGCAGCAGATGGACTCGGTTAGACGAGAGAGAAGAAAGAAAAATGACCGCACCAGAGGGATGCTCATCCTTATGGAGGCACAACGATATTGGGATAACCTCGCGGAGTTCCGGGAGAACCGCGACAGATGCAAGCGCTATTGCTACGGAGACCAGTGGGGAGACCGAATCAAGGGAGACGGATGCGGATGTTCCACCGTAACCGAAGAGCAGTATATCCGCAACCAAGGGTCTGTGCCGCTCAAGAATAATATCATCCGTCGACTCGTCCGCAATATCATCGGTGTCTATCGGTCTCAATCCAAAGAGCCGACTTGCATAGCACGCGACCGAGACGAACAGACTCTCGGAGAGACGATGTCCACGCTCCTGCAATACAACTGGCAGGCGAACAAGATGGAAGAGGTGAACGCACGTTCCCTCGAAGAACTGCTCATATCGGCCGTGGTAGTTCACCGTAAGTCTTACGGATGGCGCAATGAGCGCCTTGACTGCTGGACAGACTATGTGCAGCCGGACAATTTCTTTGTTGACAACAACATGAGGGACTTCAGAGGATGGGACGCCACTTGCGTGGGCGAGATTCACGATGTATCGTTCAATGCCGTATGTTCCCAGTTCGCCAAGAACAACAAAGACTATGCTGCGCTGTACGACATATACCGCGATGCACAGAGCAGAGAGAACATAGGTCTGGCTTACGGACAGTTCCTGCCGCACTCCGACCGCAACAAGAGTTTCGACTTCCTTGTCCCGGCTTCGGGCAATGTTTGCCGCGTGATAGAGGTGTGGCGCAAGGAACAGAAGCCTCGCTACCGTTGTCACGATTACAACACTGGCGAAATTTTCAAATGCGAAATCGAAGATTATGACGATTTGGTGGGCAAGGTCAACGCGGACAGACTGAGACGGTGCAGGGAAGCCGGCATCCCTGATGAGGAAGCACCGCTCATCAAGGCGGACTGGTTCATGGACGACTATTGGTATTACTATTTCCTCTCTCCCTTCGGAGATATCCTCGACGAGGGCGAAACGCCATTCCAACACAAGTCGCACCCGTATTCCTTCCTTGTGTATCCGGGCATAGACGGAGAGGCACACTCTTATGTTGGCGACGTGATAGACCAGCAGCGCTACATCAACAGACTCGTCACCATGCACGACTGGATAATGCGTGCTTCTGCTAAGGGCGTGCTCATATTTCCACAAGAGGCACTGCCTGACGGCATGAGCCTCGAAGATGTGGCGGACGAATGGTCGCGCTTCAACGGGGTAATCGCAATCAAAGCGAAGCCGGGCGTGCCTATGCCGCAGCAGATATCACAGAACGCAACCAACGTGGGCATCACGGAACTGCTCAACATTGAACTAAAACTCATTGAGGATATATCTGGCGTAAACGGAGCACTGCAAGGAAAACCCGGTTATTCGGGTATGGCAGCATCGCTCTACGCGCAGCAGACGCAGAACGCCACGACATCACTGCTCGACATTCTCGCATCGTTCTCCTCTTTCATCATCGACAGCGCATACAAGGACATCAAGAATATGCAGCAGTACTACGACCAGAAGAGAGTCATCAACATCGCTGGCCGCCGCAGTTCCAAGATTGTCTTCGACCCGGAGAAGGTGAAGGATGTGGAATTTGACATCTCCGTACAAGAGAGCACCACGACGCCTGTATACCGGGCAATGGCCAACGAGTTTATCATGCAACTGCTCCAGATGGGTCTCATCACAGTAGACCAAGCATTGGAAGTGGGCACGTTCCCGTTCTCGGATGAACTGCTACAGAGCATCAAGGTCAAGCAAGAGGAACAGGCGCAGCAGATGGCGGAACAGCAGGCCGCGCAAGAGAAAGAACAAGCCGCACCGCAAGAACCGATGCCTGCATAATGTTTAACAGATAACTTTTCTCAGACTATGGCTACCTACAATGTTTCGACGCTGATGCAGGACATCAGAATCGCGCTGGACGAAAACGATGCAAGCACACCGCTCATCACGGAGGGGAACATCGATGCGATTACGCTCAACGATATCATCCATTCCAAGATAGAGGATGCCGGCGCCGTGGTGTGCAAACAAGCGCCACTGTCTATGACGGACGGAGGGACAACGGCTTTCGCGGCAACGCAGAGCAACAAGCTGTCCGAAGGCTTGGGCGGAAACATCACCGTCCCTGACGGGGAGTTTATCCTCCCTGCCGATTACTTGCGCCTCGTCTACATCAAAATGTCCACATGGAAGCGCCCGGTGGTAGAACCCATCACACCCGTTGACCCTCTCTATGCGCAGATGGCTTCGGAGGTGACGGGAGTGACGGGCAATGTCAACAGACCCGTGGCCGCCATAGTGAACAAACCCGACGGACTGAACATGGAACTCTACCCTTCCACAGGCAACCTTTCGGGATGCTACCTTGCGAGACCTGCCATTACATCAGCGCAAAGCACGGAGACCATAGCACTGCCGCCGAAACTCAAACCTGCCATCGTGCAGTATACCGCAGCACTCACCTGCATGGCGCTCGGCATGGCGGACAAAGCGAAAATATATATCGAATACGTTAAGTCTCTCCTGCAATGATTAAGGAAATCAAATTCAACGGCGTGACCACAGTCCCTTCGGACTATGCCGCACCCGACGGAGACCTCGCACAGGCCACGAACATGGCCATAGATTCCGATGGCAACCTGTCACCCATCGGGCAACCGTCAGAGGTGAAGATTGGCAATTCGTCAATCACGCTTGCTGATGACGAGACACTGGCGTTTATCCACAAGAACACGGGGTACAAGCACTACATCATCATCGAGGGGAGCAGCCAGAGTTACACTCTGGAATACATAGCCACAGAGTCCGGGGATACAGAGAAGCACTCCGTGGATGCCAACTTCTCCACGGCCACCATACACCAACTCGCGGCAGTGGGGAACACCCTGCTCTGCCTCACCGATGACGGGATGTATTACTTCCTATGGAAAGACAGCGCCTATGTCAACCTCGGCAACCATCTGCCCGAAATCAATATGGAGTTCGCGCTGAGTGGTACTTATGTCAGAGACGGAGACACGAAAGATGGCATGGACAGAATAAAGATTTCGGTCGATGGGAGCATACAGGCGGAGCAAACCATGAGCGAAGCAACATCAAGCACTCTGACAACAGGTGTGATGGGGGCTTTGGCCAAGTTCACGGGGCAACTGTATGACGGCAATTTCTACCGTAGCAGAGATGGCGGTGCTATCGACATAAATAAAGGTAAGTTCATCTATCCGTTCTTAGTCAGATACGCGCTCTGCCTCTATGACGAAACCGTCACCATGCACTCCGCGCCCATCTTCATGCTGACGAACAGCGCTCCGATATCGTATGACGGCTCTTTAAGTGAAAGGTCGGAACTACCTCATGCCGGAACGCCATGCGTGACATGGCATGACTACGACGGGACGCAGGCAAGCAATCCTTCGTTGGTGCTTGAGGCGTATGTATACGACCTGCAATATAGAATAAAAAACGCCATACCTGAAGCGTGGAAAGACATCATCACGGGAATCAATATCTATGTGTCACAACCGCTCTATGACGTGGATATGGGCGGCAGAATAAAGGAGATTAAACGTGGTACTTATACGCCTTCTTCAACCGCAAAACTTATTGACCCGGACTATGCTGAACATGAATACCACTATATTGTTGTAAGAGATGCGAAAGACAACAAGCAGACCCCTCGCCCATTATGGAAGAGACAATACTCAAGTTTTCCATACCAATCAGGTCATGACAGTTATACACCTCCTTCGGAAGGTGGCGTGACACCAGAAGCCATAACGGTGGACATCTACGACCCGGTGTTCGTGCTCCCAAAGAAAGAAAACCTGAAACAGGACATCGAGGACTGTGGAACATTCTACCTCTTGAAGCATCTCAATGCAAGCGAGGCCACGGTAAGCCAAACATTCACAACGATAGACATACCGCAGGGTTATCTCACATCTCTTGTAAACAAAGAGGTAATGCCAGACGACTTCGGGAGTCACCACACGTTGAAGCCTACCATTGCTTTCTCCTATAATGACCGCATCAATATAACTGGTGTTACGAAAGAGTTATATAAGGGATATGACGCCAATGCTATGTTCCAGTATACGGAAACTGAAGAAGGCGACCCAAGACAATACATCGACCCTGACCCAACATATATCAGAAGCATCTTCTATCAACTATATGTAAAAAGGGACGGAGAAGAATTTGTGTTCAACCATACCACAGGGTCACTTAATATGGATAGCAACTGGAGACCGCTCTATTTTTACTACCCTGACCCTAACGCATACAAGGTGATTGTTGATTTGGAGATATATAATAACGACACAGGAACAGCACAGAATGTACGCAAGCGTCTGAACCTAAAACCGCACCCCACGCTCAATGGCGCGGAATGGGTGGGCGATGTACTCGAAGACTGGGATAACAATGCAGGAGAACACCTTCAGTATTGGAATCAAGAGGTGTCGCCTACGCCGGATGAACTGCCGCAGTACCAACTCCCCAACGTGGTATACACATCCGAGGTGAACAACCCGTTCAACTTCACGTCAAGCGGAGCGAACACCATTGGCACTGGGACGATACTCGGACTATCCACGGCAACGAAGGCACTCTCCGAAGGACAATTCGGGCAGTTCCCACTCTACTGCTTCACGGACGAAGGTGTGTGGGCTTTGGAAGTGCAGAGCGACGGGTTCTATCGCGCCACGCATCCGGTAAGCAGGGATGTGTGCAACAACAAAGACAGCATCACGCAGATTGACACGGCCGTTCTGTTCACTACGGAGCGAGGCATCATGCTGCTGTCAGGGTCGAGCACGACCTGCATCTCAACACCGCTTGAGGACAAGGCTTTCGTGACGACACACCTGCCCGGTCTCGTTCCACCCCCGTCTTCATCTTCTCATCCTCTCACTAACTATCCTTCCATTACGCCCGTGGATTTCCTGACGTACCTTCAGGGCGCAAGGATGGCGTATGACTACACACACCAACGTATCTATGTCTTCAACGCCACACAGCCCTACTGCTACATCTACAACCTCAAGTCGAAGAAGTGGACGATGCAGGCGAACACGTTTGTATCCGCACTCAACAGTTACCCGGGCACGGAAGTGGTGCAGAACAAGAACGGCACGCCCACACTGGTGGATATCGCCGACGAGGACTTCACCATCACGGGCTACGGTATGGTGATTACGCGGCCGATTAAACTTGACACCACGGCACTGAAGACCGTCAACGCCATCATCATGAGAGGCGTGTTCCAGAAAGGTCAAGGTCATGTCAAGAGCATTCTCTACGGCTCACGCGACATCATCACATGGCATCTTCTCGGCAGCAGCACTGACCACTACCTCAGACGGCTTCAAGGTACACCGTACCAGTTCTTCCGTCTTGCCATCCCGGTAGCTCTCACCGACGGGGAATCGCTCTACGGGTGTACCATAGACTTCGAACCCAAGTATATGAACAAGATAAGGTAATACCGCACAACTTTATAACTCATTCCTCAACTCACTCAGGAGTTACGACAGAGGGGCGCAATCACTTGCGCCCCTTTTTTATTTAAGACATTTCTTCAGCAACCACAGCAGTCCGTCCCATGCCGCATTGCCTGCCACATTAGCACCGAAATCGGACAACCACGAATGACCGCTACGCCGATATATCTCGGCAAGCCGGGTCTCCTGTTGCCGCAACAGGGACAAGACGGCTTCGTCTTTCTTGTCACACACAAGAGCCGCGAGTTCCCTGCGCGTGTCCTCGTCAAGACTGGCATACCAATCCGACAGCAACTTGCGGCGCAACAACTCGCGGCGGCGTGACATAACTACAGACCGAAATAGGTTCTCACGTTGAATCTTCCGTCAGCATCGGTCAACTTGTCCGTGGCGAGACTGTGAACGGCTGACACCATTTCCTCGTCGCTGACCTCGGCAAGGGGCTTGCCCATCAACTTGGCTATCGTCTGGGCACTGTCGGAATATATCATGTTCATGACTGCCCACATCGAACAACGGTTGTAATAGGGCATCTCCTCCATGATGAGACCAAACGAACCCATCGCATCCGTCCACGCCTGCCAACTCCAAGGGGCTTTGGGGTTCATCTCTGCCACTATCTTGGCGGCTTCTTTGGAGGTCAGATAGTTCTTCCACTTGATAGCACACAGGGCTTCTATCCATTCCTCGGCCATGTCCGGCTTGTTCTGGATTGCCCACGCCATCATCTCGCTCATAACGCCACCGAAGACCTTCATGTTTTCGGGGTTCTTGGAAGTGGCCATAGTGTCATACAGCATGGCAAACTTCTCGCTCATTTCTTGTGCTGTCATTTCTTTATGCGTTTCGTCCGTCCCGACAATACGGACTTTGTTTTACCTTCACACGTCGGACAAGGGGCTGTCGGTATCGGTCGCACAGGAATCTGCGGCAACCGTGTCGGACGTGCCGTTTGAATATATCGCTTCATAGATTTTGTTGTATAGGGTGTCTATATATCCCATGCCCAACTCCAACCACAGGGCGGCATAGGCACAGAGGAAAGATATTGCAACGCTTGCCGCCACACCGAAACGGGGACATCCGTACAACAGCGTCAGCCAGAACGTGAGGCACTTCGGACAGCCGACTATGGGAAGACGGAAACCAACCGTGCGCTCCACGGCATCAACGAGACCGAGATGCACCGCACTCACGGACGAGAACAGCAACGCTGCAATATCAAACACTACCATCAGGCCGTGGTCACATTCAGCGTAGTCGTGATGGCTATCGCATTGGTCACATTACAGCACGGCTTGACATTCGTGGGGCTGCACACCGCCGTCCCTGCCGTCAGCGTGGGAACGGCAGCAGAGGAGCACGGCACACACAACGTCGTGTAGATGTTGTCCGTCCGAGGACATACGTTGCACTGACAACCGCACACAAAGGGCTGGTATGTCACCGTGCCGCTCACTAAGACCTCACAACAGAATGTGGCGTTGCCCACATCAACAGGCGTTCCCAAAACGGTGAACTTCAAGTCTGCCGTGATGGGGAAGACTTCTTGGGTACACAACTTTCGATTACCACAGGTGTAGTGGTCAAGAGCCAACAGGTAGTCGGCATTGGCGGCAGTGCCGCCGGGGACGGTGGTCAGGGAGACCAATTCCGTCCGTCCATTGTTACAATTACAAGACATGATACTTTAATTTAAGGTTGATTATTTCGGGAGTCTATTCTCTGCGCCGCTACCCTATTGCGCTAATTCTATATCGGGGGACACCAAGTCAGTGTTACTCATCGTCTCCGACAACTTCTGCACACTCGCCCTCAACGAGGCCACTTCCATCGCAAGGGATGACACCAACCCCATAGTAGTGTAGCCTATTTGCGAGGCACAGTAGAGCCTCTGGAAAGGGAGACACTGCTTGCAGTCCCCACTGCAATGACGCAACGGGGCAACCGCGCTGTCCTGCTTCAATACCGTGTTTTCCATACTATTTGAAATAATTGATGATTTGATGTTTGACGATAGGATTACTCTCCCATCGGGAAAGGGCTTCCGTTAATTTCTTCGCTGTCACGGCACGGCCTTGACGCGCATGGGAAGAAATGAAACCGACAATGGCTTGGCGCAAAGACTCCACCTCGTCCGCACTGTCGGCATAGATGTTGAACTTGACTTCGTAACCTTGCATAATCATCCGTTAATATCGGGCAACGGGGCGGATTCGCCTGCGGAAGGCAACGCGCCCTTGCCTTGAATGAGACTTCTCACAAATTCATATCCCGAGGCCAAGGTGTCCTGATTCTCTTTCAGCCAACCGACAACACCCGTGACTACATCTTTCGTGCTGTCCACCCATGTGGGGCTGACAGGGTCGTGGTCGGGAAGGTCGGGAAGGTCGGACACAAAGAAATCGTACAACTCCTTCGCCTTCTTCACATCGCCGTTGCTTGCCCATAGGCACTGCAACTTCAACGAGGCTTTGCTCGTCGGTCTGATAGCCTGTATCATCTCCAGCCGTTTCCTTTTGGTCTGCCACATAACAGAAAAAGCGGAGCAGACGGCACGCGCCTGCCCCACTAAAACACATTAACCGTTACAACCGCAAGAGCCGGGGCAACCGCAGGGCTGGGGGGCACTGTAGAGTTGCACCTTCTGTGCGTTCTCAGAATAAGAACCAGTCATGAGACCAGTCATCACTTGTGCCGTGGCCTGCGCCAAAGCACTGTTCTCAATCTGATTGGCAATCGTTCCCTGCTGACTGCCGCTCTGGGTGTCATTGACGGTACTGGTGATGTTGATGTCACCTGCCACGCGCTCGGCACGCTCCGTGGCAAGCAGACCAGACAGTTGGTTCAGCAAAGCACTCGTGCCTGCATTCTGTGCCGTGGCAATGTCCTGTGCGGCCTTGGCACGGGCATTGGCGTAAATCGGTGAGAATATCCAAGAGGTGATTCCTGCTACGGCAGCAACAGAACCGACAGTGAGGGCGGCAATGGCCACGCCACTCGGCTTCTTCGACTGCATATAACCCACCTTCACCTGTTCGTAAGGACTCATGCCACCATTCTCAAGGGACTTCAAAGCCATGAGGTCATTCATTTCTAAAGCCATGATTTTTGGTTTTTAAGGTTAGTAAATAAAGTTGTCTGTCATCGCGCTCTGACAAAACAAAATTACCCACACAAAACCATCGCGCCAAGGCGACACCAATCTTTGCAGGCTCAGACCGTGACCCCCTTTGAAAACCTTCTGACTATACGTTTTAGCGTGCTCTCGCTGATGCCGTACTTCTCCGACAACTCCGCCATGACATAAGCGTATTTCATACCACGCCCACGCAGGGATTGGTACTCGTCGTACATCGCTATGTACTTCCAATCTTCAGGGCGGAGGCCAAAACTTGACATCACTTTTAGCAACGATTCGCCCAATTTCAATAATTCCACTGCTTTCATAGTGCAAATTCAGATTAAATGGTTAACTTTGCACCTGTCTCACCTAACATAATAATTCCGTGTACCAGTTCGACAGGGTCTAATCCCCCGGCTGCTGGTACACGGAACGTGTCTAAATAGAGGTGAGATACTATTTACATATCAAAAGTCGGGGGCTTTTTATACCCCCTTTTGTTTAAGGTATCTTCCTTACGATTCCAAGTTCACGGAGTTTCTCTTTGCGCATACGGCGGAGTTCATTCATGACATCGGCTTCAGTGATTGTGCCTTCGTCTGATTCATAGGGAACATCAGAGAGTACCTTTTTGATGTCGGTGACATCTCGCCTTGCTGAACGGACAGCCTTCTCACGCTCCTTGTTCCCGGATTGCTTGGCTTGCTTCTCCGCCGTCTGCAACAGGACATCTTCGGCAAGGTCGAAGTAATCACGCAGACGCAAGTACACCTGACCATATTCGTTCTGCGGACTGCCGTAAGAGTCTTCACCGCCCATGCGCTTGGCAATGACAGCCCCGGCTTTCTTGCTCGTCATCTCGTCCGGGTTGTCGAACTCTTCCTTGAGCATGGTGTCGATGGAGTCCTGCACGGCAGGGTTCTTCTTGTCTTCCACATCATGGATGAGGTTTATCATCCTTCTGCGCAATGCCGTCTCCCGGACATCTATCATCTTACGCTCTTCGTCACTGGCTTCTTTCTTGGCTTCATACAGGCCATCGAGCAAAGGCTTATAGTTTTCAACGATTTCGCTTTTCTCTTTATCTTCGCCTTCGGCCTCTTCGCCATAGTTCTTTTCGTTGTACTTTACTTTATCGTACTCTTTCAGATAATCGAAGTAATCTTTATTGAGTTTTCTCGCTTCAGTCCGTTCGTCACCAGCCTTAATGACACGCTCAACAATGGGGACGTTCCGCCACTCGAACTCACGGTCACCAAAGATTGTTTCGCCAAGACGTGATAACTGCTGCGGTATCTTGAAGAATGCGCTGAGATAGCCATTGAGGACGTACTCCAACTGAGCAGGGTTGATATCTATAATACCTTTCGTCATACCGCTACCACGCGTGGCTTCGCTCAACCAACGAGTCAAGGCAACGAGATTCGGGTCGGTGCGACGATAGGCTTTCTTCCATCCCGGTATGAGGTCATCATCTTTCATGCTTTTCTTATATATCGGCAGACCAGACCAACTCTTGTTGTTCCATGCCTCTAAAAGAGGCTTGGCGGAACTCGGTATAAAAGCGTTGATGCCACCGCCGCCTTCCAAGAAATCAAGTGGCAACACTTGGCTTAATTGGGATGCGATTTGGTAGGCCAACTCTGTGCCACTATAGCGCTCATGGCCTGTCAAAACCCCGGTCATCAATTCACCAAGGCCATATATTGCACGGAACTCTATCGGCAAAGGTATCGCCAACCACTGGTCACCGAATCGGAACATTATGTTGCTCCTGCGGACGTATTCAGGAAGGTTGTAATAAGCATTCTCATCATCGTCATCCCCACCGCTCATGGCCATGGCAAGCATAGGAATCAACGCGCCCAAAGCAAACTGAGAGCCTGCGATGAGGGCAGTGAACTTAACAGGATTGCGACGGGCATAACGGCTGATGTTGGCTGTACCTTGAACGCCTGCATTCCAGAACACAAACAATGACCTGCCAAGCCCGGAAATGAGGGAGGCTATGTTACCAAGCGTATCGTTCTTGCCAAGGAACTTCGCGCCAGCACCCTTCTTGTTGAAATTCACGCTGACCTCTTTGGCATCCCACACGGAACGCGGAATGTCTCGGCCTGACTGACGGGAAGTGACAAACGCGGCGAATCGGGCGCAGTTCTCTACGGTGCGGTTCATATCGTCCAAGACTTCACCAAGGTAGCGGAGACGGGCGGAAAGGCGTAAGCCCTTGCCGTTATTGCGCTTTAATTCTTTTTCGATTTCTCTCTTCTGGTCGTCCACGGATTTGAGGTTGCTGTAACCTGTCTCTCCGCCACCCTTCATGAACTCTGCAAAGTAACGCTCTATGTCGTTGTTCATGTCAAGGGTGTTGCTGTTATATTTGGCAAACAGTTGGCTCATATAGGCCGGATACAACTTGTTGCAATTACGGTTAAACCGCCAAGCGTATTTCCAGTCTTCCTTCACCCAAACCATACTGTTGGAGTAGATGATGTCACGCAAGAAGTTGGCGACAACAAATGACGGGTTCATCGTCGTATACAGTTGGCTCAATTTCCGATTGATGCGCTCACCTAATCTCAACACAGCACCTACTGCTCCGCTCATTTCGTTGTCCGGGTTTGTCTGTCCGTTCAACGCTTGGGCGGCTCTCGGATTGCCATTGATGGTGATGATGTAATTACGGCCGTTGCGCTTGACGAGAACCTGATGCTCTGCCATGTTGCCTTCCACGACGCGGAACGGAATGTTCGCAGCCTCATGGCCTTTCTTGTAGTTCTTCGGGTCTTTCTCCTGCAACTCCGTCATGCGCTCCTCAAACTCATTCACCTTGCGCTCCACCTCTTCGGGGGTGTCTTTGGGAAGAATATCCGGGAAGACAGGCTGCCACTCATCCGTGGCGGCATCATATCTCAGCCACAAGTCTTGGATGGAAGCGATGTCACTGCGATGGCGCATGACATAGTTCAGGAACTTCTGCTTCATCAGGTTGCGGTTGCCTTGAAGAATACCACTGTCGGCCATGTTCTTTATCGTGGCCAACGGGTCGTCGGCCTTGGATGTTCGTCCCTTGGCCGTTCTTACCGGGGCATTGAACACACCGTCCTTGCCGTTGAGATAGGTGTAGACTTCATCGCTTGTGGTCTCATCGAAGCCACGGAGAGGAACATAGTATTCGTACATCCCTGCTATCTCGTCAAAGGTCTTCTTGCCGATAATGCCGCTCATCAGCGACTTGGCCAAAGTATAACGCGTGGCCTCACGGATTCTGTTCCACAAGGCATCCGTGTTGTGTTGGCTTTCGTAATTGTCCACATAATCCTTGGCCTTGCTTTCGATGTCTGCGAGACTGTCTCCGCCCTCTCCGAAGATGGCGGTAAGACCGGAATAATCCTGACGGAAATCATCAAGGGTCTTCGTGCCTTTCGGGTGTTCGTCCTTGTACTTCTTGAAACTGCGCTCGGCCATGACTTGGTTGCGCTCCAATCCGTGCTTGGCTATCAGATAGTCGTTCAACGCTTCGCGGCCGTTCCTGTCTTTTGCCAACTTCGCCACCTCGTCCATGAGAGGACTGAACACATGGTCTGCGTAATAGTCCATCTCCGCTTTGTTCACACTGCTCAAAGCATTCTCTGCGAGATAGGCGTTCTCATAAGACGGGATGTCCTCTACCCTGAAGTCCTTCACGCCCTCTGCCTTGGCAATGGCGCGGTACACTTCCTTCAAGCCGAGCATACTGTCCTGAAGAGCCTCGGTAATCTGATACAGACTTGAGCGCAAGCGCTGCTCATACATCGCACGCGCCAACACCTTGTCGTCGTCTATCACATCACCGCCGTTGTTGTAATGGTTTCTGCTGCCCGGCAAACTGAAACGGATGTCGTCGTTTGTCACGTCGAAACGCTGGCTTAATGGAATCACTTCGCCGTTGTCGTCATAGGTGACTGCGTCTGTCTGCTTAATTTGTTCAGGATGGAAGGCTATAAAATGTATCGTTCCT
>JAEEGL016752528.1_pt1 | contig 14493 bp, 16 predicted proteins | sample 9134231 | NCBI WGS metagenome assembly JAEEGL01 (sample SAMN16246548, study PRJNA631951) | gut metagenome | biome: gut microbiome; feature: rumen; material: fiber-attached | host: Bos | place: Iran: Karaj | collected 2018-10
CCATCACCCGCTCCTTACAGAGTTCATGACGCAGCCTCGGCTGCTGCTCTTTTCTGTGCGCCTTTAACTCAGCTGGCTGGAGTATCTGCCTTCTCCGCCGTAAGCCGCTGGTTCGAATCCAGCAAGGCGCGCCACTTCGAGGTCCTCTGTTTCATGACTTCATCTAATGGAGGGCTTCGTTTATATTTATTGATGGTGGGTGTAGCTTAGCTGGTTAAAGCGTCGGATTGTGGTCCCGAAGATCGTGGGTTCGAATCCCATCTCCCACCCCAGCGCGGAGTCCGCGCAGCCGAGTCGCGGTTCAGTTTTACTGGACCGCGATTTTTCGTCCGCGATCGTTGCTTCATCCGAAGCGGAACATAACATATCCAAAGCGCTCCCCCGAGGGGCGCTTTCGTTTTATTTAGCGTATTGCCTCAGTCGGATCGCTGTGGTATAATGTATTCAGGAGCACTTCAAAGCCGCAGCAAGGAATTCGGCTATTTATAGCCAATGCAACGGATGTTAACGCAAATGTTGACTCCCGTTGACAGATTTCCAAGCGCAGTTGGTAGACTTCCCCGGACAGAAATGGTACTATGGTCTCAGACAAAAAACTATCGCCAAAGCGATAGAAGGAGGAACCATTATGAAAAGTATCATCAGAGATCTCTGCCCGTTCAACAGCAGAACTGATATGCCGGCTGCAATGTTTGTCATGAAAAAAGTGCTCATGTTCATCGTGTGCTACTGGGCAGGCTTGCTCCTTGCGGAGGGGCTCGTCATAGGCGTGATGTTCGCCTGCGGTAAAAACTTTATGCAGGGCGAGATGTTCAGCGACAGCGTCATGGATCTGCTCAAATACTACGGTATGATAGTTATTATCGGGGTAAGCGTCCTCTGCTGGAGGCTGACAGGTAAAAGAGAACTCTCCGAAATGGGCGTGACCGGAAACATCGGCGGCTGGTTTGCCGGCGCACTTATCGGCGCAGGACTGCTGGCTGTATGCGCTGCGGCGATCATCCTCACAGGCAGTATCAGATTCGACGGCTTGTTCGCAGACCCCAACATCTCCATGATACTGCTTATGTTCGGCGGATTCATCATTCAGGGTGCTGCCGAGGAATTTCTTTGCAGAGGACTCGTTCTCTGCTCACTCAGGGACAGAGTGCCCCTTCCCGTGGCTATCGCAGTAAGCACACTGGCTTTCATTTACCCGCACTGGAGCACTCTCAGCACCTTTGAGCCGCAATACGTCTTCTCGGGTGTGCTCAATTTAGCGCTTATCTCGTTAGTGTTCTCGTTCATAACGCTCCGCACAAAGAGCATATGGGCTGCCTGCGGACTTCATAGCGTATGGAATTTCTGCCTGAGCTGCGTCCTCGGACTTGATCTCAGCGGCAGCGAGGGCGCTTCCACTGCACTCATCAGCATGAGAAGCATCGGTGAGAGCCTTCTCAACGGCGGCAAATACGGCATCGAAGCAAGCATCATCACTGATATAGTCATAGCTGTCCTCGCGGCTGTGACCGGATATATGGCTATCAAAAAGAATGAAAGGGGAATTGAAAATGGAGTTCAATAATAAACTATACGAGCTGCGCAAGCAGAAGGGATTATCTCAGGAGGAACTCGCGAACAGGTTGAACGTCTCGCGGCAGACCGTCTCAAAGTGGGAAGTCGGCGATTCCACGCCGGACATGGAGAAGCTCATCGCCATGAGCGACCTGTTCGGGATATCCCTTGACGAGCTGGTGCTTAACAAAGCTCCCGAGCCTGAGTCTGACGCTCAGCCGGTCAAGGCTGACCTCTACACCGACATCAAGGAGCACGTCCTCACTGATGACAACAGGAAGAAAGCGAAGAAGGGTCTGAAAATAGCACTTATCGTCCTTGGCGCGATAGTGGCTGTGGACGCTGTGTCCTTTGTGGTATACGTCGCCCTGAACGGCTTCCCGAAATAAGCAGAAAGCTCCCGCCGCCGGAGATGTCCGGAAGCAGGAGCTTTTTTCTGCGGGCTCTTGATTTTTCAGCCGATACAGGCTATAATTAGCTCAGACGAAACAACAGGAGGCGGGACAAAGATATGCCAAAGCTCGCAAAATACCTCATCTTCACCTTTTCGGTCGCATGGCTCATCATGATCGTCGGCGTCCGCGACCTTGAAAATGCCGGCGATGCCGGATTGCTGACGTTCAGCGCCTCACTGACGTGGTGTATGTTCGTTCCGGCTGTCGGGGCACTCATAGCGGGCGCAAACTTCCGGGAAATGGGCTGGAATCCGAATATCAGCAAAAATCTGAAGCTGATACTCTTTGCGTGGCTCGCGCCTACGGTATTTGAGCTTTTGGGCGCGGCGTGCTATTTCATGGTCTTCCCCGACGACATACGGATACCGGGCGTCTTCATCGAGCACTCTGACCCCGCCGCATTCGCGGAGCTCGAGGGTCACACCGGCGCGTTCTGGTGGTATTTCACGAAGGAGGTCTTCTATTCCGTGACGTCGTTCTACCTTATCCCCTCAATGATAATGGGGCTCGGCGAGGAGATCGGCTGGAGGGGCTACCTCTTCCCGGAGCTGAAAGAACGCTTCGGCAGGGTAAAAGCGATGATGCTCGGCGGAGCGATACATGGCGCATGGCACTTCCCTTTAATGCTGCTCGTGGGGTATGAGTACGGCACGGATTACTACGGGGCGCCTGTGCTCGGGCTGTTTGTATTCTGCATATTCACTATTTCTACGGGTATCATCTCATACTGGCTGTACGAGAGATCGGGGAGCATATGGCTGTCCGGGCTGATACACGGCGCTACAAACTGTACCTTCAATCCCTTTATGCTCAGGGGCGGCGAGCACGAGCTCCGCACCATATTCGGTCCGGATACAGTCGGGCTCATATCAGTTATTCCCATGGCGCTCTTCGCCGCGGGGGTATTATATTTCGAGGTAAAGCGCGATAATTCGGTCGAATGGGACTGATCTCCCCGCGCGGAACGGAGGAAACATGGACTACACCATCAGAAAAATGTCCGAAAGCGAATACGGGCTCCTCGGGGACTTCCTCTACGAGGCGATATTTATCCCGGAGGGCGTTGCCCCTCCGCCGAGAGACATAATCGAACTGCCCGAATTGCAGGTGTACATATCCGGCTTCGGCACAAAGGCAGGCGACATCGCCCTCGCCGCAGAGGCTGACGGGAAGGTGGTCGGTGCGGTATGGGTGCGTATCATGAACGACTATGGTCACATCGACGACGACACACCCTCCTTTGCGATCTCGCTGTACAAGGAGTACAGGAGCCGCGGGATAGGCACCGCCATGATGAGGACTATGCTCGGTGAGCTGAAAAGCGCGGGCTACAGTCAGGCTTCGCTGGCAGTGCAGAAGGCGAACTACGCCGTTGAGATGTACAGAAAGGTCGGCTTCGTCACCGTTGACGAGAACGACGAGGAATACATCATGCTGTGCAGGCTCTGAGGGCGAGTTCAGCTCCGGACGTTCTCCCCGCCCTTTATCCCGGACAGCAGACGCTTCAGCGCGCTGACGCTCGAGCTGTGGACGTGCTCGACCGGCACGCCGTTCTTCTGCGAGCTTTTCTTCACCGCACCGAGCATTTTATGCGAACAGGTGCCCGTGAAAACGACCATGAGGTCGGGCGTGCCGAGCTTGCTCTCGAAGTCCGCGGGAAGCTGAGTGAAGACCTTTGATTTGTGGTTGAACGACTTGCAGATGTCGTGGTAACGTGTAGCCATGCGGTCGTTGCCGCCAACGATAACTATGCTCATTTTATTCTCCTTCCATATTAGCATCTGCTAACAACAATTCAATTAATAAGAGTTAGGTTAAGCTAACTCTTATTAATTTTACCACTGACCCTCCCGATTGTCAACGTATAGGGGCGTTGTTTCAATAAGTTTGTACAGAATAACAAAAAGCGCGGGGAATTCCCGCGCCGGAATTGTCGGCGGATACAAAACCGAAGCACAGAGCTCCTGCGCTGAGGTAGGGTATCAACTGCGATGAGCCGCCGTACACCGCCCCGGCGGCTCATTGCTTGTCCCTGTCTACGGTACTGACAGTACAGGATCGCTTCAAGGCTTATCTTGATTATTTTCAAATTAAATATCAGGCGTGATAATACAGCTTTCATGGAACGATAGACAAGAAAAAACAGAGGCATCAATTATAATGAATGCTTTTGCATTCGTTATAGCATATAAATAAGCCAATAAAAAGTTGTAATGTTCTACAAATGAGCGCGTTACAGTTTGTGCAATGCTACAAAATGTGCTCCGCTCTATTGACTATGACGTTACGTAATAGTTTATAATACAAGTACACGAGGAGGTATGGACTATGAGAACAGTGAACGAAGTCAGCAAGCTCACAGGAGTGAGTATACGCACTCTGCAATATTACGACAAGATAGGGCTGCTGGCGCCTGCGATGAGAACGGAGGCGGGCTACAGGCTGTATGACGATACTGCGCTGGAGCGCTTACAGCAGATACTTCTTTTCCGCGAGCTTGAGTTTTCGCTCGACGACATAAAAACCATACTCGAAGCTCCCGATTTCGACCGCGAAAAGGCTCTCGACCAGCAGATAGAACTGCTCACGCTCAAAAAACAGCGCCTTGAAGCGATAATAGGGCTTGCTCGTGAGATAAGAGACAACGGAGGAAATAATATGAAATTTGAAGCATTTGACGATACGAAAATCGAAGAGTATGCCGCTCGTGCAAAGGCTGAGTGGGGCGGTACCAAGGAGTATTCCGAGTACGAGAAGAAAAGCCGTTCGCGCAGCAAGCAAGAAGAAACAGGCGCAGCAAACGAGCTTATGAGCGTTTTTGCCGAGTTCGGAGCTATGCGTGATAAGTCTCCCGACAGCAATGAGGTGAGAGCACAGGTGAAAAAGCTACAGAGCGTTATCACGAAAAATTACTACAGTTGCACCGACGAGATGCTTGCCTCTCTCGGGCAGATGTACGCCGCTAACGACGAGTTCAGGCAGAATATCGACAAGGCTGGCGGCGACGGTACAGCAGATTTCGTCAGCCGCGCGATCGCTGAATACTGCAAATAACAAAAACCGGAACAGTTTGTATGGCTGTTCCCGTTTTTTGTGACTTTGGGTGTCAGGTAGTTTATTCTTCAAATAAATGCCGCAATATCTGCCTGCGGTCGTTAATGAACATCTTTGTTATCTGGTAGCTCTGCGTATCCTCGTAGCTTACGGGCTGAATTTTTTCATCGTCAAAGCTGAGAATATCCGCATTCGGATAGCCGAGCAGTATGGGCGAATGCGTAACTATGATGAACTGTGAATCGTTCTTCACGCACTTGGACATTTCAAGCAACAGTGTCAGCTGTCTCTGCGGAGACAGGGCAGCTTCGGGCTCGTCGAGGATATACAGACCGTTCTGATCGAAGTTCTTTTGTATGACCGAAAGGAAGCTCTCGCCGTGGGACTTCTCGTGGTAGTGCTGAGGTATACCTTGTATTTTTGTATACTCTTCCTCGGCAGTCGCCACGTTGTAAAAGCTCTCCGCTCTGAGAAAGTATCCCCATTTGGCTTTGTTGATGCTCCTTATCAGCCTGACAGCGTCATGAAGCTCAGAATGAGAGTCGTAGGTGGAGAAGCTGTAATTCAGCGTACCTCCCTCGGGATTAAAGCCGTAAGCGACAGCGACAGCCTCTAAAAGCGTGGACTTTCCGCTGCCGTTTTCTCCTACAAAAAAGGTCACAGGCGATTTGAACGTCAGCTCGTCAAGAGACTTGATAGCCGCTATTTTTCGAAGATAGCTACTGCGCTCTATCTTGTCCCATTTTATTTTCATTCCTGTGAGATATAATTCATTGGGTTCAAGCATTGCTGCACCTCGTTTCTCTTAAAATCCAGTCTCACCAAAGCTTTTCCGTTAGGCAAGGGACAGGACTCCTGCAATATCAGCGAGAAGCCTGTCTCGTTCATGGCAGCCGTAAGCACCGCTTCTTCCATTTGGTGATGGACCTCGTCCAGCCTGTCGAATGCGTAGAGGTACGGCGACTTCGACACCCACTGCTCCGTGTCAGTGTTTATCTGTATCACGCAGGACACATACTCAGGGGCGGTCTGCAAAACGGCTCGCTGAAACGCTCCATAGCCGATGTACTCGATAAGCAGGTTTGCTATCAGGAGCTGCGCCTGCGGAAGCTTCTCCGCCTCGTTTATAAGGTCTATTTGCAGGCACTCCAGTATGCCTGAAAGCTTCGTATATCGCTGAGAGACTGCACGGAGGTAGTCGTCGTTGATGTCCACACCATAGACCTTGCGGTACTTATTGGGACTGACGTGTTCAAGACCGTTTCCGCCTGCGATACCGAGCACCGTTGCCGTATCGACAGGATAGGCATTGAACTGCTCCTTCATTATGGCGTTCATTGCCTGAAGCTGCCGCACAGAGTCAAGGCTCATGTGCTTTTCGTAGTCGTCAAGACTTATTTCTTCCCATGGGTTGCTCATATGCCGTACCTTTCCAAGTCGTATTCATCATCTATCAGGAAATAATCAAGTCCGTACCTGATACAGCCGCGGAGATATTCCTGATTGTCCTGTATTATCTCCTCGATACTGATGTCGTTGAAAAGTCTCTTTTCGATGACATTACCGAAGTTCAAAATGTTGCTGAAATGGCAGTTTATGTACTTTTCACTCATTACAAGACAGATGTATTTTATCTTCGACAGATAATCGGCGTCAAAGCTGTCCTTCCAATTAAATGGGATATAACAGCCTTCGACAATGAGGTTCTGGTCGTTCTCAATGGCAGTCTTTATCATCTCTTTCAGAATACTCCAGAGGTACGCCGACAGTTTATCGTCATCACAAGGAGTAAGTTCGGTCTGACCGCTTCTAATCAGTCCCATTTTCAAGTGATCGATAGACAGGTAAGGGTACTTGTATTTTTCGAGCAGTTTCTGCGCGAGAAGCGTCTTTCCTGTATGTGAAGCGCCTGTTATCAGTATTATCATAGTCAGCCGCGGCTCCTTTCCGAATGTTTTCATAATTATATCATATTACGAGAGCTTTTTCAATAAAAACAGCTCCTGTCTGTATCTGAACGGGAACTGTTGTCAGTTATCCCAAAATATGCGACAACTCATTTTAGCAGGAACTGTTGCGTTTTTTGCAACGGTTCATTTTTCAGTTGTTGCAAATGATACAACAACTCATAGTAATGTGCATTTTCTGCACTTTGTTTTTGTATATGTAGTACGATTTAGATACTGTATGGAACGCGGAAAAATATTAACGCCCCACTAAAAGTGAGGCGCGAACTTGACTGCGGGGACTCCCCGCTGGTGACCCGTACGGGAATTGAAAAAATCCCGAGCCTTTCAGCAGCTTTTGGTAAAATGCGAAAATGGCTGTATTTCGGCAATTTTTGAAGCTTCACTTTTAGCAGCTTCAAGTGATTTTAAGCGATTTTCAGTGCCAATAAGTGGTAAATAAGTGGTTGAAAAGGCGCGTCTCTACCGGAAAAAATGACCAGAGCAGCTCTGATTATACGGGCAAAGCCCGAACGGAGCTGCTGTTGTTTTATCGAAATGAACTGTCGCAAAATATGCGATAGTTTAAAACTCAATAAAATATAATATATTATGTTTTAAGTGCGGATTTCTGATTTAAAAAATAATATATTGCATTTTAATTTTAAGTATGCTATAATAGAGACAACAAATCTGATATAGAGAGGAGCGTCCAAGATGAAGATAAACAGTAATTTGCAGGATAAGGCTATCGCCGCGGAGCTTTCGGCAAGATTCAAGCAGTATCGCATCGCCGCTTCAATGACAAGAACAGAGCTTGCCGAGAAGTCAATGGTTTCGGTCGGAACAATAGCGCGTTTTGAGAACGGCAGCGATATAGGTCTGCTCAATCTTATAAAGCTTCTCAAAGCACTTGACCTTGAAGAAAAACTTGATTTGCTGATACCAGATCCGCAGGGAAGGCCTTCACATTATGTAGATAACAACGCTCCGAAACAGAGAGCGAGAAAACGAAAGAAAACCGATAATGATTGGAAATGGGGCGATGAAGAATGATAAATACAGCAGAAGTGTACCTCTGGGGGACTTGCATAGGATATATTCATCAGGGCGATGATGACGCAGCGGCAAGCTTTGAGTATAACAAAAAGTTTCTCAAGAGTGAGATAGAACTTTCACCATTCAAGATGCCTTTATCTGACAGGTTATATTCATTTCCGGAGCTTAGCCGCGTTGAAGCATTTCACGGTATCCCGGGGCTGTTTGCCGACTCTCTGCCTGATAAGTTTGGTAATGCAGTTATAGATAAGTGGCTTGCAGGTCAGGGACGTTCCCCCGAGACGTTTACAGCGATAGAAAGACTGTGCTACACAGGTAAACGCGGAATGGGAGCTCTTGAATATGTTCCTGCGACAAGTCCTGAGTTTATAAACAGCGAGATAGATGTGACCGAAATGACAAAGCTCGCATCTGAGGTGCTGTCAGGCAAAGAGAGCGCGGTACTCTCTGATAAGGAAGCAAGCATAATGCAGCTGCTGGAGATAGGTTCTTCGGCAGGCGGAGCAAGAGCAAAAGCTATCGTTGCATGGAATGAAAAGACAGGTGAAGTCAAGTCAGGACAAGTGGATGCAGGAAAGGGCTTTGACTACTGGCTTATTAAGTTTGACGGAGTATCGGGTAACGGAGACCATAATCTTGCCGATAAGAAGCAGTATTCGCTTATTGAGTACGCCTATTATCTGATGGCTATTGACCTCGGTATCGAGATGAACGAGTGCCGTATTTATGAAAAGGACGGACTTCATCATTTCATGACAAAGCGCTTCGATCGTGTAAACGGCGATAAAGTGCATATGCAGACCCTTGCAGCTCTCGGACATTTCGACTATAATACTCCGAATGTTTGCAGTTATGAATTATATACCGATTATGCAAAGAGACTTGGAATAGGGAAAAGCGGTGTAGAGCAGATATTCAGGCGTATGGCGTTTGCTGTTATTGGCGGCAACTGTGATGACCATGTCAAGAACTTCTCGTTCCTGATGAACCGAAAAGGTGAGTGGAAACTCTCACCTGCATACGACCTGACCTTTGCGTATAATCCTGACAACAGGTGGATATCAAAGCATCAGATGTCAATAAACGGCAAAACATCAGGCATAACAGCGGACGATCTTATCGCAGGCGGAAAGGCTATGGGATTGACCGCAGAGTTCTGCCGCATGGCTATATCAGAGACTGGATCCGTTGTGTCTGGCTGGCTCAGCTACGCCGAAAAGTGCGGTATCAGCGAGGAACGTGCAGTGGAGATACATAGAGGGATCAAGCTCTCAAACGTGAAATAAGATCTAAAAATAAATATAGCAGCTCTGGATAAGCGGTCGATTTCCGCACAGAGCTGCTGTTGTTTCTGAAAATATTTTCAGAGTATAATCGTTCAGTAAAATAGTGCTTATATCAAGAGTATAAGTATTCGTGTCATTTAAGATTATCTGTTATCTGCTTGAAGAAATCTGCTGACCAAAGGCTAAGAGAGCCTGTATCCTTTATAAAAGGACGAACATCCTCTTTGGCTTGTGCAAAATTTATTGTATTGAAACGAGAGCAAAGCAGCTTTTTAGCGTCATCAATGGTAAATTTGTCCTCCTGCTTCCAAGCATCTGACTGAACAAGACGGGCTTTCAAGTGTTCGGTATTAAGAGCTGCACCACGAGAAAGATAGAATATATAGTCATACAAGTCTCTTCCTTTGATGCGGTTTTTCCATGACCGACAAATGACAGCGTGTGCTTTTCCGGCAAAAAGCGATGGCATATCATATAATGTAACTTCATAAGGCGCAGGAAGCAGTCGAAATTTATGCTCAAAAGTCGCACCATTCGGCGGATTCGTATCAACTTCAAACTTGATCTTTATTTTTTCATCACCGGCTATTCCGCTTGTTATCGGATCGGAAGCATAAAACAACAGCATAGGCTCCTTTGTATTACCTTTCAAAAAAGCTGAACGAATAGCCGATTCCTTGGTCTTCTGTTTTTCTGATATCTCAACATTGAGACCATAGGCTGCGATCTCTTTCCTTAGAGTTGGGAAATAATCCGATAATTCAAAGCTATCATCGGTTTTCATCAATGAAAAATCCAGATCTTCGGAAAAACGATCAAGGCCGTAGAATATACGGAGGGCAGTTCCGCCATAAAAAGCAGTCTTCTGAAAAAAGCCGGCACGTGAAAGTCCGCATAAAACGATCTCCTGCATTATCTCTTTTATAGCATTTTTCTTGTCAGAGACGCCGCTCGTTTGGTATTTCCTGAGCATTTCATTGAGCACATTATTCATTATTTATTCCTCCGAAGATACTTCATAAGGTATTTAAGGTTGTTACAGTGATATTTATCGCCTATCTGCAAGATGTCATCAAAATTGAGTCTGTCAAATTCTGTTGTGTCAATACGGAGATCATCAAACAGCATTTTTTCGATATCTCTTTGACTTGTTACAGGCGGCATGATATACAGTTTATCGCACAGAGCCTTTTCAGGCGCTGCAATCTGATAGATATATCCATTTTCCTCCTTAATTACAATTCCAAGAGGATATGCTTCGGAAGGAACATCTTGATAAGAGAAGTGCCCGAATATATTATCACATTCCTTTGCCTTTTTCTTGCTGAAGGTGGCTGATGTAAAAGCGTATACAGCTTCAGGTATCAAACCATAAACTGAAAGTGCGTAATCAAAGGACAGGTAAGATGGACCGAATATCGCTCCTGCGAGGCAATGTCCCTGCACGTTCCTGTCCGTTTCATATAATCCGCGTGTAAGCTGGAAAATCTTTCCGTCCTTCTTCATGCGCAATATTTTTCCTGCAGGATCGCTATACTTATGGAGTTGTTCTGTAAGCATTGATGTAGTTAAAATCACGATTATCGCCTCCAAATTGTATTATACACAATTTCAAGGCAAAAATCAAGACTTTTTGAAAAATATAGGAATTATTAAAGTGCCATTTTTATTGGATATATGTTGCAAATAATGCATAACCCGAGAGATTCTATAATTTCAATCCGACACTTTTTATGCCTTTCTAAAAAAACTATCGGGAACAGCTTCACAAGCCGTTCCCGATATTTGTAATATTAGCAGAGCTTTATAGGCTGCTTAGGCTCAAAATTAGTTGCCATAGTCCATGTAACGGCGGTGCAGTTCTTCATTACGAACACTTTAAGAAGTTTGTCGATGCCGTTGTCCTTCCATGCCTGAAGGAACTTTCTGGACGGGTGGTTGAATATCTCCTCACGGAGCGCAGGATCTTCGTTAAGTTCAAATGTGCCTGTAACTCTGATCTGAACGTCACCGCAGGCGAAGCACATCTCTGCCTTGGGGTTAGCCATTATTTGGCTGAAAACGTCCTTGGTGGAAGCTGTGTGGAACACAAAGCCGTTCTCGTCAGCGCGGAACAGCAGCATGCCTCTTACGCGGGGCTGGTCACCATCCATAGTTGCAAGGTGGAATACGGGGTGCTTGTTGATAAGGTCGAAAATCTCATTGACTGTCATTGTATCATTCCTTTCTGGATTTATGTTATCCCTTCCGGGATACAAGCTTGATAATTTTCTTGTCGTTCATCTGCTCGTTGGTCAGGTATTCGCCGTTGCAGAAGAGTGCATAAGTAGTTATTGGAGTCGGAGCGGTCTGTGCTTCTTCCTTGGTTTCGATGTGGATAGCCTTGAACGGAATATTTTGCTCTTTTGCAGTCTGCTCTACAATAGGAACATACTTCGCATTGAACGGACACTGATCTGTGTAATAGAGAACGTAGCCGTCCTCGCTAATATGTGGGTGCTTGGCACATTCTCTGAACTCAGGCGGTTCTGCATTATCTGTGAAAGGCAGATACCAGAGCTGTATCCCGTTGTCAGCCTCGTCGCATACCGTAAATCCCTTGTATTTCAGAAACTTCGGGTCTGCAAGGAAGGGCTTTTTCTTCGCAGAGGAGAGGATACAAAGTCCCTTTTTGCCTTTTGCTTTGCTGTCCTCGATACAGGCGTTGAGCAGGTCGGTAGAGTAGCCGTGACCTTTCAGCGAACCCGATACCCAAAGGCAGTCGATGTACATATAGCCGTCGGCGGCGATAGGATTCCACGCATTTTCCGCAGGGATATACTCAATGAAGCACTTTCCGCGCTCGGTGCTTTTCAGAAACACAAGACCGTCGTCAAAGCGTTCCGACAGCCACGCTTTTTTGGAAGCGACCTGAATATCCTTGTTGTTGGAAATGGCGCAGCAGATGTGTTCGCTGTCGATATTTTCCTTTGTAACTCTGATGTATTCCATAGGCGTCCTCCTTTACAGCTTTATAACGACCTCAATACCGCTGTCAACAGCCTTGCGGAACTTCTCTCCGTCATCGGTAGAGCCTGTGACTGTTCCGTAATGTATCGGGATAGCGTACTTCGGACGGATAGTATTTGCAAGTTCTGCCGCCTGCACCGCATCGGTAGTGAAGGTGCCGCCTGCGGGAATGAGAGCGGTGTCGCACTTGACCTGCTTGTTGTCGGGAGTTATGTCCGTATCCCCTGCAATGTAAATGCGTCCGTGGTCGGGACTGTCGATGATGTATCCCAGCCAGCCGTTGGACTGAGGGTGGAAGGGCTTGCCGATATTGTACGCAGGGACAGCCTCGAATTTTACTCCGAGGACCTCGAACTTCTCGCCTGCGGTGACCTGCTTCACGGTCAGACCAAGCTCCTGCGGCTCGATCATGGAGGACGGACAGACGATAACAGTGTCCGACTTCATCACCTTGCGTATATCTTCGGGAGAGTAGTGGTCGAAGTGGCTGTGTGTGATGAGAATGATGTCTGCGTCATGCGCAGCGTTCACGATGTTGTACGGATCGGAGTAGATGATCTTTCCCTCGTCGATGTGGATGCTGCTGTGTTCGTTTATGGTTATGAAATCAAGCATGGTGTGACCTCCCTGTCGGAATTATTTTTCCAATTATAGCATAAATCAGCGTGCATAGCAAGTAATTCCTCGTTACTCGTAAAACCGCGGTGACTTGATATTTTGTGGCTTGTTGTGTCAGATTATCTTATTCTTCAAATAAGTGCCGCAATATCCGCCTGCGTTCATTGATGAACATTTTTGTTATCTGGTAGCTCTGCGTATTCTCATAGCTTATGGGCTGAATTTTTTCATCGTCAAAGCTTAGAATATCAGCGTTCGGATAGCCGAGCAGTATGGGCGAATGTGTAACTATAATGAACTGCGAATTATTCTTCACACATTTGGACATTTCAAGCATAAGTGTCAGCTGTCTCTGCGGAGACAGTGCGGCTTCGGGCTCGTCGAGGATATACAGACCGTTCTGATCGAAGTTCTTTTGTATGACCGAAAGGAAGCTCTCGCCGTGAGACTTTTCGTGGTAGTGCTGAGGTATACCTTGAATTTTTGTATACTCTTCCTCGGCAGTTGACACGTTGTAAAAGCTCTCAGCTCTGAGAAAATATCCCCATTTGGCTTTGTTGAAGCTCTTTATAAGCCTGACAGCGTCGTGAAGCTCGGAATGAGAGTCGTAGGTGGAGAAGCTGTAATTCAGCGTACCGCCCTCGGGATTGAAGCCGTAAGCGACGGCGACAGCCTCTAAAAGCGTGGACTTTCCGCTTCCGTTTTCGCCTACAAAAAAGGTCACAGGTGATTTGAATGTCAGCTCGTCAAGAGACTTGATGGCCGCTATTTTTCGGAGATAGCTGCCGCGCCCTATCTTGTCCCATTTTATCTTCAAACCTGTTAGATATAATTCGTTGGGTTCAAGCATTTTTACACCTCATTTCAATGCAATAAGGTCAGACCTTTCATAGCGGTTTTGACCTTCAAGGCTTTTTATATTTCCAGCACCTAATGGCGTCGTCAAGACTTATTTCTTTCCATGAATTGCTCATATGCCGTACCTTTCCAAGTCGTATTCATCATCTATCAGGAAATAATCAAGTCCGTAACTGATACAGCCGCGGAGATATTCCTGATTGTCCTGTATTATATCCTCAATACTGATGTCATTGGAGAGCCTTTTCTCGATAGCGTTCCCGAAGCTGACAATGTCGCTGAAATGGCTGGTTATGTAGCTTTCACTCATAACAAGGCAGATGTATTTTATCTGCGACCGATAGTCGGCGTCAAAGCTGTTCTTCCAGTCAAAGGGAATATAACAGCCCTCGATTATGAGATCCTGTTCGTTTTCAATGGCAGTCTTTATCATCTCTTTCAGGATATTCCAGAGGTATGCCGTCAGTTTATCGTCGTCATAAGGAGTCAGCTCGGTCTGACCGCTTCTTATCAGTCCCATTTTCAAGTGATCGATAGACAGGTAAGGGTACTTGTATTTTTCAAGCAGTTTCTGCGCGAGAAGCGTTTTCCCTGTATGCGAAGCACCTGTTATCAGTATTATCATAGTAGCCGCGGCTCCTTTCCGATAGTTTC
>JAEEGL017046696.1_pt1 | contig 14493 bp, 11 predicted proteins | sample 9134231 | NCBI WGS metagenome assembly JAEEGL01 (sample SAMN16246548, study PRJNA631951) | gut metagenome | biome: gut microbiome; feature: rumen; material: fiber-attached | host: Bos | place: Iran: Karaj | collected 2018-10
ATCGGCATGGGGGTGCGGATGCCGGCCACGACGTCTTCGCCCTGCGCATTGGTCAGGAATTCGCCCATCAGCTTCTTCTCGCCGGTAGCGGGATCACGCGTAAAGGCCACGCCGGTACCGGAATTTTCATTCAGGTTGCCGAATACCATGGGCATAACGGAAACGGCAGTGCCCCAGGAATAAGGGATGTCGTTGTCACGGCGGTACACATTGGCACGGGGATTGTCCCAGCTGCGGAACACTGCCTTGATGGCTTCCTTTAACTGAACGATCGGGTCGCTCGGGAAGTCTTCGCCCAGCTGAGCCTTGTATTCGGCCTTGAACTGAGCAGCCAGTTCTTTCAGATCGGCAGCAGTCAGTTCTACGTCGAAGGTCACGCCGCGGGACTCTTTCATCTTGTCGATCAGCTGCTCGAAATATTTCTTGCCGACTTCCATAACGACGTCAGAGAACATCTGGATGAAGCGGCGGTAAGAGTCATACACGAAACGCTCGAACTTCGGATCCGGATTGCCTTTGATCATGGCTTCCACGACGTCGTCGTTCAGACCCAGGTTCAGAATGGTATCCATCATGCCGGGCATGGAAGCGCGGGCACCGGAGCGAACCGAGACCAGCAGAGGGTTCTCAAGATCGCCAAACTTTTTGCCGTTCAGTTTCTCGATCTTGGCAACATATTCCATGACCTGAGCCATGATTTCGTCGTTGATCTGACGGCCGTCTTCATAGTACTGCGTGCAGGCTTCGGTCGTGATCGTGAAGCCCTGGGGCACCGGCAAGCCGATGTTGGTCATCTCCGCCAGATTGGCGCCTTTGCCTCCCAGCAGGTTGCGCATGGTGGCATTGCCTTCCTGGAACAGGTAAACCCATTTTCTCATAGAATGGTTCCTCCTAAATAATAATCGTATCAAGAATGATTTGACGTAATAACGGCATAAACAGGCCGCATATCAACTATATTATTTTACCACATGAGAGCCGAAGCACAAGCTGATGTCTCTTTTATTTTTTTGGATAGAGCCGGCTTTTGCTTAAGAATGCTAAGCGATTATCCCCCGTTGTTTTTCCGGCACTAATGTTCCACATTTCGCATGGCTTTTGCCGATTCCCGCATAACTTCTTCCACACGGGATTCGGGGATTCCGAGCTTTAAAGAGATTTCCGCTGCCGTGACCGCCTCGCCGGTTTCTTCTTCCATTTCCTTTACGGCATCCAGTATCCGGTTGGCCATGCCGGCCATCTTTTCTTCGGTCTTAAGATAGACCCCCTGCTCTTTCAGTACTGCTTTCATCGTCTCCCGGATGCTCTTCTCCAGTACGTCATCCAGCGGCTGCTCGCCCGTATATTCGCGGATCCCAATCCACAGCGCAAGATTGCCCTCCTGGATCAGATCCGCAAGCGCCACCCCGCGGCCGCTGTAATCGCGCGCGATCTGCACTACCCAGCGCAGATTGCCCTCCGCCAGCCGCTCCGCCGCCTTATCACGGATCTTGCCGCCTTTCAGCAAGTCTTCAGCCAGGGCAGCCGTTTCCCGGCTGCTGAGCGGAGCGATCGAAGCCAGGTCCTCACTGTAAAAATCGAACAGCTTCTGATCGGCCTCGGAGTCGGGTCCGCCCCAGGCTTCTTCGGCAAGCACGTTCATGCTGATCCCGTCTTCCTCACGGGGGACATAATCTGCGAGAAGAATATTCTCCTCTTCCAGATAATCGTAGATCATGCGGATCTGTCCGTCGCTCAGTTCCGTTCCTTCGAAGGCTCTTAAAATGTCGGATACTTCCACGCTCCCGTTTTTCAGGGCGGCTATATTGCGGATCGTATTCAGCCCGCGGGCAAACACTTCTTCCGGATTCTTCATGCACTCTCTCCCGTATCATCAATAAAGCCCCGCTTTCGCGAGGCTTTTTGCTTTCGCCCGATCAGGCTCTGGACAGATATTCCCCGGTACGGGTATCGATCTTGATCCGGTCTCCCTGGTTCACAAACAGCGGAACCGCGACCTGCGCGCCGGTCTCCACGATGGCGGGCTTGGTAGTGCCGGTAGCGGTGTTGCCCTTGAAGCCGGGCTCGGTGTCGGTCACTTCCAGTTCCACAAACAGAGGCGGTTCTACCGAGAACACGCTGCCCTTGTAAGAGCAGATGCGGCACTCTTCGTTTTCCTTGACAAACTTCAGGGCATCGCCGATCTGTTCGCTGTTTAAGGCGATCTGCTCGTAAGTCTCGTTGTCCATGAAATAGTACATATCGCCGTCCGCATACAGATACTGCATGGCCTTGCGGTCGATCACGGCGTTCTCAAAGCGTTCGGTCGGACGGAAGGAAGTTTCCACCACACCGCCGCTGATGATGTCTTTCAGTTTCGTACGGACAAAAGCTGCGCCCTTCCCGGGTTTGACATGCTGAAATTCAATAATCTGATAGACGCTGTTCTCGTATTCGATCGTCAGTCCGTTTTTGAAATCACCTGCTGATACCATAAAATCCTCCTTGGTTGATACTATTTTTCACAGCCCCGGAAAGCCCGGTTCTGAGAGGCGTTCCGATGAACGGTAGTATTTTACTTGATAATTCTGCCGATTTCAACTGTTTTTTCTGTGTTGTTTACGATATATTGCAAAAATTGGTTTTTCCAGCAGCCGCTTTACCCTCACAAAAGGCTGCTCGCGCGCAGGATCCAGCGGGCTGACCCACCAGGCCTTCAGTCCCGCCCGGTGCGCCCCGAGCACATCGGTAATCAGCTGGTCACCGAGTACTACGGTTTCATCCGGGGCCGTTCCGAGGATGCTCACTGCCGCAAGAAAACCGTCCGGACGCGGTTTACGCGCCCGCGCTTTAAAGGCACAGTTCACCTCAGCCGCAAAGGAAGCCGCCCGCTGCTCGCTGTTGTTCGAGAGAATGAAGCAGCTTATCCCCTCTTCCTGAAGAGAAGCGATCCATTGACGGGCGCGGTCGTCGGCCGGCGCATTGGGCGAAACCAGGGTATTGTCGATATCCAGGATCACGCCCCGTATCCCCTGCTCCTGCAGCACGGCGGCGCCGCAGGCAAATGGGCTTTCAAATGTCCGGTCCGGGAAAAATCGCTGCAGGAGCTTCATTTGTTCTTATCCATCTTTTCGATTTCTTTCACAAACGTCTTGACGTCCTTAAACTCACGGTAGACGGAGGCAAAGCGGACGTAGGCGACATCGTCCAGCGCGGCAAGCTTGTTCATAACCTTCTCACCGATGACCATGCTGGAGATCTCCTTCTCGCCGCCCGCCAGCAGCTCGTTTTCAATCTCATCCGTCAGCTGCGAGATCCGGTCCGTGGAAACGGGACGTTTGTGGCAGGCCCGCAGAATCCCCTTTTCAATCTTGGAGCGGTCAAATTCCTCCCGCGTTCCGTCTTTTTTCACGACCATAAGCGGGATGACTTCGATCCGTTCATAGGTGGTAAACCGTTTGTCGCAGACCGTGCATTCCCTGCGCCGTCTGATAGTGTTGTCGGAAGGCCGTGAATCCGTAACCTTGGTATCTTCGGCTCCGCAATAGGGACATCTCATGGCAACCCTCCTGAAGAATTAAAATGTATAGACTCAGTTGCGGCTGAACTCTGCCAGCTTAAGTCCGGGATTGCGTTCCAGGACCATATTCGGGCTCCAGCTGTTGACAAACAGCAGCAGCGGATTGCCCTTAAGGTCCACGACCCGCTTCATATCGGATGTGCCCGAAATGCTCTCCGGATCGGTCTGGCTTGTGATCCAGCGGATATGTTCGTAAGGAAGCACTTCCAGTTTGGCTTCCACATTGTACTCGTTCTGCAGGCGGAACATCAAAACGTCGAACTGCAGGACGCCGACGACGCCGACGATGATCTCTTCCATGCCGCCCCGCATTTCCTGGAAGATCTGAATGGCGCCTTCCTGCGCGATCTGGCCGACCCCCTTTAAGAACTGCTTGCGCTTCATCGTATCCACCTGGCGCAGTCTGGCAAAATGCTCCGGAGCGAAAGTCGGGATCCCTTCGTAGCGGAAGCGCTCGTCCGAGAGGCAGAGCGTATCGCCGATGGAAAACACGCCCGGATCGAAGACGCCGATGATATCGCCGGCAAAGGCCTCTTCCACGATCGTCCGCTCCTGGGCCATCATCTGCGTGGACTGGGACAGGCGGATCTTCCGCTCGCCCTGCACATGGTTGACCTCCATGCCGGCCTCGTAGCGGCCCGAGCAGATCCGCATGAAGGCGACACGGTCACGGTGTGCCTTGTTCATGTTCGCCTGGATCTTAAAGACGAAGGCAGAGAACGGCTCCGTTACAGGATCGATTTTTCCTTTTGAAGAATCTCTTTCCTGCGGGGAGGGAGACATCTCAAGAAAATGTTCCAAAAAGATCTGGACTCCGAAATTCGTCAGGGCCGAGCCGAAAAAGACAGGGCTCAAAAGACCTGCCGCGACCGCTTCTTCGTCCATCTCGGCCACCGCATCCAGCATCTCCAGATCGTCCGCCAGCTGATCCATCGCAGCCGCACCTATTTTAGCCCTTGTTTCCGGGGCTTCCGGATCCAGGACCTCGGTCGCGATCTCCCGCTGACCGGCCCCCTCCGCCTTAAAGGTCGTGATCTGTTTTTTGTCTCTTTCGTAGATGCCCCTGAAGGATTTGCCCGACCCCATCGGCCAGTTGACCGGACAGGTCGCGATCCCGAGCACCTTTTCGATATCGTCCAGCAGCTCGAACGGGTCTTTCGCTTCCCGGTCCAGCTTGTTGATAAACGTGAAGATAGGAATATGCCGCATCACGCAGACTTTAAACAGCTTGATCGTCTGCGCTTCGACGCCCTTGGAGGCATCAATCACCATGACAGCCGAATCCGCAGCCATCAGGGTTCGGTATGTATCCTCCGAGAAATCCTGATGTCCGGGCGTATCCAGAATGTTGACGCAAAGGCCGTTGTAGTGAAACTGCAGGACCGAGCTGGTGACCGAGATCCCTCTTTCCTTCTCGATCTCCATCCAGTCCGATACCGCGTGCCGGGCCGTCTTGCGGCCCTTGACCGAACCGGCCAGATTGATGGCTCCGCCGTACAGCAGAAACTTTTCCGTCAAGGTCGTCTTACCCGCATCCGGGTGGGAAATGATGGCGAAGGTCCGCCTTCTTTTGATCTCTTCCTGAAGAGTCATGTTCCGCTCCCATTATAATTTATATACAAGATATAGTATAGTGAACGTCCCGCTTTTCGTCAAGTCAAAAGAATTTGTATTGCCCATTCCGCCGGGCTGATGCTATAATAGGGGCGGAACACAGTATTGAAGCGCCAAAAGAAGGATCCCCGATGAAAAACCGCCTGTTTCCGATAGCTGCCCTGATCGCCGTGCTGCTGGTCCTGTCTCTTTCCGCCTGCAGTCTGCCCTTTCAGTTTAACCAGCCGGCCACTCTGCCGCAGATCGATCCGATCCCGGATAATCCCACGGCTTATACCGGCTCTGTTATGGTGCCTACCGAATCTTCTACCGAGGCGCCCTTAAGCGGAACCGCCTCGCCCTTCCGGGACGATCCGGCCTGGGCAGCAGCGCAGGAAAAGGCCGCGCAGTGGTATGAAGAGATGAACAATACCGAGCGGATCTGCCAGCTTTTCATGGTCTTTCCCGAAGCCCTGACCACCGAAAAGACGATGCTCGTCATGGAAGGCTGGGAGTTAAAATACCGTCCGGTCGGAGCGGTCGTGCTTCAGGCCGACAATCTCCAGAGTCCGGAACAGACAACGGCCATGATCGACGCCTTCCGCAAGGCCTCCCGTCTGCCGATCTTTCTCTGTACAACGGAAGAAGGCGGGCGGCTGAGCCCGCTGGCCCGGAAACTCGGGACCGTTTCACTGGGCAATATGTATTCTTACCGCGGAGACGGGACCGAAAAAGCCTATGACAATGCCAGGGCGATCGCCCGGGCCCTCCAGTCGGTTCATTTTGATCTGAATCTGGCTCCGGTCACTGACGTCTGGTCCATTTCGGAAATCAAAACCATCGGAACGAGGGCTTACAGTGACAGCTTTGACAAGGCTGCCAGCCTGATTTCTTCCGCCGTCCGAGGTTATCGGGAATACGGCGTTCTCTGCACCTTAAAGCATTTTCCGGGCAGCGGCGAAGCCATCGAACAGGACGACGGCACCCTTAAACTGATCAAAAAGCGCTCTCTTCTCGATAAACAGGAATGGCAGCCCTTCCGGGCCGGCATCCAGGCAGGCGCCGAGCTGGTCATGGTCGGCAATATCCTGGCGACGGATCTCGATCCGGTCAATACGGCTCCTTTTTCCACCGTCGTGCTCTCTGTTCTTCGCAACGGCCTCGATTTTGACGGGATCATTCTGGCCGACGGCCTCCTGGGGGCCGACAATAATGAAAGCGCCGCGAACTGTGTTCGGGCGCTGGCTGCCGGCTGCGATATGCTTTTCTGTCCTGTTACTTCTCCGAATAAACTGGACTTTATTCTCCAGACTATCTCCGAAGCGCTTGAAAACAATGTGCTCAGCTGGGACCGGATTCAGGAAAGCGTCATCCGCGTTCTCAGCATCAAAATCTATCGGGGCGTTGAATAAACTTACCCTTCCCGGTTAGGAACAAGTGCCGTTGCAATGTTGATAGCTTGGTCGCCGCAGCGTTCCAGGTCAGTACACATGTCCGCAAAGATAACGCCGCCCAGCGGATCGCAGGTCGAGACCATGAGCCGGTCGATGTGGTTCTGAATGAACTGCTCCTGCATGTCGTCCACCCGCTGCTCCAGGGCTTCCGCCTGCGGCAGCAGATCAAACCGTTCCTCTTCAAAAATCCGGCAGCAAAGATCCAGTGCTTCCATGACCGCACTGCTTAAGGTGCGCAGTTCTTCCGTTGCGACCGCCGAGATCGATACCTTGGCGGTTTTCAGCCTATCGGCAAATTCAATAATGTTCTCTGCATGGTCGCTGATCCGCTCGAAGTTGGAAACGACCAGTACCATCCTTGATAAGCGGAACACATCCCGGTTTGAAAGCTGCAGTGTGCGCAGCTCGACCAGCTTGTCCTCGATTGCTTTGTTCAGATAGTCAACGGTCTCTTCGGTATCTTCCACCTGCTGGAACTTTTCGGGATCGGAGGGATCGAAGAAGAAGTCGATCGCGTCGGCCAGGTTCTGGCGGGCGATCCGGCCCATTCGGATGACCTCCAGCATTGCCTGCCGCATGGCCACGGCCGGAATGGTACTCACGCCCAGATTAGCCAGATACTTCAGTCGGCGTTCCTCCAGGGCCTGCTGTTCCGCCTTCTTAAGCGGCAGCGTCATTTCCGTCAGCTTGACGATCTGCCCGGCCACCGGTCCCAGTACGAGAACCGCAAAGACGGCAAAGATCGTATGCGTGTTCGCGACCTGGCGGGCGATATCTCCGGGCGAGAGCGCTTTAAGCCACTCCAGGATCTGCGGAAAGACCGTGATCAGAATCAGCAGGAGGGCAGCTCTTAAGAGATTGAAATACAGGTTGATCAGGGCCGTCCGCTTGCCGTTGCGGCTTGTCGTCAGCGAAGCCAGCAGATTCGGCGTGACCGAACCGATCGCCGCACCGATGATCAGATACACGCACTGCTCATAGTTCAGCAGCCCTTCCACGGCAAAAGCCTGGAAGATAACGATGGACGAAGAAGAGCTCTGAAGCAGAGCCGTAAACAGAATTCCAAACAGGATCGCCGCGGCCGGATGCGACAGCAGCTGCATGGCACTGACAAAGCGTTCGCTGCCCGAAAGCGGAGCAATCGCCGTTTTCAGGATACCGATACCGACAAACAGCATGCCGAATCCGAGGATGATCCGCCCGATACTCTGCAAAAGCGATTTCTTTACAAAGACCGTCAGGATACAGCCGATAAACAGAATAAAAGGAGCAAAGCGGGCCAGGTCAAACGCCGTGATCTGAGCTGTCACCGTAGTACCGATATTCGCACCCATGATCACACCGACCGCCTGCGACAGGGTCATCAGAGCCGAATCCACAAAACCGATCACCATCATATCCGTAGCCGACGAACTCTGGATCAGCATGGTCACCAGAATGCCGATCAGGATCGCAGAGAAACGGTTTCCGGCCACCTTCTCCAGGATCAGCCGAAGCTTATCGCCGGCTGCATTTTTAAGACCGGAAGACATGACGGTCATCCCGTACAGGAACAGACCGACACCGCCCAGAAAAGACAACACGTTGGTTATAGACATGAGAGGCTCCTCTTTTACCGAATAATGGCAGGCAAAGAGCCTGCCACTTTCGGAGTATAGTACAGTTTGATAAGAAAATCAAATGCTTTTATAAAAATCTGCGATATTATCTGGTCAGTTTATAGGTATTCCCATCGATCTTACTGTGGACCAGCAGCGTGTTCCAGTCAATGATCTCATAGGTACAGATGCTCTGAACCGGATTCTTGTTCGAATCCAGCACCAAAAAGCCCTTCGAATCGGCCCGATAATAGGCTCCGTTCGGCGTCGGCATGTTGTATTCGATATTGAAAGTACCGCTGCTGCGCGTGACTTTCAGTCCGACTTCGCCTTGATCGTTATTCCAGGTGCCTTCCAGGAAATACAGCAGAATCGTGTTGCTCAAGCAGTATTCCTTCACGTCGTCACGGTACTCAAACAGGTTCTTGAGATCCGACGTATTCAGCGAAGACTTCGAATCGATCAGGAAGCTGACCCAGCGCTTAAAGGAACGGGAAACGGTGGAGTAATCATCCATCGTACCGGCCAGCGTCTGAACATCCTTTAACAGCGATTCCTCGGCCATTACCGCCACACCGTCATCACCTACCGTTACCAGCGTCGGAACGTTTTCCAGGAAGGAAGGATACAGAGCAGACCGGACCGAAGAATACAGATAAAGATTGTTCAGCGGTTCCAGATAGACTGCTCTCTCCTCCGCTGTTCCGCTTAAGCCGGCCCGGACCCAGCGGGCCAGCAGCGTTGTCAGCGTATCCGAAGCATCAGAATAGGAACGGATGTCATCCAGGATGTCGTACAGTTCGTCGAATTCATCTGCTGAAAGCTTTTCAGCTTCCATGGCCTTCTTTACGTAGCGCAGTTCGGCTTCCTTCTCCTGATCCCGGCTGTCTTCGTATGAGCCCAGCGAATCAAACAGTTCCGCGGCGGCGGCATAATCGCCTTCTTCCATCAGAGCCTTCGCTTTATTGTACTTGGCCTGTCTCAGCTTGGTCGAGCTGTCTTCATAATAACCGAGTCCGGTGAAGACCTCGATCGCTCCGTCATAATCCTTTTCGTTAAGCATTTTCTCGCCGATGCTGTACTTGTATTCCTTTACGGGGATCCTGTATGAAGTGAAGTTATCCAGGATCTTAAGAACATCATCGTACTCGCCTGCTTCGATCTTGGCATTCAGCGCGGCAGCCAGGGGCTCCAGCATCTTGTCGCCGTCACTCAAGTAATAGTAGTAATCAGTTACCAGGGAATCGACCTTGCTCCAGTCTTCGCCGTCCACCGCTTTCTGCACAACGTCGACCAGGCCCTGTTCCAGCATGGCGGCGGTATCAAACTCGTCGCTGAAAGAATAGTAGAGGTCTCTGGCGTCATCGATCTTATCCTCTTCAAACAGCTTGACCATCTCCTCACGCACCAGATCTTCGTAAGGCGTCTTGTCTGTGATACTGTCTTCAAAAAGATAGATCAAATAGGAAGCATCACTGTTCTTCTCATTCTCCAGATAAGTCTTAAACTGCTTCTGAAGGGTTTCCGAAATATCCGGCTGATCTTCCGGGAATGCTTCCAGAAGTTCTTTCGCACCATAGGGAACGTCTTCTTCAATCAGCGTGGCAAACTGCTTCTCGATCATCTGCGGGATGAGCTTGGCGTCTTTAACATACGGGCGGAAGCTCTTTACAAAGCTGGCTGCGGCAGTATATTTGTCGTTGTCGAGCTGCTTCTGCAGGTAGGTCTTGACACCGTCGTCCAGCTCGTCCACGTAATCCTTCAGCTGCTCAACCGCATCCTTGGCTTCGGTCAGGTCGCCGTCCTTTAAGATATCCACGACCAGTTCGTTGGCTGCTTCTTTGAAGGGAGCCAGATCCAGCTTTTCGTCACTGATGGCAGAGATGCTCTTTAAGGCCTTGGCCGTTTTGCCGCTCTTGACCTCGCCGACAGCCTTGTTCAGATAGCACTCGTCCACCAGTTTCGCGGCGTCTTTGTAATCCCCCATGGCTTCAAAGGCGTCGATCGCTTCGGCATAGCTGCCCTCTTCCATCAGCTGTTTGGCCGCTTTGTATTCTGCGTTCGGCTTAAGAACCGTAAAATAGGCCGCCGCCGCGCCTCCCAAGACCAGAACCGCCGCGATCAGGCCGATAATCAGACCTTTCTTGGACTTTTTCGCGGGAGCGGGAGTTTCCGGAGCATCTTCCGGAGCCGGATCAGGAGCAGGAGCTTCCGGAGCAGCAGGCTCGGGCGCAGCAGCCGGAGCCGGTTCGGGAGCCGGTGCCGGTTCGGGAGCCGGTGCTTCAATTGTCAGTTTTGTTCCGCAATACATGCAGAACGCCGTGGTTCTGCCATCCGGTATCTGTTGTTCTTTTCCGCAAACGGGGCATATAATCGTTGCCAAAATAACCACCTCTGTTCATCTCAAAAAATTCAGCGTAATGCAAAGATACACCTGACGTTATCATAAGTATCCGGGCGGAAAATGTCAACTCTTCCCATAAAAACTCTCTTATACTTTTACACAAAAAACCGCTTGCACTTTCGTCTGTTTATTGAGAAAATATAATGGTGTGCAGCCTTTGTTTCCGGCCGCCAATCCACTTACATATGAAGGAGCCTTATGATTACAGTCAGCAACGTGTCGGTCCGTTTCGGCAAGACGCCTTTATTTGAAGATGTGAACGTTAAATTCGTTCCCGGAGAATGCTATGGCCTGATCGGTGCCAACGGAGCCGGTAAGTCCACCTTTCTGAAAGTCCTGACCGGAGAGCTGGAGCCTACCCGGGGAGAAGTCCACATCACGCCCGGTGAGCGCCTTTCCTTCCTGAAGCAGGACCATTTCGCCTATGACGAGATCCCCGTGCTGGAGACCGTCATGATGGGCAACCCGCGCCTGATCGAGGTCATGAAGGAGAAAGATGCCCTCTACGCCAAGCCCGATTTTTCCGAGGAAGACGGCATCAAAGCCAGCGAACTGGAGGGTGAATTTGCTACGATGAACGGCTGGGAAGCCGAATCCGATGCCGCCGCCCTCTTAAACGGTCTGGGTGTGGACACGGAATTCCACTATCAGCTGATGAAGGAGCTGGACGGGAGCCTCAAGGTCAAGGTCCTTCTGGCGCAGGCCCTCTTCGGCAATCCCGATATCCTGCTGCTCGACGAACCGACCAACCATCTGGATCTGGCCGCCATCGCCTGGCTGGAGGAATTCCTGATCAACTTCGAAAACACCGTGATCGTGGTCTCCCACGACCGTTATTTCCTCAACAAGGTCTGCACCATGATTGCGGATATCGACTATTCCAAGATCCAGCTCTATGCCGGCAACTACGATTTCTGGTACGAATCCAGCCAGCTGCGGATCCGCCAGATGAAGGAAGCCAACAAGAAGAAAGAGGAACAGATCAAGGAGCTGCAGGAATTCATTCAGCGCTTCTCCGCCAATGCTTCCAAGTCCAAGCAGGCCACCTCCCGCAAGCGCGCCCTGGAGAAGATCCAGCTCGAGGATATCCGCCCCTCAAGCCGCAAGTATCCGTATATCGACTTCCGGCCGGAGCGCACAATCGGCAACGAGGTGCTGGAGGTGAAGAACCTCTCCAAGACCGTCAACGGCGTGAAGGTGCTCGACAATATCTCCTTCGTCCTTCGCCGGGAAGACAAGGTCGCGCTGGTCGGTTCGGACGAACTGGCCAAGACCACGCTGCTGCAGATCCTGATGGGTGAGCTGGAGCCGGATGAAGGCAGCTACAAGTGGGGCGTCACCACGACCCGCGCCTATTTCCCGAAGGACAGCAACGCCGAATTCAACAGCGATCTGACGATCACCGAATGGCTGACCGGCTATTCCGCCATCAAGGATATGACCTATGTCCGCGGTTTCCTGGGGCGGATGCTCTTTGCGGGCGACGACGGCATCAAGCGGCTGAACGTCCTTTCCGGAGGTGAGCGCGTCCGCTGCCTGTTCTCCAAGATGATGATCTCCGGCGCGAACGTGTTGCTCTTCGATGAACCGACCAACCATCTGGACATGGAGTCCATCACGGCCTTAAACAACGGCCTGATCAAGTTCCCGGGCGTGATCCTCTTCACCTCGCGTGACCATCAGATCGTCCAGACCACCGCCAACCGGATCATGGAACTGATCAGCGGACGCCTGATCGACAAGATCACGACCTACGATGAATATCTGGCCGATGATATCATGGCCATGAAGCGTCAGGTCTACCATGCCGGAACGGATGAATGAACTTTTTAAAAAAATTACCTGAAGGTTACGGAAACGCATAGCATTTTCCGAAAAAAACTGATATAAAATTATAGAGAACAATCCGTCTGAACCCATTAACCAGGGAGGAGTCAAACATTATGGAAAGATTTTGTACCAACTGCGGAACCACTTTGGAAGCAGATGCTGTCTTCTGCCCCGAATGCGGAGCAAAAGTTAATTTAGTCACGCCTGTCCTGCAGAATGCCGGCGCCGTGGAAGAAGCAACGGAAAAGCCCGTTCAGGCGCCTCAGGATCCCCAGTCGGCTGCCCCGGCCCCCGCTCCGGCCTATGAGCCCGCTCCGGCCCCCGCTCCCGCCTATACCCCGGCTTCTGCTCCCGCCTATACCCCGGCTTCTGCTCCGGATCCCGCTCCCGCTGCCCCGGCTCCGGAAAAGCCCGAAGAACCGGTTCGCGAGGATGTCTCCAAGACAGTAAAGACCCCTGCCTATTTCTGGCTGATGCTGCTCTATGCCATTCCGGTCATCGGTCTGATCGTCATGATCATCATGGCCTGCGCCGCTCGGAACAAGAGCATCCGCAACTTTGCCAAGGCGCATCTGGTCTGGCTGCTGATCGGCCTGATCCTCCTTTTAGTCTCTGCTCTTGCGGCTTTCATCCTGTCCAAGCAGATGGACATTGATTTCACGCAGATCGACTTTAACGGAATCTGGCAGGCTATCAAAGACGGGATCGGACTGTAAGGTCCCCCGGTCAGAAACAATCGAATTTAAGCGCCGGGGCGGATCTCTGTCCCGGCGTTTTACTAAGACTTAAGGAGAAAAACGAATGAGCGTCATTCACGGAGAATCGAAACTCAGCTTTGCGGAAGCCACCAGCATCATCGTTGGCCACGGCGTCGGCAGCGGGATCCTGGCCGTCCCTTTTCTGGCCGCCCACAACAGCCTCAGGGAGATCCTTCTTATCCTGCTGTTTACCTATCTGTTCAATCTGCTGCTGCATCTTATCATCGCGGAGCTTTCCTACAACAATAACGGTGCACAGTTTATCTCCTGCTTCAACGCGGAGCTGTTCTCGGGCAAATTGAAAAAGATCCTTACCTGGCTGGCTTTCGGTCTTTTGGGCCTGTCCGTTTTAGTCAACGTAAGCGGCTTTCTGACCGGAGCCGCAGCCGTTTTCCGCTCGTGGTTCGGTCTGTCCGATACGCTCGGGATCCTGATCTTTTATGTAGTCGGCGCCGGTGTCGTCCTTTTCGGCTTAAAACTCGTGGGCATCTGCGAAAAATACGCAGTGGCAGCCATGATCGCGGTGATCGTGATCCTCTTTATTGCCACACTCATGAAGCCCTTGAGCGCCCTGCCGGACGGTTTCCGCGGCTTGGGCAATGCACTGGCGCTGTTCGGGATGGTCTCCTTCTCCCTTTCCGCCGTCATGTCTACTCCGCAGGTCGTCAAAGGCCTTGAAGGAGACGCGAAAAAAATCCGCCGTGCCATCGCCCTCGGGCTCGGCATCAATCTGACCCTGATCTTCTTTGTTACGCTGACGACCCTTTTAGGTGCCGGCGAGCACATCAGCGAAAACGGCGCCCTGGTCGATCTGGCGGCCCATCTGGGCGGCTGGGTCAGCATCGTAGGCTATGTTTTTACGCTCCTAGCCCTGGCGACCAGCTTTTGGGCCAACACGCTCAACCTAAGGGACATCATCCACGAACAGACAAAATGGGGCCTTAAGCCCAGCTGGCTGGCGGCCTCTCTTCCGTGCTTGGCCCTCGCTCTTTTTACCCTGGCCAGCTTCGTCAGTTTCGCGCGCTATGCCAGTGCGATCCAGGTCGTGACAGGACTCGGCATCATCGCCGCTTATTACCTGTCCCGCAAAAGGGTCGGAAAGTCCGAGCTTGTCGGACGCTTCGGCACGCTGCCTTTTTTGATCATTGTTGCGCTCTGCTCGCTGCTGGCCACGGTCGGCGCGATGCTGCCGGTTAAATAAAACGGGCCGGGCCCGTCGGAGAAAAAAATGAAAAATAAAGCCAAAACCGCTTTGCTGATTCTCGGAGCCGGTGCCGCTGCCGGGATCCCGGCCTGC